>Ga0326728_10009899_pt1 | contig 22619 bp, 16 predicted proteins | sample MB3enrmetagenome_FD_207602 | JGI IMG/M metagenome (GOLD analysis project Ga0326728, IMG submission 207602) | Lab enriched peat soil microbial communities from McLean, Ithaca, NY, United States - MB31MN | ecosystem: Environmental > Terrestrial > Soil > Wetlands > Peat | place: USA: New York... | reverse complement strand
ATTCCGACCGGAGGGACGGCGCTTTTTGCCGTCCCGGAGCGGAGGAATCCCTCTTCAGCTTCGGAGTTTAGGCAAATAGCGTTTATGTATTGCCGAGATGCGGCGCAGCCCTTCGCAACTCAGGGCAAACGGACGCGCCCCTAGGGAAGCGAGCGGCGCGCTATGACATCGCATAGAGCTTAGAGCGGCTCGGGAACCTCCCACTTACCGGATTCGGCGGAGCGGAAGAGCGCGTCAATAACTGCCATGTTGCAGATGGCATCTTCCAGGGGATTGGGAACTTCCTTGTTTTCGCGAATGGCCTGCGAGAAAAGATCGCCCTGGATCGTGTATTGATTGCAGACCGGGAAGGATTCGGTGATGGCGCTGCCGCCGGCGTAGAGTTCCTTGCCATTATCTATAAAAATGCGCGCCGGCTTGTCCGAGGGGGCGTTGAACGGGATCTCGATGTCAATGCGGCCTTCCGTGCCGAAGAACTGCATCTTCTGGTAGTTGACGAGCTGTGTGCTGGCGGTGAAGATGCTCTGCCCCGTGGGGAATTCCAGAATCGCGGACGTGAGGCGATCGGTCTTGAAGCTGGGATCGCGCTCGATGCACGCGAAGACGCGCTCCGGCTCATCGCCGAAAACGAAACGCGAAGTTTTGATCGGATAGCAGCCGATGTCCATCAGCGCGCCGCCGTAATAATCGGCGATATTGCGCGTATCCGCGGGATCAGTATTGAAATAGCTGAAAAAGCCGGACGCCGAGCGGAGCTTGCCGATGCGGCCGGCGCGGATTAGCTCGCGCGTGCGCAGCCACTGGGGATGCGTGCGGACCATGAAGGCTTCGCCAATTTTGACGCCGTATTCATCGCGGGCTTCCAGCAGCCGGCGCGCCTCCGCGGCATTGCGGCCGATGGGCTTTTCGCAGAGCACATGCTTAATGTGGCTGGCGGCGCGGATGGACCATTCGACGTGAAGATGATTCGGCAGGGGATTGTAGATGGCCTCGATTTCCCGGTCGGCGAGTAGTTCTTCGTAGGAGCCGTAGGCTTTGGGAATGGAAAATTGTGCGGCGAGGTTTTTCGCTTTTTCGATGGAACGGGAAGCGATGGCGGCGATTTCAGCCCATTCGCATTGTTGCATGGCGGGGATGACATGGCGCGCGGCGATATTCGCGGCGCTCAGAACTCCCCATTTGACTTTAGGAGGCATGACCCTTTCCTCTGTGATTATCACAAAACGAGCGCAAGTCCAAATGTCCGGGGTCACAAGGTAGCGTTGTGATTAGCCCGGGGAGTTCAGTCGCGCCAAGCGAGGGGGGCGCGTCACGTCCTTTTTCCTTTGTAAACAGCGGGTTCCTCGCTGCGCTTCCGTTGAATCTTCCCCCGCAATTCGGGTCAAACGTGCACGCTTGCTGGCAATAAAATACCGCTAGTGCCGTTCCAACTTATTCCAGCAAATCCCTTCGAGAATACTCGCTCCGTGTTCGCGTAAGATGCTTGGACCGTAATTTGGCCCAAATAGTTGGAACGGCACTAGATCGTCAGCAATCGTGCCAAGAGACCCGCCAATGCTCCCCCGACGAGAGGGCCGAAAACGGGGACGGGGGCGTAACCCCAGTCGGAAGCGCCTTTCCCCGCGATCGGAAGAAGGGCGTGAGCGATGCGCGGGCCAAGGTCGCGCGCAGGATTAATCGCGTAGCCGGTGGTGCCGCCGAGGGAGAGGCCGATGCCCCACACGAGACTCCCGACAAGGTATGGGCCGAGGCCCGCCGCAGGCCCGGTGGCGGCGACCCTTTTCGAGAAAATGGCGCTTACGACAAACACAAGTACGAAGGTCCCGATAACCTCACTCAAGAAATTGGCAGGGAATGTGCGAATGGCCGGCGACGTGGAGAAGACGGCAAGTTTTGCGGGGGCGTCCGGCGTTTCCCGCCAGTGCGGCAGAAAGTGCAGCCAGACGATCGTGGCGCCGGCGATCGCGCCGCAGAGTTGCGCGGCAATGAATGGCAAGACTTGCGAGAAGTCGTGGCTCCTTAGGGCGAAGCCGAGAGTCACCGCTGGGTTGATATGTGCGCCGGGGCTGCCGCAGGCGATGGCGGTGAACACGCCGCACATGACCGCGAGCGCCCAGCCCGTGGTGATCACAAGCCAGCCGGAATTTTCGGCTTTGGATTTTCGGAGGAGGACCCCGGCGTTAACTCCCTCGCCGAGGAGGATCAGAACAAAAGTACCCATGAATTCACCGAACCAGGGTGTGAGCATGTAGTGCGTCTCCAGATGAAGAACAAGGACCACTTCGAATACCAATCGTACAAATATACAACGGTTGTAGCCTACGGCTGGTGTAATCAGCGCGATTGCTGCTATGGCCGGGAAGCCGTACGTGAAGTAGAATCTCCGCGAGAGTGAGGTGTGAGAAGAGATTCACCCTGCCGAACAAGCGGAGAAAGGCTTTCTTATTGCCAACAGGATCCCGCAGGGGCGAAGTCCCTGGAAAAACGGAGAGTGGCAAGACTCCGGATATCTGCCATTTGGAACTTCAATGAGGTCGCCGTTTGTGTTAAGAAAAAGCTGAACTATTTGCTGGTGCTGTTAGAGTGGGAGCGGTGGAAATATGAGACGGAGTGCGCGATGAAACTGATCCGGTTTGGAGCGAAAGGGCAAGAGAAGCCCGGCGTATTGCTTGAGGGGAAGAGGCGAGACGCCTCGGCGTGGTTTCGCGATTGGGATGCGGCGTTTTTCGCGGCCGATGGACTGAAGAAGCTGGCGGCCAAACTTTCTTCTTCAGCCCCTGCCGACTTGCCTGAGGTGGCGGAAGGAGTGCGCTGGGCGGCGCCCGTGGCACGGCCGGGGAAAATCGTCTGCGTGGGCCTGAACTATGCGGATCACGCCAAGGAAACCGGGGCGGTATTGCCGAAAGAGCCCAAGCTCTTCATGAAGGCCGCAAACACCGTGGTTGGCCCGAATGACGACCTTCTGATTCCCCGGCGCAGCACGAAAACGGATTGGGAGGTCGAACTGGGCGTCATCATTGGAACTGAGGCGTGCTACCTGGAATCGCGCGAACAGGCGGAATTGTATATCGCGGGTTACTGCATTTCCCATGATGTATCCGAGCGGGAATTCCAGTTGGAGCGCGGCGGACAATGGAGCAAAGGAAAAAGCTGCGATACATTTAACCCGCTGGGGCCGTGGCTGGCCACGCGTGAAGAAGTGCCGGATGTCGGCAACCTGAACATGCGGCTCAGCGTGAACGGGCAGGTCCGGCAGAAGGGCAACACCGGAGCGATGATCCACGCGCCCGCGGAGCTGGTTCATTACATTTCGCAGTTCATGACGCTGGAGCCGGGCGATCTGATCGCCACCGGCACGCCTCCGGGCGTGGGACTCGGCATGAAACCGCCCACGTATTTGAAGGCGGGCGATGTCGTGGAGTTGGAGATTGATGGGCTCGGAGAACAGCGGCAAATCTGCCGTCAGGCGTAGCTGAGCGAACATGAAAATCACCGATTACACCACCTTTGTCATTCGCACGCCCTGGCGCAACTTGACCTACCTGGTGCTGGAGACGGACGAAGGAATTCGCGGGTACGGCGAAGCGCGCGTCGTGTCGAAGACGCACACGGTCCGCGAATTTCTGAGGGACGTCCGACGGCACATTGTGGGCTTCGAGGTTTCCGACATTGAAGAATTGTACCGGCGATTTACCCTTTTCGATTTTGGCCTGCCGGGCGAAGTGGTGATGACGGGGCTCGCGCTGGTGGAGATGGCGTGCTGGGACTGCATTGGCAAGAAGGCCAAGCTGCCTGTCTATCAATTGCTCGGCGGAAAAGTGCGGGACAACATTCCCGCCTACGCCAACGGCTGGTACACGGTGGATCGCACGCCTGAATCGTTCGCCGGCGCCGCGAAGAAGGTTCTGGCCCGCGGCTATCGCGGGCTGAAGCTCGATCCCTTTGGGAACGGCAACCTCGAGCTTACGCGCGAGGAATATCATCGCAGCCTGGAAATTCTGGAGGCTGTGTTCGGCGTGGCCGGGCGCGACGCTCAGGTTTTTGTGGAGATGCACGGACGGTTTGCGCCGCATCAAGCGGTTGAGATTGCCCGCGCCATTGAGAAATATCAGCCGGGCTGGATCGAAGAGCCGTGCCGGCCCGATGATCCCGGAGCTCTGGAGATGGTTGCGCGGCATACCAGCGTACCCATCGCAACGGGAGAGCGCTATTACACCGCGGCCCAATTTAGGGACCTTTTTCCGAGGCGCGTGATTCATATCCTTCAGCCAGACATGACGCAATGCGGTGGATTCCTGGAAACAAAAAAAATCTGCTCCACCGCGGAAACCTATTCCGTGATGGTGGCGCCGCACAACGTGGGAGGGATCATCAGTACCACGGCGGCGCTGCATTTGATGGCCGGATTGCGGAACGGCAAAATTCTGGAACACTTCAACGATTTTTCCGACGCGGAAATCAAGCAAGCCGGGCGGCCTTATCCGGAGGTCAAGAACGGCCAGTTCGATTTGCCACAAGGGCCGGGTTGGGGAGTGGAACTGGACTTCGACTATATTCGCGAAAAATCCGCCAAATCCGGCGACGGCGTAATCGCCGATCCGGGCCTGGACATGTTTCGCAAGCCGGACTGGTTCAAGAGGTCTGAGGCCGCCAAAAGCAGCGCGAAGCACTGACCTGTTTTCTCACCACGACTTCAAGGAACCGTGCAAGCTCTTGTAGCGGCCGCCTTCTGAGGCGGGCGCTCTTTCGATCTCCCACACACGCTGCGCCCATGAAACACATTCTTCAGCGCTCAAGCGCGGCCAAGCGGTGGCTCCATTCGGCAACTGCGGCGCGTGAAACGCCAAAGTTCGAGCCCGTTCTCCCTTCGAGCGCCGCAAGTTGGATGGCGGCATTGCCGATCGTGGAGCACTCCACGGGACCCCGGATGACTTCCAGCCCTGAGCGCTGCTGCAAGAGTTGGTTAAGAAGAGTATTGCGGTTGCCGCCGCCGACGATATAAACGATCCGGAATTTCTTGCCGGCCACTTCGCTGACCATGCGCAAAACCTCGGTGTAGCGCGCGGCCAGGCTGTGAAAAATCAAGTTGGCAAACTGCGGGGCGGCTTCGGGATCTTCGGATAGAGGCGCTTGCCCCGAAAATCTTAACACCGAGTTGATGCGCTGCGGCATGTGTCCGCTGAGAAGCAACTCGGAATGATCCACGTCGAGAAATTTCTTTGGCGCAGGGAGCGAGCGGCAAGCTTCGATGAGCGAAGCTACGCTCCAGTCCTTACCCTGAGAGTGCCAGTGGCGCATAGATTCCTCGATCAGCCACATACCGTTTACGTTTTTCAGGAAGCGGGAACTGCCCTCGAGGCCGCCCTCGTTGCTGATGTTCTGCCGGAAGGCCGCTTCGCTGAGGCAAGGGCGATCGAGGACCGTGCCCACAAGCGACCACGTTCCGGAACTGATGAACGCGCAATCGTCACCGGAGTGCGGGATGCCGGCGACGGCCGAGCCCGTGTCGTGGCAGGACGGTGCAATCAGTTGAGTGTTCCGGAATTCGGGGAGCTGCGCAAGTTCCCCCGTGACTTGGCCGACGATAGTGCCGGGAGGCACAAGTTCTGGCGCCTTGCTCTGGTCCAGGCCCGCCGCTCGAAAGATTTCCGGCGACCAGGCGCGGTTGGTGGCGCTGACAAGTTGCGTGTGCGTCGCCAGCGTGAACTCCGAAACGGGCCGCCCGCCAAGACTACAAAGGATGTATTCCGGCAAATTCAACCAACACCTGCCATCGGGAAGGCCGCCATGGTGATCCGCGATGAGTTGGTACAACGTGTTGAAGCGAAGCATTTGAACGCCGGTGATGGCGTAAAGACGTTCCGCGGGGAGAGTTTTCCAGAATTGCGCGGGGATTCTCACCGTGCGCGGATCGCGATAGCAAAAAGGGTCCTGCAGGGGCTTGTGCTCGCCATCCACGCGCACATAGTCAACGGCCCAGCCATCCACCCCGATGGAATCGATCGGACCAGAGGCTTCACATGCGGCGAGGCGCAGGCCTTCGAGAAGACCCTCGCGCAGGTAGGAGAGGTCCCAGTAGAGATGTCCATCGCGCTCTTGCGGGCCATTGTGGAAGCGGTGCACGATCCGCAGTGTCGCGCCCTTAGGCTGCCAATTCAGCAAGGAGACGCGGCAACTTTCTGCTCCGAGGTCAATGGCAACCACGTGGCGTGGCCTTGCGCTGGAATCGGAAGAATCGCTCATCGGAGGAAAGCTTCGGTCATCTCGGTGTTTTCATCGGTCAGAGAATCTTTTTGCTTTACTTTGGAGCTGGTATTACCCCCGCCAAAGTTGGTGATGCGCAGGTCCGAACCCAGCAGATTCGAGCGGTAACGAAGGAGCTCAGGCTCATCCAAGCCCGCAGCGGCCCGTGTATCCCGCGCGTCTTGGAGGTAACGCAGACGTTTCATAATCCCTCGAGGTACACCGCTGACTTCTCTATTAGCCTGACAAAAATGCTAGAACTTGTCATTCCGAGGGCGGTTTGTGCCCGAGGAATCTGCTTCTTGTTTCGATTTATGGAATGAGCAAGTTCCTCGCTTCGTCCGGAAGGACAGCTACAAACACCTCTCCAGAAGTCTGCCAAAAGGACACGCGTGAGCTCAAGCGTAGCTGGAAGCCCCTTTTTTGCGAACGCCCCGCTCGCGCGAGGTCCGTTCCGTGTATCCGCTGGCCCGAAAAGCTTGCAAAGGATCCTCCGCCAGGCCGTGGCTTTTGCGCCAATCCCGCAGAATCGGACGGCAATCGGTTTCGTACGCGTCCTTGTAGCAGTTCTCCGCGTCAATCAGGCGCTGCTCCGTACGCGCTTTCTGCAAGGCTTCGTGATCGATCAAAACGGCCTTGGCATACAGTAATTGAGCGGTCATCACCGTCTGGATCATGGCCTCAACTTTGTTTTTCAAGTTGTGGCTCTGGTCAATCATGTAGGCAATATCCGCGCGCTGGCGGAACTCCCATTCCCAGTGCCGGATTTCGGCGAACACCCGGAATATCTGATACGGATCGATTGAGCCGAGGGTCAGGTCATCGTCGGCATAGCGGCGGTCATTGAAATGGAAACCGCCCAGCATGTTTTCACTAAGCAGCCAGGCCACGATCTGCTCGATGTTTTGCGCCTGGTAATGATGGCCGGTATCCACCAGAACGAATGCCTTCGGGCCGGCGGCGCGTGCCAGCAAGAGCGCCATCCCCCAATCCCCGATGTCCGAATGATAGAAGGCTGGTTCAAAAGGTTTGTATTCCACCAGGAGACGCTGGTTTGGACCGAGCGCCTCGTGCACCTTGTGGAAGGCCTCGGCGATCCACTGCTTGCGATGACGAATATTCGCCGTGCCGGGATAATTCGAGCCGTCGGCCAGCCAGGGAGCCACGTCGCGGCAGCCTAACTGCTTGGCCAGCGAGACCGAATCCAGTATGTGGTCCAGGGCGCGCTGGCGAACTTCTGGGCGCTCATTGGCGAGCGAGCCATGCTTGTACTCCTGGTCCTGAAAGACGTTGGGATTGATGGAGCCAGCGCGGACGCCGTATTTGTCGCTGAGCTTGACCACTTCGCGCAGGTCCGTCCCTGCGGGGAGATCCCAGAGCACGTGCAGCGCGACGCTGGGGCACACCCCCGTGAAGGAATGAACCTGCCCGGCATCGGAGAACTTCTCCTCGAGGGTGGAGGCGGCGCTGTCCTGCAAGAACTTCCCGAAGCGCGTTCCTGTGTCGGCAAATCCCCAGGAAGGTACCTCGATGCGGAATGAATCCAAAGCGGCGAGCACATTCTGCGAGTTAAGAGCCATGGCCATATCTCCTGGTGCATGAACTAGGGAGAGTGTATCAGTTCCGAAAAGTTGGCCCCCACCTAAATTTCGATGCAAAAACTTGTTAAAGACGAGTCTGATCTTCGGCTAGCGCTCCATGTCTCGCTTAGCAATTGCGTCCAGCAAGTGTGGTTGATGCATAATATTGATGGGCAGAGTGAATCCGTGAACCTTGTTTCTGCAGTGCAGCAATCCCACCTCGACCAGTTTCGCGAGCAAGTGTCGGCTACGGGCGGCACGATGGAACTGGTGGCACGCTCGCCGGAAGCGGTGCGCGATGCGGTGCTGGCCAAAGCCTCCACCAAGCGACCCATTCTGATTGCCGAGCCGCGCTATCTTTCTCCTGATTATTTTCGATCGCTGCGGTCAGAACAAGGAGTGCTAACGAATCCACGTGCAGAAGACTATCGCTCGGCGCCCGTGGGCGTAACGGAGGCCTTCGCCGCAGTCGCCCGTACAGGTTCCGTGTGCGTGGACATGGGCGCCGATATCGCGGGCTACGTCAGCCTCCTGCCGCGTCTCCATATCGTGGTGGTGGATATTGACCGGCTTGTCTTCCGGCCCTCTGATCTTTTTCGCTTCGAGCAATTTGCTCGCCCCATCTACCACAGAAATTTCGTCTTCATCAGCGGGCCAAGCGCCACGGCGGACATGGGGCCCCTGGTTCGCGGGGTCCATGGGCCGCACGAGCTTCACATTGTGGTGCTCTGCTAAGCCATGCCGAAGCATGTCACATCGCCGAGGGAGGTGGCCGCGAAGGAATCGCGCGCGGTCCTGCGGCGCGCCATTCGTCTTGCTCTTGATACGGAATCTGCAGCGGTCCGCCACAACACGCGGAGTTTCAACCTCAATCGCTACCAGGCCACTTCCGCTTTGCCCGATTACGATGCGCTGAAAGACGAGGCCCGACGCATCAAGGAACATGCGCTTGCCAATCGCAAGGCGCTTGTTCAGCGGCTTTCGGAAAGTGTCACGCGAAACGGCGGGCATTTCTTTTTTGCGCGCGATGCTCAGGAGGCGCGCCAATACATTCAGGAAGTCTGCAACCGGCATCGCGTGCGTTCCCTGGTCAAGGGCAAGAGCATGACCTCGGAAGAAATTCACTTGAACGGCGCGCTCGAGCATGACGGCATCCGCGTAGTGGAAACGGACCTGGCGGAGTTCATTCTACAGGCCGCGGACGAGCAGCCTTCGCACATCATCGCTCCCGCCATTCACTACTCGCGGGAACGCATCACCGCACTCTTTCGCAGGAAATTTCAAACCGATTTGCCGCTGGAAACCGGCGAGGATCTGACGCGATTCGCGCGCGAGCGGTTGCGGCAAGACTTCCTGGCGGCGGACGCGGGAATTACGGGAGCCAATCTAGTTTCCGCGGATTGCGGAAGCCTGCTGCTGGTGGAAAGCGAGGCGAACATCCGTTTAACGTGCATCGCGCCGCCCTTGCACATCGCGCTGTCGGGCCTCGAAAAAATCGTACCCTCGCGCCGCGAATTTGCCCCCTTTATCGAGCTGCTTGCGGCCAGCGCCACGGGGCAGCCGCTGACGAGCTATACCTCCGTGATCCGTCCTCCCCTCGCGGTGCCGGTCGTTGATTTTCGCGGCGCCGGGCCGGCCACGCGCGAATTTCATCTGGTGATTCTGGATAACGGGCGCGAAGCTTTGGCGCTGGATGCGCAACTGAGAGAAGCGCTCTATTGCATTCGCTGCAGCGCATGCCTGAATTCTTGCGCGAATTTTCAGGTGCTCGGGGGACACGGGTTTGGAGGGGCGACCTATTCCGGGGGAATCGGCGCCACGTGGGAAGCGGCGACGAGGGGCCAGTTGAAGCTGGCGCGGTTCAGCGATCTTTGCACGGGTTGCTCGCGGTGCGTAGCGCAATGTCCCGTGCGCATTGATATTCCCGGTTTGAATGTAGAGTTGCGCTCGCGGCTCAATCAGTCGGTTCCCATTTCATTGGCAGCACGAGCGATGCGTCTGCTGCTGGGCGCATCACCGGTGGAACATGCTTCCGCGCAACAAACGTTTTTCGCGCATTATGATCGCGTGGCTCGTTGGGGAACGCTTTTGGCTCCGCTATCGAATTCCTTTCTGAAGGTGCCCGGCGCGCGCTGGTTCCTGGAGAAGTCTTTTGGAATTGACCGGCGACGTCATCTTGCGCCATTTCCGCGGAAAACCTGGGTGGATATTTGTGCGGATGAAGTGACGCACACGCCGGAGACGCAGCAAGGCCCCGAGGTTTTGGTGCTGGCGGATGTGTTCACAAATTACGGCGCGCCAGAACGGGGAAGAGATGCGCTCCGCTGTCTGCGCGCCGCCGGTGTGCGCGTGCGTCTGACGAAATCTCTGCCGGACGGACGCGCCGCGCTCTCGCAAGGAATGATCGAAACGGCACGCGCGCAAGCGGAGGCTCTGTCGAGGTACCTCGCAGCCGAAAATGCGGCACAGCGGCCGCTGCTCGTCGTTGAGCCGAGTGTTCTGGCGATGATCCTGCGCGAATATCGCAAATTATTGCCGGCAGAGGCATTCGGGAAGCTGCAGAATTCCACGTATGATCTGGTGCAGTTCCTGGCGCGGCATTTTGCGGAGCAGGGAAGCGATCCGCAAGCGGTTTTTGACATTCGGAAGTTCGCACCGGGGCCCCGCGTCTTCTACCACGCGCACTGCCAGCAACGTGCTGTCTGCGACCCCTCCATCACGGTCGAATTTCTGTGGCGTCTCGGCTTTGAAGTCACCTGTTCGCAGGTGGAATGCTGCGGCATGGCCGGAAGCTTCGGGTACAAGAAAGATTTCTACGATGTCAGCCATGCCGTGTCCGAAGAGCTTGTGGAGCAATGGAAGGCCGCCGAGAGCGCCATGGGTCCGCACACGCTCCTCGCCAGCGGTGTCTCCTGCATCGAGCAAATGCAAAGTGCAACGGGGCGTACCGTGCTTCATCCCCTGGAACTTCTCGCCAAATTGTTGTGAACTCTGCTGCGAACTAAGCCTCACCAGGATACAGAATAACCACAAGTGGTTGTCACCCCGAGCGAAGCGAGGGATCTGCTTTTCGTGAAAGACCAGGCAAAACGCCGATTCCTCGCGCCGTTTGGTCCAATAGAAAAATAGTTTCTGCAATGCAGAATCGCGAGTATGCTTGCCATCGAAGCGCGCGGAGAAAGTCCTTTTGCGGTTTGCATGTTGCGACGAATAGTTCGGAGGGAATTCCGCGGCGAGAGTCTTTCTGGAGAACTCATGTACCAACCGGAAGCATACGCGGCAGCACTGTTTTTCATGATCGTCAGCATGACTTGTTGGGGTTCCTGGGCGAACACCATGAAGCTCACCCCGGGATACGCGTTTCCCCTGTTCTATTGGGACTATCTGGTGGGCATGGTCGTGGGCGCGCTCGTATGGGGTTTCACGCTGGGAAGTCATGGAAGCGCTGGATTGTCGTTCTTTGCGGATCTACGTGGCGCGAATAGCGGGCACATCCTTTACGCGCTGCTCGGGGGGATCATTTTCAATGTAGCCAACCTGCTCCTGGTGGCGGCGATCGAAATTGCGGGTCTGGCGGTGGCTTTTCCGATCGGCATCGGTTTGGCGTTGGTGGTGGGGGCGCTGATGAACTACCTGATCTCGCCAAAAGGGAACCCGCTCCTGTTGTTCGGTGGAATCGTCCTGGTGGTGCTGGCCATCATCTTTGACGCCATGGCCTACAAGAAACGTGAAGTGCAGAAAAAAGCCATCAGCGCGCGGGGCATCAAGATCAGCATTGCCTGCGGCATCCTGATGGGGACGTTTTATCCGCTGATTGTGAAAGCTACAACGGGTAAGGCGGCACTGGGACCGTACGCCGTGTCCTTTCTCTTTTGCATCGGCGCGGTGTTGTGCGCTCTGCCCTTGAATAACTACTTGATGCGCAAGCCTCTGACCGGAGCCGCCCCCGTCACGATGCAACAGTTTTTCGCCACGAAGCCTGCCTATCATTTGTGGGGAATCGTTGGCGGGCTGATCTGGTGCACCGGGACAACTTTCAACTTCGTGGCATCGCACGCGCAATTGGTCGGCCCGGCCATTTCCTATGCATTGGGGCAGGGTGCAACGATGGTCTCCGCCATCTGGGGCGTGTTCATCTGGAAGGAGTTCGTCAATGCTCCCGCCGAGTCACGCCGGCTTATTCCGCTGATGTTTCTTTTCTTCCTGATTGGACTTGGCGCTATTGCCATCGCGCCTCTTTATCGTTGAGGTGCCAGCCTGCACGGCCAGAAATTCTCTTCAGGCAAATTACGCGTTCAGGAGCCTAAAGGCCATTTCGCCGAGAGCTTTTGGGAGGGCACGGCTTCAGCCGTGCCAATAAGCCTTGCGCATTCGAGGGTTTTAACCACTGAGGCGCGCACGCTGGCGCTTCAAAGTATCTATGTGACAAGTTCTAGTCCGAGGTCCCTTACGGAGTGACGCTGATCGCCTTGCCTGAATACGGCACGTTCTTATCGGCGGTTTCGGTGACCGCTCCTCCCGTGCCGTGGTTGTCCCGCACGAAAACGATGCGGAAAGTCCGATCTTTCAGCATCCCGGGGAAAGCTCCCTTGCGTTCGCCGATGGTGAGCGTTTGCTTGGCGTCATCCCAGTGGAAGCCGATGGTCGCGTAAGCGCCCATTTCGTAGTTATAGGTATCGTTCTCATCCTCGTACAGCGTGAAATCCCCGTCGGCCCCCCGATAAATGCGAATTTCCAGCGGATCGCCAGGCTTCTCGGCGGCGAATTGCACTTCCGGGCCGAGCGGGAGAATCGCGCCGGCGCGAACGAAAAGAGGTAGGCGCTCTAGCGGCGCCGGAGCATCGATGGCTCGTCCGCCTTTGATCGAGGCGCCGCTCCAAAAGTCATACCAGGTCGCGGTGGGCAGATACAGGTGGCGAACCGTTGCGCCGGGTTCGGTGACGGGGCTCACCAGCAGCGAAGGGCCAAACAGGAATTCGTCGCCGGTATTTTGCGCGCGAACGTCCGTGCGGAAATCCATCACTAGAGGCCGCATGATGGTGGCGCCCTCGCTGGTCACTTTCCATGCTTGCGAATAAATGTAGGGCATCAAGCGGTAGCGCAAGCGGTCATAGTCCGTGAGAATTTTCTGCGCCGCGGGCCCGTAGGACCAGATTTCGTTCTGGTTGGTCGTGCGCGTGCCATGCGCGCGAAAAATGGGGCAAAAAGCGCCAAACTCAAACCAACGGACATACAGCTCGCGATACGCCGGATCATCGGGGTTTGCGTCCACAAAGCCGCCGATGTCGGTCGTCCAATAGGGAATGCCCGATAGCGCCAAATTCAATCCGGCGGGAATCTGCCTGCGGAACGTTTCCCAACTAGGGTCGACATCGCCCGACCACACCGCAGCCGCGTTGCGCTGTGACCCCGCATAAGCGGAACGCGTAAGAATGAACACACGCTTTCGAGACGAGGCGCCGCGCTGGCCGAGGTAAACGGCGCTGGTAGTGAGCAGGGGAAACTCATTGGCATAGCGCGCGCCATTACCGATAGCCACCTTGTTGGTCACCAGGATGTTGGTTTCGCGCCCCTCGGTTTCCGGTTCCGTGGTATCCAGCCACCAGGCATCTACGCCAATCTTGAAGAGCGCGTCGTCCATCAGCTTCCAATAGTATTTGCGCGCGTCTGGATTGAACACATCGTAAAGCGCCTGGCCCACGGGATGAAAGCTGTTGACAACGGTGCGGTCAATGAAGTATCCGCGCTTGTTCATGTCGTCGTAGACAGGAGAGCCCGGCCGGAAGAAGGGCCAAACGGAAACCATCAGGTGCACATTCTCGTTGTGGAGTTCCTTCACCATGCCCGCGGGGTCGGGATAATTCTTGTTCCACACGGGCTCGCCCATGATGTTCCACCAGAACCAATCCTGGACAATGTTGTCCAGGGGGATTTGCATAGCGCGGTATTTTTCCGCAATGCCGAGGAGTTCTTGTTGCGAGGCATAGCGATTCTTGCACTGCCAGTAACCGTAGGCCCATTTGCCGAACATGGGCGCTGGCCCCGTCAATCCGCGATAGGCGGCGATGATGGTGTCGAATTCCGGGCCGTAGAGAAAGTAGTAGTCCATGGCATCCGCGACTTCGGAGCTGAGGTAAAGCGCGTGGACGAAGCGATTGTTGAAGCGGCTGCGCGAACCGTTGTTCCAGAAAATGCCGTAGCCGTTGCTGGAGAGCAATAGCGGCACGGAGATATTGGTGTTGTCCTGGGAGAGATTGACGGCCTCGCCGCGGTAATTCCACACACCTGCCTGATGCTGGCCCAGCCCGTAAAACGCTTCCTGCGTGGCCCACATATTAACGAAGCGCTCCGGATGCAGCGTCTTCTCGCCGTTGACTTCGACCGGCGTCAACGAGCGCGTGGACTCCTGCGCCAAGGTCTTGCCGTTGGCGTCGAGGAATTGCACGGCGCTGTCATCCCGCCCAACCACGATCTTCAGCCGTGCCGTGCTCAGTGTCACCGTCTTGGGATCCGTCGTTGCCAGAGTGAAGGCTGCATGCGGCCACTCCGTTTTGACGACGAGGAAATCAGTGTGCTCCGGGACGCTGGCTTCCAGGGAATAGGTCACGCGAACGATCGAATCCGTGCACACGCGGAATCGCAAATAGCCGCGCTGTAACCGGAGAAGCGCTCCGTCGGGCTGCTCCTGCACGCTGATAACGGGATTGGCCGGTACCCACTGGGCTCGCGCTGCGCCCGGGTAAGCTAAAGTGGCGGCTAAGCAAAGAAATCCGATCACGTTCGGAAAGCAAGTACGGCGTGGCATGACAACGCCTCCTCGGAAAGCAATTAAACGCTTGACCGCTTGCTGACTTGCACACACGCATCCGCTGCGCGAATGTGGCATTGAGATACAGGGATGTCAAGTGCGGGGCTTACATGGCCTCGTTTAGCAGCTTGCTGAAAAACCTCGAATTCGTCATCCCGAACGGAGTCTGCGAAGTGAGGAATCTCTCTTTTCTTGGCATTCTGACCGAAGAGGGATTCCTCGCTTCGCTCGGAATGACGGCGAAGCGCATTTTTCAGCAGCCTCTTGGGGCTGCGCTCCTGATAGTTATCGTCAGTTTATCTGCGCACTTTCCGGCGCGCTGGAATTCCGCACCAAACAAAATTGTGCGGCTTGGCCTGTCGAAGAGCAGCGAGATGTGATAAAACCCGAACTAAGGGATTTCTCATCGTCAATAGGATTGAGGGAGAACAATCATGGTTCGCACCAAGTCGAGAGTGTTTGCAATCGCCCTAATCGTTCTCGGTTTCTTTGTTTGCATCTCGTCCCGCACCCACCTCCGCGTTCTGGAGCCAACCCCGGTTTTCGCTGGAACCACCGCAAACGTCGATCAGACCACGTTCGGCAAATTGCCCGATGGCACGGTCATCATTGCCTACACTTTGAAAAATGCCAAGGGTTCGTGGGCCAAGGTGATTACCTATGGCGCGACGTTGACCGAGCTGTACGTGCCCGATAAGACCGGCAAGCCCGGCGATGTCGTGCTGGGGTTCAGCGACCTGCAGGGCTATCTCGGCGATCATCCCTTTTTCGGGGGCACCATCGGGCGTTACGCCAATCGCATCGCCAAGGGGCATTTCACCCTGGATGGCAAGGAATACACCCTTGTGCTCAACAACGGGCCAAACACGCTGCATGGCGGAAAGATCGGCTTTAATCGCAAGGTCTGGAAGGCGGAAATTCTTCCCGGCATGACTGCGGCGGCCGTTCGGTTTACGTACCTCAGCAAGGACGGCGAGGAGAATTACCCGGGCAATCTGAACGTTTCGGTCACCTACACGCTGACGGACACCAACGAGCTCAAACTTGACTATCGCGCGGAAACGGACAAGGACACGCCCGTCAACCTCACCAACCACAGCTATTTCGCCTTGGGCGGGCCGGGGAAGACCATCCTCGATGAAGTTCTCTTCCTGAACGCCGACCAATATACCCCCGTGGATTCGACGCTCATACCAACGGGCGAGATCAAATCCGTGAAGGGCACGCCCCTGGACTTTACCAAGGCCACGGCGATCGGCGCGCGCATCAACGAAATCAAGGATATCGGCGGGTACGACCACAACTTTGTGATCAATGGCAAGGCTGGAAAATTGCGGCTGGCCGCGCGTGCCACAGACCCCACGACGGGCCGCCAAATGGAAGTCTGGACGACCGAGCCGGGTGTGCAGTTCTACTCCTCCATCGGCCTGAACGGAAGCATTGTGGGGAAGGGCGGGATTGCCTATCCGAAGTTCGGCGGGCTTTGTCTGGAGACGCAGCACTTTCCGGACTCCGTGAATCATCCCAATTTCCCAAGTGCGATCCTTCATCCGGGAAAACCGTTTGAGTCGGAGACCATTTACAAGTTTTCATTGTCCAAGTAACAGACGCATTGATGGTGCTGCGCCTTCGCGTCCCGATTGTTGCTTCCGCCGCTAGTCTGTGATGCGGAAGCTATTCCTGGACGCGGGCGGCTCAACTTGGCGCGGCTCCATAATCTCACTGGTTCACAAGGTTCTTAGCATGCGCAAACACAAACTCTTTCTGCTTGTTTCGGTTTTCTTTGGCCTGGCGGGGCTGGCTTACGCGCAATCCCCGGCTAGCTCCTCTTTGTCCGGCCTGACCCTGCCCCACGACTATGTACAAAAACGCGTCTCCAGCTATGACCGTAGCGGCGGCAACGCGGACTACCGCCAGATTGCCCCGGGCGAGACGCTAACACTGCTGGACGAAGCAGGTCCCGGCACCATCACGCACATTTGGATCACCATTGCCACCGAGGAGCAGTTCCATCTGAAGAAGCTGGTCCTGCGCATGTACTGGGATGGCGAAGAGAGCCCCAGCGTCGAGGCTCCCATCGGTGATTTTTTCGGCCTCGGGAATGGCGAATACTTCCGTTATGAATCCGCAGTGCTTGCCGTGGCTTCGGACAAGGCGCTCAATTCTTTTTTCCCCATGCCATTCCAGAAACAGGCCAGGATCACGGTAACCAACGAGGGCAAGGAAAGGGTCGACGCGTTTTATTTCAATATTGACTATCAAGCTCACGCCAAGCCCCTGCCGCAAGACACGCTTTATTTTCATGCGCAATACCGCCAGGCCTATCCCACGGCGGGCTGGACGAACCAATGGCATTCCAATGGCGACCCCCTCGTGGACGGAAAGAAAAACCTCACCGGAGAAGGGAATTACGTCTGGTTGGAGGCCAAGGGCAAGGGCCACTTCGTCGGCGTGACCATGTCCGTCCTGCAAAACCAGGATAATTGGTGGGGCGAAGGCGATGACATGTACTTCATCGACGGCGAGGAAAAACCATCGATCAATGGCACCGGCTCCGAAGACTACTTTCTAGGCGCTTGGGGATTCGGGCGCCCTTTTTCATACGCCACCTATGGCGCGCCGGTTGTGGGTTCGGAATTTGCCGGCTCGCGCTCCTCCGTCTATCGCTTCCATCTGGATTCGCCGATTCCTTTCACGAAGTCGCTCAAAGCCACCATCGAACACGGCCACGCGAATCACCGTTCCGATAACTACTCATCGGTTGCGTATTGGTATCAGACGGAGCCGCATGCCGCGTTTCCGGCGCTGCCGCCAGTGGACCAAAGAATCCCGCGGATTCATCTCGTCGGCGGGCCGGGCAATTCCGCAAATTGAGCCCGATATCCGAAGTTAACCAATTGTAGGCAAGCGCATCTCATTTTGTTTCAAATGCTTATCCTGTGGGGACCCAATTTAGTCGAAGTTGGCTATCCTCACACAATCCACCACCAAAAATCTGTCATTTCGACCGGAGGGACGGCGCTTTCTTGCCCTGAGCCCTGAAGGGTTGCCGTCCCGGAGCGGAGAAATCCCTCTTCGACTTCAAATATTAAGTTAAGGCGGTTAGTTTCTACTTTGCCTTCACTTCCAGTGTGATGTTCTCGGTCTTCGCGGAGCTGGGCCCCACCATAATGTCAAACAGCCCTGGCTCGACCACGGGATGCATGTCCACATTGATGAGTGACAACGCCGCCGGAGTGACCTGGAATTCCACGGTGGTTTTCTCTCCAGCCTTCAAGTGGATGCGCTGAAATCCGGCGAGCTGCTTTACCGGCCGGGTGACGCTGGCGATTTGCTGGTGCACGTAGAGTTGGGGGATTTCGTCGCCTTCGCGCTCACCCGTATTCGTCACATCCACGTGAACCGTGGCGCTTCCGCCCGGCGGGATCTGTTTTGGCTCGATGCGCAGATTTTCAAACTTGAATGTTGTGTAGCTGAGCCCGTCTCCAAAATGGAAGAGCGGCTCGCTGGAACTAAAAATGTAGCTGCGATTGCGCGATGGCTTGTAATCATAGAAATCCGGCAACTGTCCGACGGACCGCGGAAACGTGATGGGCAGCTTGCCGCCGGGATTCACGTCCCCGAACAGGACTTGCGCGGCGGCCGTGCCCCCTTCTTGCCCCAGATACCAGCCCTCCAAAATTGCCGGGACATGTTCCGCGGCATAATTGATGGAAAGCGGGCGGCCATTGATCAGGAATACGATGGTCGGGACGCCGGTCTCGACAACCGCCTTGACGAGTTCATTCTGCGCGCCCAGAAGCTCGAAGGAGTCGCGGTCGCCCAGGTGCGTTTCGGACCACGCCTCGCGATTCGTGCCCTCCGTTTCGCCAACCACTAGGATCGCCACATCGGCCTTGCGCGCGGTCTCCACCGCAGAGCGAATACTCGCGGCCTGGCTCTCCGGCGCGGCCAGTTGCGTGTTGTCCTCGTACCATCCGGACCATCCCTGTTTTCCGGTAGTAATCTTGCAGCCCTCCGCGTAGACCACCTTGATGTTTTTCCCGGCGCGCGTGCGGATGCCTTCCAGAATGCTCACGCTATGGAAAGGCTCACGGGCATAACCGCCGATGTGCACGTCCGCCGCGTTGGGACCGATAACGGCGATCGTCTTGATTTTCTTTTCGTCAAGGGGAAGCAGATGATTCTCGTTTTTAAGAAGAACAATCGCTTCCTGCGCCGCCTGCAGCGCCAGCCGCTGATGCTCCGGACTATTGATGATTTTTTCCGTAAGCGCCGGATCCACGTAGGGGTTCTCGAAAAGACCTAGGCGGAATTTCACGGCCAGCACGCGCGCCACGGCGCGGTCCACCAAGGCAATAGGAACAATGCCTGCTTTCACCTGCTCCAGCAATGTGCGGTACACGGAACCATCGGAGAGGTCATAGTCCACGCCCGCCGCAAGCGCTTTGCGCGCGGCGTCTGCTTCGTCCGCGGCGACCTTATGAACCTGGAACAGCATTTGGAGTCCGCCTCCATCCGAGGTGACGTAACCGCGAAAGCCCCATTCCTGGCGGAGAACCGTGTCCAGCAACCAGGCGTTAATGTGCGAAGGGATGCCGTCTATTTCGTTATAGGACGCCATCACGCTTCCCACGCGCGCTTCCTCCACAGCCGCTTGAAACGGCACAAAAAAAGTTTCGCGCAGGATACGCTCCGAATAATTCGCGGGAGCGGTATTTCGGCCGCCCTCGGGCTGGCCGTGCGCCGCGTAGTGCTTCGCCGTCGCCAGCACGTGATGGCGATCGATCAGGAAAGTAGGTCCCTGCAGCCCTTCGATCGCCGCAACCCCCATGCGCGAGACAAGAAACGGATCTTCGCCGTAGGTCTCTTCCGTGCGTCCCCAGCGCGGATCGCGCGCCAGATCGAGCACCGGCGTGAAGGCTTGGTTGTCTCCCGTGGAGGCCATTTCGTCTGCCGCGGCGGTGAATACCCGGTGAACCAAATCCGTGTCCCACGTGCTTGCCAAGCCCAACACTTGCGGGAAGCTCGTGGCCCCGTTCGACATGAACCCGTGCAGGGCTTCGCCAGTGAAGAGCACGGGGATCCCCAGCCGCGTCTTTTCCATTTGATAGCGTTGGACGGCGTTGCGATAAACGGCCTGATCGTGAGGTCTGGGGCGCTTTTCGGGGCTGAAGAGGTCGTGGATGACGGCCGCTGGCGTTTCCGGCGGGAATTGCCCCGTCGTATCCAGGAATCCGCGGTCGCGGTGTCCTCCGGCGAGTTGCTCGATTTTTTCCTCCAAGGTCATGCGCGAAAGCAAATCGGCGACACGGTCCTCGATGGCCAGCTTGGGATTGCGATAGGCGGGTTGCTCCTGAGCGGAGCTACACGCGGCGAACAAGATGACAGCGCAGATGGCGATTACATAACGGCGTAAAAACATGGGAATGCCTCCGATCTTTGGCTTGGGCGATTTGACGGAATAGCAACGCTCCGCTATAGTGAATGTGCGGGGTGGAGCAGCCTGGTAGCTCGTCGGGCTCATAACCCGAAGGTCGTCAGTTCAAATCTGACCCCCGCAACCATTCCGTGAATTATAGGCCGGAGCCCAGGACTCCGGCCTTTTTTGTTTTGGATTGAACTGGGACACCCCACCAAAGGCCCACCCTCTGCACTGCGAGGGTGGGGCACCCGGCACAGGACGACACATAATAGATTACAATGAGCGCGTAGTTCAGTGGGTAGAGCACGGTCCCGATAAGGCCGAGGTCCCAAGTTCGATGCTTGGTGCGCTCACCAGTTTGGAGGCAGCCATGGCGACGAAGACGATTTATCATGGCGGGTTGATGCGCTGCTGTTTGCAGACGCTTGCGGAATATACCGGCACCGAAGAAATCGGAACAAAGATCGGCTGCAAATTCCACAAGGATCCGAATGAACCGGTGATGATCGTAACCTGGCGCGGCTGGGAGTGGATCGGCGCCGGCCAAGTTTTCTCGCAAGAAAAGATGGCCAAGAACCCCGGCAGCTGCATAAAATAAAGTTTCGTGGGGCCTTAGCTCATTTTGGGAGAGCACTTGGTCTGCACCCAGGAGGTGGTTTTAGGTCAATTTGAAATTCGCAGGATCGTCGCGCAGTGGCTCAGCCGCAGAAGAAAAGCGAAGCGCTGATGTAGCGGATTCTGTAGCAATTTCGGCCGCTATAGGCCGCTACCGGGGAAACCGCTTGCAGGGTAAGTGCTTGATTTCATGGAATAGGCTGCTACGCGCCGCTACTGGTGGAAGGGCCGATTACGGCTCATAATCCCGCGAGGCGGGATCGTTAGTCCCGCAGTGCGGGATCTAACCCCCGGAACTATTTGTAAGTTGATAAGAAACCATTCCAAGACTGCGCATATTCTCTTACATCCATTGAGAGGATGAATCCTGCTCCTGATCAGCCTGCCTGGAGCGCCTCACTATGATCTTTCGCTTCGAGGTCAATCACGGCACGAGTAAGGGATTCATCCGTGCCGCGCTCCAGGCGGAAACCCAGTTTCTGGCAAAGATGTTGCATCACCGCATTCTCCACCAGGAACTCGGCCGAGATCTGAAGAACTCCTTCCTGCCGGCCGATCGCAAGCAACTGCCGGATGAGTTCAGTCCCGAGGCCGCGGTTATGGAACTCGTCGCTCACCACCAAGGCCATTTCTGCCTCGCCGCTCCACGGGATCTTCCTTAGACGGTCAACGGCGACAATTGAGTTCGCGCCAGTCTTGGCGTCCTTGTAATCAGCGACTAACGCGATCTCCCGGTCGTAATCGGGGAAGCAGATGCCAATCAGCCGCTCGTGCGCCACAGGCAGGCTCACCTTCATCTGCTCGAAGTACCGCGGGCGTTCGGACAGCGTTTGGTGGAACTTCACGATCAGGGGCTCATCCTCCGGGCGGATTGGCCGAATTGTCAAGCCCGTACCGTCCTTCATCGTCCAAGCGGAGACATATTGCGCCGGATACGGGCGGATGCTTGGCCGAGGCAACTGCTTCTCCGTTACCTCAGGCCCGTAGAGCACCATGCGGGCATCCAGGGCCAGCAAACGGTCCGGCGAAGCCAGCAGCGGATTAATGTCAATCTCTTTGATCCAGCGTTGCTCAAGCACGAGCTGACTGAAGCGCACCAACAAGCTTTCGAGTCCCTGAAGATCCACAGGCGGACGCCCGCGCACGCCCTTGAGTGCAATCAAGATGCGGGTTTGTTCCATGGCCCGCTCGGCCAGCGTCGTCGTCAGTGGCGGCAGCGCCAGCGCATTGTCCTGATAAACATCCACCAGTTCTCCTCCAGAACCGAACAGGAGTACCGGACCGAGCTGTGAGTCCACGCTGCTGCCAAGGATAAGCTCGTAACCCTCGGTCGTCACCATCGGCTGAACGGTCACGCCGAGGAAATTCCCGGGGCCTGTCTTCTCGCCGACGGAGATCTCCATCGCTCGATAGGCGTTTTGCACGGACTGGTCATCGCGGAGGTTTAGTTTCACGCCGCCGATATCCGACTTGTGCGTGATCGTTTCCGAATGAAGTTTGAGGACCACGGGATAACCGATTTCGGCCGCGAGCTTCACGGCTTCGGTGTCGCTCCGGGCGACGCGGGTCTGCACCGTGGGAATGCCATAGAGCTCCAGAATCTGTTTCGACTCGGCCTCGGTGAGCAGGGTCCGTCCGCTCTTCCGCGCCTGTTCAATTGCGGCTTGTGCTTTCGCTTGTAACGCAGCGCTCCCAAGGGGGTCTCCCGCTAGCACGGGAGTTTCGTAAAGGCCTCGTAGGTTTTGTGCATAGCGCCTCATGTAATCGAATGCGCGGACGGCCGTGTCCGGATAATCGAACGTGGGAATCCCAGCGGCACTAAGGATGGCCCTCCCCACTTCGACAGTTGGCCCGCCCATCCAACAGGCGAGGATCGGCTTTCCCTCCAGTCGCGCATGCGCTTTGAGCCGCTCGGCCACCGATGTTGGATCAGTCATTGCTTGCGGGG
>Ga0326728_10009898_pt1 | contig 22622 bp, 20 predicted proteins | sample MB3enrmetagenome_FD_207602 | JGI IMG/M metagenome (GOLD analysis project Ga0326728, IMG submission 207602) | Lab enriched peat soil microbial communities from McLean, Ithaca, NY, United States - MB31MN | ecosystem: Environmental > Terrestrial > Soil > Wetlands > Peat | place: USA: New York... | reverse complement strand
GTCATTGCGCTCGAATCGAAACGACTCCAGGACAGGGGCGGGAAGAGAGTCACCTAGGCGGAAGGTGACAAAGTAAGTGGCGCCCTCGGCTTCCCAGTGGGGCAAACGACCGCGATCCCGAATGGTAACTTCCCCAAATCGAGGTTGGAATCGCCGCGGATGTAGCGCGGGCTGATGCGCGGCGGGCTGACGTAGCGCGGGCTGACGTAGCGCGGGCGTCCCGCCCGCTGTGGCGTGGGCATCTTGCCCACGCCTTCTTGCTTTTCCTCCTGTCCCCCCGCGCTTTCTTGCGTTTCGCTCTTCTTCCTCGCTCATCTTTGCCTCCGAGGCAGTGAGTTTTTCCTTTTGCGGGAGCGGGACGCTCCCGCGACAGCGGGCGAGACGCCCGCGCTACATCAAGCCCGCGCTACTTCCTTTCCTCCAACGAAATCGGCTGCAAGTTAGCTTGCTTCAGAAGCGCATTCAATCGCGCCAGATCTTTACTCTCGATCACATTCCACTGGGCGAGCGCCTCTTGCGCGGCCTGCTGGTCGTGCTGGAAGGCGCTGACGGCGTCTGCCGTGGGAGCCACGTCGGCGCTTTCCACGGCCCTCTCGACCGCGCTCAGCGCGCTCGCGAGGGAGCGCAGACTTTCGGCGCCGGGCCGGGAGGGCTGCGCTTGTTCAAAGAAGCCGGGGCTGGAGGTTCCACCGGCCACAGCCATCGTCTTGCGGTCGAGCGCTTCGAGCTCCCTAGCGAGTCTCTTCTGATCGTCGGTCAACGGCTTCAGTTGGGACTTCAGCGCCTGGAGTTGCTCATGCAGGCGGTTGGCCGCGCGGAAGGCGGCGGAGACCTGGGCCTCGGTGGCGCCGATCTGCCGGGCTAGCTCGAACTGCTTCATCAAGCCTGCCAGCGGCGTCTTCACGCGCGGGTCCATCTTGACCGTCAGCGACTGGGTGTAACTTTGGCCGTCAACGGTCAGCTTCACCTGATATTGACTAGGTAGCGCCCACGGGCCCGCGGCCGATCCGAACATCCTGGAGCGCGGATTGCCGCCGGAGGCCGCCGGGTAGTGCAGGTCCCACACAAAGCGATGCATCCCGGGCTCGGCCGAGAGGGGCTTCGGCGGGCGAATCCAGGACGCCACGATGTCAAGCTGCTTGGGGTCGATCTGGAGTGCCTTGTCGCTGCTCGAATAACGGCGCACGAGTTCGCCGGCTGAATCCAGCACCTTGAGCGTGACGGGCCCGCTGGGCGTCGACTTCAAATAGTAATCGATCGTGGCGCCGTCCGGAGGGTTCTCGCCCTGCGGCTCTTCGGGCGGCAGCGGCGTACCTTCGAAGGAGCCTGGGCGGACGCGGTAGGCAGGCTGCGGCCGGAAGAGATACACTTCGGCGCTCGCCACTTCGGCACTGAGTTGCCGCAGCGGCGTCACGTCGTCCAGAATCCAGAACGAGCGCCCGTGCGTTGCAATGACGAGGTCATCCTCGTGAATGACGAGGTCGCGCACCGAGCAGTTGGGCAGGTTCAGTTCGAGCGGCTGCCACTCGTCGCCGTCGTTGAAGGAGACGAAGACGCCCGTCTCCGTGCCCGCGTAGAGCAGGCCCTTGCGCGCCGGGTCTTCGCGCACGGCGTTGACGTAGCTTCCCTCGGGGATGCCTTTCGCAATTTCCTGCCACGTCTTGCCGCCGTCGTGGGTGCGGTAGATGTGAGGCTTGAGGTCCTCGAGGCGGTGCCGGTCGATGGCTGCGTATACCGTGTTGCGATCGTGACGCGACGCATCGATGAGGCCGACCTTCGACCATGCGGTGAGTTCGGGAGGCGTGACGTTGTGCCACGTCTTGCCGTCGTCGCGGGTCACCTGGATGAGGCCGTCATCGGTGCCGACCCAGATCTCGCCCGCGACGAGCGGCGACGGGGCGATCGTATAAATCACGCCGCGACGTTTTCCAATGCCGGGGTCAACATTGGCCGCCGCCGTAGGGTCAAGGTTGGGCGGGACGCCTGGATCCTCGCGCGTGAGGTCAGGGCTGAGCACTTCCCAGGACTCGCCGCCGTCCTTGGTGCGAAAGAGGATCTGGTTGCTGAAATAAAGCTCGTGCGGGTCGCGCGGCGAGAAGACCGTCGGCAGCGTCCAGGTGCGCCGATAGTTGCCGGGGTGGGCGAGCGACGGGGCGATGTCCTGGCTTTCGCCGGTGATGAGGTTGAACTTGCCGACGGCGGCGCCAAATGCCCCGCCGTAAAGGACATTGGGGTCGAGGGGGTCGGGCGCGATGTATTGGCTCTCTCCGCCAACGCCCACCGGGCGCCAGTCGCGAAAGCTGATGCTGCCGGAATGACTGCGGCTGACGGTGCCCGCCGCCCCCGCGTCCTGCTGCGCACCATAGACCCAGTAAGGGAAGCGATTGTCGGCGATCACGTGGTAGAACTGCGCCGTAGGCTGGTTGTACCAGGAGGTCCAGGTCTTGGCGCCGTCGACGCTGACGACCACGCCTTGGTCGCTCGAGAGAATCATGCGGCCGGGATCATCGGGGTAAATCCATAGGCTATGATAGTCGTCGCCGCCGGGCCCGCCCTTGATGGCGTCAAAGCTCTTGCCGCCGTCGGTGGAGCGGTAGGCGGCGGTGTTGCACACGTAGACGACGTCCGGATTCCTGGGGTCCACGGTGATGCCGCCGAAGTACCAGCCGCGTACCCAGATGCGCGGCTCGGAGTCGGTGCGCCGCCAGTTGGCGCCCGCGTCGTCGGAGCGGTAGACGCCTCCTTCCTTGGCGTCGACAATCAGGTAGACGCGATCGGGCGCGGTGGGAGCCACGGCGATGCCGATGCGACCCAGGCCATCGGAGGGCAGCCCGTGACCCGTGATCTGCTGCCAGGTGTCACCGCCGTCCGTCGATTTGTAAAGGCCGCTGCCGGATCCGTTCGAAGGCGGGTAGACGTTCCAGGGCGGCCGCCGCGTCCGCCACAGCGCAGCGTAAATGGCGTGGGAGTCGCGCGGGTCAAAGGCGAGGTCGATGGCGCCGGTGTTTTCGTCCTTGAAGAGGACCTTCTGCCAGCTCTTGCCGCCGTCCGTGGAGCGGAAGACGCCGCGCTCCGCGTTGGGCCCGTAGGCGTGGCCGAGCGCTGCCACGTAGACCACGCCGGGGTCACGGGGATCGACCAGGATGCGCCCGATCTGGCGGCTGTCTTCGAGGCCGATGTGCGTCCAGGTCTGGCCGGCGTCCGTCGACTTGTAGACGCCGTTGCCGTAGGAAATGTCGGAGCGCATGTCCGCCTCGCCCGAGCCCACATAGATCACGTTGGGGTCGGAGGGCGCCACGGCGATGGCGCCGATGGAGGCGACGGGCTCGGCGTCGAAGATGGGTGTCCAGGTGCTCCCGGCATTGGTGGTCTTCCAGACGCCTCCTCCGACGGCACCGAAATAGAACACGCTGGGCTGGCCGGGGACGCCCACGGCGGTCAGGGCGCGGCCGCCGCGAAAGGGTCCGATCATGCGCCAGTGCATGCCGGAGTAGAGATGGGGGTCGAACTGCTGGCCGCGAATCCGATCGGGCGCAAACCACCCAAGAACCAGAGTGCAGGCCAAAACGGCCGAGCCGATCAGGAGCGAGCGTCGGATGCAGGTCACGATGGAGTGATCTCCTCAAGATGAGGTAGTTTCGAAGCGCAGAAGTATACCACTGCCTAAAGATCGTCCGTCGTTCTTCTTCTTCGCTCATCCTCTCTCCAGGCGTTGAGTTTTTTTTGCGGGAGCGAGACGCTCCCGCGACAGCGGGCGGGACGCCCGCGCTACGCGGGACGCCCGCGCTACCTCGACCTGTGTGCTGTCTAGTCCTTTGAGGCGAGGTCGAGGAGAAGCCGGGTCAGGCGGCGAGGATCGTGTCTGGCGACGCGGTCTTCTTCGAGCAGGCTGGCAGTGACGGGCTCGACGCCGAGGGCGCGGATCTGGTCGAGGTCGTTGACGACGGGCTCAGCCCGCTGGACCGCGTATCGCCTCAGGAGGCTGGGCGAGATGACCCGCGTGTTCAGAACGACGTAGTGGAAGAGGTTGTGTCCGACGTGTTTTTCGAGCGCGCGCAGGTGGTCGGAAGCCGTGTAGCGGCGCGTCTCGCCCGGCTGGGTCATCAGGTTGCCGATGTACACTTTCACCGCTTTGGAGCGCGCGATTTGTTGCGGGATGCCGCGCACCAGGAGGTTGGGGATGAGCGAGGTGTAGAGTGACCCGGGGCCGAGGGTGATGAGGTCAGCCTGCTCGATGGCTGCCAGCGTCTCGGGCAGCGGGCGGCACCGGGAAGGAACGATCTCCAGCCGCTCGATGGGCGCCTTGGTCCTGGTGATGGCGGCCTCGCCGTCGATGGCGCGACCATCGCCCAGGCGAGCTCGGAGCCGCACGTCCGAGAGCGTGGCCGGGAAGATCTCGCCGCGAATCGCCAGCACCTCGCTTGAAACGCGCACCGCTTGAGTGAAATCGTGGGTAAGGCGAGTGAGCGCCGTCAGGAAGAGGTTGCCGAAGCTGTGACCCCGGAGGCCGCGCCCGCTGGCGAAGCGGTAGTTAAAAAGGCGAGTGAAAAGTGTTTCGTCTTCCGCCAGGGCCACGAGGCAGTTGCGGATATCGCCGGGAGGAAGGATGCGGAACTCACGACGCAGGCGCCCTGAGCTGCCCCCCTCATCGGTGACGGTGACCACGGCGGTCAAGCGCGAAATCGCAGGAGACAGAGGGGCGGGACGACCCGATTGCTGGACATGGACCTTCAACCCACGCAGGAGGGTCGAGAGTCCGGTGCCTCCCCCGATCGCCACCACTTTCAGAGATTGAGTGATTGAGTGATTGAGTAGGATCATTGGAGATAGAGAAAGCTCTTCTCGCAATAACTCAACGACGCCGGCGACTTAATCACCATACAACTTGGGGAACTTGGGGATTAAGTTGCCGTTCGAATGAACCAGCGCCTGAAAGCGCAGGTCGGCCGCAAGAGACGCAAAATCCTCGTCCTGGCGCGCCTGCAGACTGTTGGCGGGGCGCAACTCGATGGCTGCCCGCAGGTAGTTGAGCGCCGACTCGCTATCTCCCTGCAACGCGTAAGCAGCCGCCAAGGCGTACTGGATATGCTCGCGCTTCGGCTCCAGCTTGTCGGCCCGGTCCAGGTGTCCGAAGGCCGACTCGAGATTGCGGCGGTTAAGTTCAGCGACTCCCATCACGTAGCAGTCTATGGCTGTCTTGGGGCGCGGGCTTGGGCGCTCGGTCCTGCTCTGGCACAGGCGCAAGTGGAGCTTGGCCCGTTCAGCCAGTTCGGGGGGAGCGCTCGACGCCAGCTTCTTAAAGATCTCCTGGGCCTTCGCGTAGTTCTGCTTCCGGAAAAAGCGCGACGCGGCGTCGAAGTTCCGGAGTGCCGAGATGTACCGGGGATCGCGACGCTCTTGCTGAGGAACCACTTGCACCGTTGCCCTTGATGGGGGCGGGGCGGTGGTCGCCCGCTGGCCCTTCTGCGTTTGCCTCGCGGGCTTAGGCCTGTGACTGGGGTGCGCGCTTTCTTTGGATCGCGGCGGCGGGCCGTTGCGAGGGCTGGGAGCACCGCTCCTGCCGCCGGAACTTCTGGGCCGAACTCCAATCCGAGTTCGTGTTTTCGAGTTAAGGTGTTTCATTTTAGCAGGTTATCCTTGGGGGCCCCGTCTTCCACTTTACCCTCCTCCCGCGACGGGTTCCCGCCGACAACGCCCTAGTACTCAAAGTTCATGTATATCAAACCTGTTATCGGAAGTCAAATCGGCGGTGATCGCCGTAGGACGCCCCGGCGCGTTCAGGCGCTGCTTGGAATTGATCCATTGAGTCATTGGTCCATTGAGCCATTGTAATAAGAAGTCGAGAGTCGAAAGTCGAAGGTCAAAAGTCGGGGAAAAAGGCCTCTTCGCTTTTGACTTTCGACTTTCAACTTTCGACTTCCCGCTAAGCCTGCGGAGAAAGCAACACGGCTCGCCACACCGCGCGCCAGCCGGCGTCGTCGCGAGCAAACACAAAAATGTCGCGGCCGGACTCGCGATAGTTCTGGCCTTTCATCTGGTAGGTCATTTCCCAGGAATACGAGGCCACCGCCGTGCTTCCCCACACATCGATCGCGGCGTCCGACTCTTTGAATTCCTGCACCACCGCCTGACTGATGAAGTCCTTGTAGCTCCCCACGCACACGTCCTTGCCTCTTCCCATCTCCTGCAGCTCCGGACCTTTGATCACCATGTCGTCATGGAAAAAGTCATTCAGCTCCTCCAGGCGCCCCTTGAGCCACGCCTGATTGATCTTGCTCAGGAGGAGCCGGACTTCCTCTCGCTCGTTGCCTTGCGTCGCATCCGTCATTCCTGTCCTCCTTCGAACCAGGGAACTGATCCATTGCGCCATTGATCCATTGAGTCATTGAAGAAGAGAATAGCAGCCTTCAATGGCTCAATGAAGCAGGGAATTGATCCATTGCGCCATCGATCCACTCAGTCATTGAAGGAAGCGAATGGCAGTCGTCTTCAATGGCTCAATGAACCAATGACTCAATGGGTCAATTCCCCTAACTCTTTAATAATCACTTAGATAGTGGGAGTACGGCGATAACACATTTACAATCAGTAAGATAGTGGGACCTTCCAACCCGCTTACTCATTCTAAAGAAGATTCAGGCTTCGCTCGTTACTTTTCCGCCGCCACTGTTCCGCTTTTTTTGCGATTCCACTTCCAGCCGCGTATGCCGGAAGTCGCAGCAGATCTCGAATTCCGCCCTGCGAAACGAGTCGACTGTCCGGGCAAACAGGGGATGGGCGGCTTGTTGCGGGGTGAGTGCGGTGCTGGCCACCCGCTCGATCTCGCCGGGCGGCGCATCGAGCAAGGCGCGCAAAAACCTTTGGTAGGCTAGGGAACGTGACCCGCTGCGGAGACCGTTCAGCCGGGACCACGCCTTGCCCGCCGCCGTGCGTGGTTCGGTGGATTGCAAGGCGCTGCGGCGATTGGCAGCCAACCGGGCGGGCGTCAGAATGGGCGACTTGCGCAGGGGCATAAGGTACCCACTAGTAGATACACATACAGCTTATACCGATTCGGGTTATGTTGTCAAGAAAATTCGTCAAGAAAAAATAGAGCCTTCTTAAGGGGTTCACCGTCAAGGCCCTGGCTGCTTGCGCCTGGCTCGAGCTTCTGCCCGAAACTCGTCCATCGGCTTCGCTCGCCCTTCTCGGACGTCAGCTTCCGCCTCCTCCAGCAGCGCCGTCCCGCGGCCCCCGGGTGAAAAGCCTTGCGCGATCTGTCGGTCCCACTCCTCCATGTCCTGCTGGAGGAGCCACGCGGCCAGACGGGTCTTCGCGTCTGGGGCAAGGACCGTGATCGCTTCCTTGATGGCTTCCACAGTCATGCTTTCAATGCACGCGAAATGTACTCTAAGTGCAAATGGGAAACTAGCTGAGCCCACTCAATCCGGGCTCCGCTACGGCCATGAGCAAAAGAACTGACCATTGGAAGACAAGACTGAAGTTCTTGTGGGGTGGCGGCGGGGAATCGTTGGCGGAGACCGGCCAACGCCACCTGACGCATCGCCATATTCAGGTCATTCCACAACTGGCATTTTCGCCACGAAGGCATGGAGCGCAGTATTTCGATTTGTACGCGCTCTGCGTCCCCCGAAGTGTCTGTAAGTCGTGTCGGCATGCGTTCTCACTGTATCATAATATCAGCCATCAGCTGTCAGCCATCAGCCATCAGCTATAATATCAGCCATCAGTTCTCAGCAAGACAACCGCACTCTCTTGCTGAGAGCTGACGGCTGATGGCTGATGGCTGATACCTGAGGAACGTACGGAGAAACTTTATGAACACACGAATCGGAATGCCAAGCCTCGCGGTGGCGCTAGCCGTGCTCGCCGGCATGTGCGCCTGCACGATCGATGGCAACGAGAGAGCGCGCGAGGTGCGGACGGAATCGCAGTCCGTCGACCTGGGCGGCGCCAAGTCCGCCCGCGTGGAAATCAAAATGGGGGCGGGCAAGCTGAAGGTGGGCGGCGGCGCGAGAAGCCCGAACCAATTGCTGGACGCTGACTTCACTTACAATGTCCCGCGCTGGAAGCCGGAAGTTAATTACAGCCGGAGCGGCGACCAAGGCCGGCTGACGATCGAGCAGCCGAGCGGCGGCGGCCCGCACGGCAACACGCGTTACGAGTGGGACTTGCGTCTCGCCACCAAAATCCCCATGGAGATGACCGTGGAAATGGGCGCCGGCCGCGCCGACCTCACCTTGGGCTCCCTCGCGCTCACCAGCCTTCACGTCGAGTTGGGCGCCGGCGAGACCAACCTGGACTTGACCGGCGAGTGGAAGAACGACCTGATCGCCCACATCGAGGGCGGCGTTGGAAAAGCCACGGTTCGACTTCCACGCGACGTTGGCGTGCGGGTCAAAGCCGAGGGCGGGCTCGGTTCGATCAGCGCCGGCGATTTCAAACGGGATGGCAGCTACTACGTCAACGACGCCTACGGAAAATCGCCCGTCACGCTGGAGGTTGACGTTGAGGGTGGCGTGGGCCAGATCGTCTTGGAGCTGGGCGAGGCGCCGGGGGTGGTTTGAAAGCAGTGACGAGTGACAAGGGCCGTCAGCTATCAGCCATCAGCTATCAGCAAGACAAGCGGACTTTCTTGCTGAAAGCTGAGAGCTGACGGCTGACGGCCCTTGTCACGTGTCAACTCGTTGCCCAGTCTTCTTGGGGGGGATAACGAACACGCGCACGACCGACTCGCGCGCAGCAATGCCCTCGTCGGGGGGCTTGACAAGGGCAGATTTGCGCGATAGACTAGTAACTCGATAGGGTTAGTTGGAGGACCCATGAGAATCTCGAAGAAGGGACTGTATGCCTTGGAAGCGATGATCCACTTGGCGCGGAATCATCCCCACCCGCCCACCAACATTCACGATATCGCCGCCGAGGAAGACATTCCGGAGAAGTTCCTGGAATTGATCCTGCTCGACCTCAAGAACGCGCGCCTGGTGGAGAGCCTGCGAGGGGCCCACGGAGGTTACCGGTTGAAGCGGGAGCCGTCCCAAATCTTTCTGGGGGAAATCATCCGCAGCATTGACGGACCGCTGGCGCCTCTCGGCGACGCGGAATCCCTGCGCCGGCTGGTGAAGCGCGACAAGAAGCACCGCGGTCTCTACCAGGTTTTCCTGGACGTTCGCAATGCGGCCGCCGGAATTCTCGATCACACTTCCCTGGCTGATCTCTCCGGCTCGGATCGGGATCACCCGTGATGGCCCGATCACTGCCTGGGGATGCTTCGACGACGCCACAGAACCGAAGTTCGCAAGGTGCTCGCCCATGACCAACACAAGTTTGCTGGAAGCTGAAGACCTGACGGAAAACGAGCGCGAGCTCCTGCGCCAACTCATCGGCGCCCTGCGAAGCCTTCAGTACGGCTCAGTGAACCTCACCGTTCACGACGGCCAGCTCGTCGAAATCCAGAAGACGGAGAAAATCCGTCCGAAGCTCGGCCGGCCCAGGCTGTAACTTCTTGCAAGGCCCACCCCTCGGCGGGAGGCCGCACCGTACAACATGACAACATGGCACGCCCCACCAGACTACTGCGAGGCGCGATGTCGAAAGGAATCCAATAGCCAATGAACTTCAAACACCTCACTCGCGCCATGCTCCTGGTGCTCATCGGCGCGATGCTTGCCTTCAGCGTATCGAGGGCCGCCCAGGAAGTGACGCTGCTCAACGTCTCTTACGACCCCACGCGGGAGTTATACAAGGACATCAACAAGGCCTTCGCCGCGCAGTGGAAGGCGAAAACCGGGCAGACGGTCACCATCAACCAGTCGCACGGAGGATCGGGCAAGCAAGCTCGCGCCGTTATCGATGGTCTCCAGGCCGATGTGGTCACCCTGGCGCTGGCTTATGATATCGATGAGATTGCCGAGCGAGCCGGGTTGCTGCCCCCAGGTTGGCAATCCCGTCTTCGCGACCACAGTTGTCCCTACACCTCAACCATCGTCTTTCTGGTGCGGAAGGGAAACGCCAAGAACGTCAAGAATTGGGATGACCTGGTGAGGCCCGGAGTGTCGGTGATCACGCCCAACCCCAAGACTTCCGGCGGCGCGCGTTGGAATTACCTGGCTGCCTGGGGATACGCCCTCCGAAAGAGCGGTGGAAATGAGGCTGGCGCGCGGGACTTCGTAACCCGCCTCTACAGGAACGTCCCCGTGCTCGATAGCGGGGCGCGCGGCGCCACCGACACCTTCGTTCAGCGTGGCATCGGCGACGTCTTGATCGCCTGGGAAAACGAAGCGTTGTTGGCGATCAAAGAATTCGGAAGCGACAAGTTCGAGATCGTCGCTCCGGCCGAGAGCATTCTGGCCGAGCCCCCCGTCAGTCTGGTGGACAAGGTGGTCGACAAGCGCGGCACGCGCCCGGTGGCACAGGCGTACCTGGAGTTTCTTTACTCCGAGCAGGGCCAGGAAATAGCCGCCCGCAACTATTACCGTCCCCGGCTGAAGTCGGTGGCGGCCAAATACGGGGGTCAGTTTCCCAAGATCAACTTGTTCACGATTGACGAGGTGTTCGGAGGCTGGCAGAAGGCGCAGAAAGCGCATTTTGTTGACGGTGGAGTCTTTGACCAGATTTATCAGCCGGGCCGGTGACCGGCATTCGAGCCGATTGCGTGGCCGCAGTCTCACCACGCGCTTTCGAGAACGGCGCTGGCAGCGATCGAAGCAGGTTTGCAAGCAAGGAGAAATCCCATGGGACGCTTATTGCTTTATATAGCTTTATATCTTTATTCGTGATCTGGGGCCTTGAAGTCCTGGTTGCCCTCCTGGGCACGCTCTGGTACTCCGTGGTGGACCGCGATGCTAAAGGGGCGGCGGCGGACCTGCCCCAACGGGCCTCTCTGCTGACGGGAGGCAACAGGATCCCGTCTGGCCTATGATCCTGGCAATAGCAACACTGAAGAACGTTCCATTTCCCATTGAAAGAGGCAAGACGGTGGCGAGTCTTAACCCCGCCGCAAAGCGACCGCATCACCCCGCCTGTCTCCCCTCCTGGATAGAGGGGTGCGCCCGTGGCGGGGTCAAGACTCGGCACTGCGAATCCGACGGGACGAAGCCCAGGCGGGCCTGAACTCGTCACCGGGGTTTACGCGACAAAGCAACATGGCTGGCCTGACGATGATCCTGACCCTGAAGAAACGCTCCGTTTTGCCGGGCTTCGGCCTGGCCCTGGGATGGACGCTGTTCTATCTGTGCCTCATGGTGCTCATCCCGCTTTCCACCCTCTTCATCAAGAGCGCTTCCATGAGCTGGACACAGTTCTGGGGCGCCGTCACCTCGCCGCGAGCCCTCGCCTCCTACCGGCTGAGCTTCGGGGCGTCCTTCGTGGCCGCGCTGATCAACGCGGTGTTTGGCCTGCTGGTAGCCTGGATCCTGGTGCGCTACCGCTTTCCCTTCCGGCGCCTCGTAGACGGGCTCGTCGACCTGCCGTTCGCGCTTCCCACTGCCGTGGCCGGCATCGTCCTCACCACTCTTTACTCGCAGAACGGTTGGGCAGGCAGTCGGCTGGCAAAGTTGGGGGTCAAAGTCGCTTACACACCTCTCGGGGTGATGGTGGCGCTTACCTTCATTGGCTTGCCTTTCGTCGTGCGCTCCATACAACCCGTGCTCCAGGATCTGGACATAGGAATTGAAGAGGCCGCGCACAGCCTGGGCGCGAATCTCTGGCAGACCTTTCGCCGGGTTCTGTTGCCGGAACTGCTGCCGGCCTGGATCACAGGTTCCACCCTGGCTTTCGCGCGCGCCCTGGGAGAGTACGGCTCGGTGGTCTTCATTGCCGGTAACATGCCCCTGCGCACTGAGATTACGCCGCTGCTCATCATGACGAAGCTGGATCAGTTCGACTACGCTGGGGCCAGCGCCATTGCTCTCGTCTTCCTGGTGGTTTCTTTCGGCCTGCTGCTGCTGGTCAATCTCATGCAGCGGCGACGAAGTTCGTTTCCGGTGTTGGGGTAGGTTCCCAACTGACTGTAAAAACTATGGCTGCTACTGCCTCTCCCCAAGTCTTGGCGGCACCCCGGCTCGAGCCCCGTGTCCGAACCGACCCCGCGCTGGTCCGCTGGACGCTCATCGTCGTGGGCGGCGTGTTTCTGGGACTGTTTCTTTTTCTCCCTCTGGCGGCGGTCTTCGCCAATGCTCTCGAAAGAGGCTGGGGGACCTATCTGGCTGCTCTGAAGGAGCCTGAAGCCGCTTCCGCCATTCGCCTGACCCTGTTAACCTCTGCGATCGCCGTCTGCCTGAATGTGGTTTTCGGTGTCGCGGCGGCCTGGGCGATCGCCAAGTTCGACTTTCTCGGCAAGAATCTTCTCATCACCCTGATTGACATTCCTTTCAGTGTTTCGCCCGTGATCTCGGGAATGATCTTCGTGCTTCTTTTTGGGGCGCAGGGCCTGTTCGGCGGCTGGCTGGCGTCGCGGGACCTGAAGATCATCTTTGCTGTACCGGGCCTTGTGCTGGCAACAACCTTCGTGACCTTCCCGTTCGTTGCGCGCGAGTTGATTCCCGTCATGCAAGCACTGGGCAGCGAAGAGGAAGAAGCGGCTGTCACCCTCGGCGCCGGCGGCTGGAAGACTTTCTTTCGCATCACCCTGCCCAATATCAAATGGGGTCTGCTCTATGGCATCATTCTTTGCAACGCCAGAGCCATGGGTGAGTTTGGAGCTGTTTCGGTGGTTTCCGGGCACATCCGCGGTTTGACCAATACCATGCCGCTTTATATCGAAATCCTTTACAACGACTACCAGTTTGTCTCGGCCTTTGCGATTGCTTCGCTGCTGACCCTGTTGGCCCTGCTGACTCTGGTGGCCAAGAGCCTGGTGGAATGGAAAACCGAGCGTCAATTAGCGCCTCAGGACTCGGTGAGGGAGGAAGGATCATGAGCATCGAAGCCCGAAACATCGCCAAGCGGTTCGGTGATTTCGTGGCCCTCAAGGACGTGACTCTTCAGGTCCCGGCCGGGGAGTTGGTGGCACTGCTGGGACCCTCCGGCTCCGGAAAAACCACCCTCCTGAGAATCATTGCCGGACTGGAATTCCCGGACGCTGGGTCCGTTTTCTTTGACGGCGTGGAGACCACCGATCGCAGCGTTCAGGACCGCGGAGTGGGATTCGTGTTTCAACACTACTCCCTGTTCCGCCATATGACGGTCTTCGAAAACATTGCCTTCGGGCTCCGAGTCAAGCCCCGCCGGGAGAGACCGCCGGAGGAGCGAATTCGCGCCCGGGTGAATGAACTTCTCAAGCTCATCCAGCTTGACTGGCTCGCCACCCGGTACCCCTTGCAACTCTCGGGCGGGCAGCGCCAGCGGGTGGCCCTGGCCAGGGCTCTGGCCGTCGAGCCCAAGGTGCTGCTGCTCGATGAACCTTTTGGAGCGCTGGACGCCAAGGTGAGGCAGGAGCTGCGGCGTTGGCTGCGGCGGCTGCACGACGAAATCCACGTCACCAGTCTTTTTGTGACCCACGACCAGGAAGAAGCGCTGGAAGTTGCTGACCGGGTGGTTGTGATGAACGAAGGCCGCATCGAGCAGGAAGGTGCGCCGGACGAGGTCTACCATCAACCGGCCAATGCTTTCGTTTATCACTTCCTCGGCAATCTCAACCTGTTTCATGCCCGGGTCAAGGACGGTAAGACCTATATCGGCGAGCCAGTGAACGGGCGGGGGCACGTTTCGGGTGGCGTGCCGCTGGCGTATGTGCGGCCTCATTTGCTGGATATCGACCGCCAGCCCACCGGCGAGAACCACATTCCGGCTTGGGTCAAACACATCAACTCGGCCGGGCCGTTGGTGAAGGTGGAGCTCGAGACGAGCCGAGGAGACAGTATTCACGTCGAGATGTCTCATGAGCGCTACCAGGAACTCCTGCTCAAGAAGGACGACGCGGTATTCGTGAGCCCCAGAGACGTGAAGGTCTTTGGCGACTCGCAGGCGCACGCCCCAGCAACCCAATGATTCGCCGAGGATAGGGCACCCTACGGAGGCTTGAACCATGACCGGCAAAACGGTTGCGATCGTTGGCGGCGGGCTGAGCGGCACGCTGGTCGCTATGCGTCTCATGGGGTTAGCAAGGCCGCCTCAGATGTTGCGCATCCTTGTCATCGAGCCGCGCCCCAGGCTGGGGCCGGGCTTGGCGTACTCCACCATTTATTCCGGGCACCTGATGAATGTCCGTGCCGGAAGGCTGAGCCTGATGGATGGAGATCCAGGGCATTTTGTGAAATGGTTCCAGGCCCATTCGGACACTTCGGTGTCAGCGGACTCCTTCGCCCCACGCTTTCTCTATGGCCGTTACGCCAGCGAGCTTCTGGCCGCTGCTCAAGCTCAGGCTCACCCATGCGTCGCGTTGAAACATATTCGCGAGGAAGTTGTCGATCTCCGCAACGGGGACTCAGGAGTGGAACTACGGCTCAAGAGCGGTTCCAGCATCCGGGCGGACGCGGCTGTGCTGGCGCCGGGCAACGCTCCACCGAGTCAGGACGCGGTACCAGCTCCTGAATTCCGGTCGAGCCCTCACTACCTCGACAATTTCTGGCAGGCAGGCACCGTATCTCTGGAACGTGATGCCTCGGTACTTCTGGTCGGTTCGGGCCTGACCTCAGTTGACGTCGCGGTCGCCTTGAACGAGGGTGGTTTTCAAGGAGTCATCCACGTTGTTTCCCGGCGTGGCCTCCAGCCCCGCGTGCACGGCCCCTACCCTGCGGCTCTCGACACGATCCGGGAAGGAGAGAGCTTGGGCTCGCTGCGCACTCTCGTGAAGGCCCTGCGCCGGGAGGTCCGCCGGGCAGAAGCAAACGGCGGGGACTGGCGGGCGGTCGTGGACTCTCTGCGCCCGCATGCAAATCGGCTCTGGCAGGAATTGTCGCCCGTCGACCAGCGACGGTTCTTCAGGCACCTTCGGCCCTATTGGGAGGCCCATCGGCACCGCATGGCGCCTCAGGTGGCGAAAATCATCGAGGGCTTGACTCAGCAGGGACGCCTTCGGATCCACGCCGGTCGTGTGGAGGCGGTTGTCTGGGATGAAAAGGGAGCAGAAGTAGACATCAAGCTACGCGGTGGATCGTCGCACCAGCTCCTTCGTGTGAGTCGCGTCATCAATTGCACGGCTCCTGAATCCGACTATCGGAACCTCACCCATCCGTTGTGGCGTAATCTGTTTACCCGCGGTATTGTTGCTGCCGGGCCCATCGGTCTGGGGCTTCGAACCGGCCCAGACGGCGAGTTAATCAATGCTCAGGGCGAGCCTTCGCGGAATCTGTTCACGCTGGGTGCGACCCGAATTGGAACCCTGTTTGAAACAACGGCCGTGGAGGAGATCCGGGCGCAGGCCCGCGGCCTTGGCCTCACGATTGCTGGCGCAATCTGCATGCCGCATAAGAACACCCGCATCGCTGTCCCCCACGTAAACTGCGGCACAAGGTTTCCGGTGCGATCGTAAACGACGTGAACGGGCTCGCGCTGGGCCGACGCGCTGCGGAATTCTACCCGCGCGAGCCGTAAGGACAAGGGACGCGGAGAGCGCTCGTGGTGTTGGCTTGGCGCCGCTCTGGTAGCGGGGGGGAGGATCGAACTCCCGACCTAGGGATTATGAGACCCTCGCTCTACCACTGAGCTACCCCGCCATCTCGCAGCCTGCCTTCTGGTCAGACGCAAACAGGCACGCTATTCTTTGATATTAGAGGATGGCGTGTTGCCCCGTCAAGAAACGCGGATCCGATCAAAAGAAGCAATCAGCCATCAGCGCTCAGCCTTCAGCCAACGCCCTAATGGCCCGGTCTTTTTCTTGCTGACTGCTGATCGCTGAATGCTGATGGCTTCTTCCAATCGGCAATCAGCAATCGGCAATTCGTTGTGGATTCTCTTCCGGCTTTTGTGCGGCGCACCCCAGCCAAAATGGAAACTTGTGCTTATGTGCGAGAATCAGATACTCGTACCGGGATCAGCATCCCGAATTGGAGGCTCTTATGTCCCTGCGACCGATCAAACGGCTGATCAAGTCCAAGCCGACTCTGGAAGGCGCCGGCGTGCACCTGCGTCGGGCGTTCGGCTTTGGCAACACCTCGGACTTCGATCCGTTTCTCCTGCTCGACGACTTCCGCAATGACCGCCCGGAGGATTATCTGGCTGGTTTCCCGTGGCACCCTCACCGCGGGATCGAGACCATCACTTACGTCCTCGCTGGAACCGTCGAACACGGCGACAGCATGGGTAACCGCGGGGCCATCGGCGCGGGCGACGTCCAGTGGATGACGGCGGGGAGCGGGATCATTCACCAGGAGATGCCGAAGGGCGATGCGGACGGACGAATGCATGGTTTCCAGTTGTGGGGGAACCTTCCATCATCGCTCAAGATGACGGCGCCTCGTTACCAGGAGGTGAAAGCGCCCGATATCCCCGTGATCACCGACGACGACGGTACCCAGGTTCGTGTGGTCTGCGGGAGCTTTTGGGGCGCGAGCGGTCCCGTGGATGGGGTCGCCGCCGACCCCATCTACCTCGATGTGTTTGTTCCACCAAGCAAGAGGAAGACCTTTCCGGTCGAGACCACTCGCCACGCCTTCGCCTACGTTTTCGGCGGGGCAGGGAAGTTCTGCAATGCGTCCGGTCCCCTTGCGGTGCCGACGGAACCAGCCGGTTGGGCGGACTCGGTGCCCCCGACCCATGCAGACAACCGCTCGCTGGTGCTCTTTGACCGCGGCGACGAGCTCACCGTACACGCCGGGGACGAAGGGATCCGCTTCCTCCTGGTTTCGGGAAAGCCGCTTGAGGAACCCGTGGCGTGGTACGGCCCCATCGTGATGAACACGCAGGAGCAGCTTCGGCAGGCATTCAAAGAACTCGATCAGGAAACGTTCCTAAAACATAAGACGCCGCGGTAGGAGTCCATTTCAGAAGAATTGGCGATTGACGATTTCCGATTGACGATTGGAAAAACCAGCATGGGCTTGCGTCTTCTGTTCCAATCGTCAATCGGCAATCTGCAATCGTCAATTCCTAGCGGTGCCAGCCCCGGTAATAGAAGCCGCCCCGGTAGTAGCGCGGTCCGTACCAGAAGCCAAACCCGCCTCCCCAGTAGGAGGGGTAATAGTAGGGGTACGGGTAGTTGTAAGGCGCGCCATAGTACAAGTAAGGGGCCGGCGGGCAGCCATAGCCTTGGCAGGGTGGGCTGGCCGGCCGCGGCCTCTGTGGCTCTGCCGAAGCTTGGTACTCACCGGGCTCGGCATAGCGGAAGGCCTGCGGCGCGCGGACGGTGGAGACCACCACCGGCGCGTCAAGCCGGAAGGTCAACAGCGACTCGGGTGTGACCACGGTGGGATAGCCGCGCGTCAGCAACACGCCGAGCGTCCCGGCGATGGCTCCCGCCCCGGCGCCGATGGCCGCGCCCTTACCCCAGTTGGCCGCTGCCCCGATAGCGGCTCCGGTAGCGGTTGTCCCGGCGATGCCAGCCGCATCCCGGCCCACCGACGTTGGACCATTGCGGCCGGAAAGCTGGGTGCGAATCGGCACCTGTTGGCCGTCCACCAGCGTCAGGTCGGTTAACTCCAGCGCCAGTCGCGAAACGCCCTTCACCATGCCGGCCTTCTTGGCTTCCGCCACGCGGCCGCCAACCGTCTCGCCCGGCTCGGCCACGACGACGCCGTCCACCATCAGGGGCTTGGCCAGCGTCGCGGAGAAGGCATCACCCGCCTGGTTGCGGTCCGAGGAAAGAAATTGGTTGACGCGAATCGTCACGAACGTGCCGGCACTCAGGGTCAACTGCGGCGGCACCGGTGGAGGTGGCGGAGCTTGATCGTTCTCGGGACCCGGCGCACCGCCCTGATCTTGGCCCTGCGCGTAGTTCAGATTCGACTGAGGCACAAGCTGGTTCTGCGGATTGGAGAATCGACGCCATCCACTCTGCGGCGCCGGACTCTGCGGCTGAGGCTGAGGTTGGACCTCGGCAGGTGGCGCCTCGTCCGGTAATGGCTGGTCGGGTGGCGCCTGAGCGGGCTGATCCTGCGCCAAGACGACACTGGACGCCAGCAGCAGGCTCAACAGGAGCTTGGATGTTGTCGTAAGGATTCGATTGGGTTCGATAGCGAGCATAAAGCCTCCTCGATAATTTACCGCCTTACCGGAGAGCATGTTTCCTGCCAAGTCGCGCATTTCCTCCAATCCATTGATTAATCAAAGACTTACATCGCATCGAATGCGCATCGGCGTCCACCGATTCTGGCTGAAATCCACCGCCCTGGTGGATTTCAGCCATCGGGATTAGGGATTAGGGACTAGGGATTAGGGGTTAGCAGAGAGGACAAACTCGGTCTTTTCGCTCTGCTAATCTCCAACCCCCAATCGCTCTGCTCACCCCTAGTCCCTAGTCCCTAGCCCCTAACGCTAGTGCTTTGGCCGGGATTCCTCGCCCGACCGTGGAGCTGGTTTTGCCGATGGGTGCGGCGGGAATTCCTTGTCCCGCATCGGGCCCGCCGGCTTTCCGGCCCTCAGATTCTGCGTTTGCTGGGGCTCGAGCGGACGCCCCGGATGCTGCGCCAGCGCCGGTTCTTTGGCAGAAAACGGTACATTGCTCGGCGGTGGCGGAGTCCTGGTGATAAATCGAGGCGCTTGGCTAGGCGGACCGCTCCGTACACCAACTCCGCTGGGTGCGTTCCCGGTGGAAGGAGCAGTCGCACGCGGCGGCTGACCGCCTTCGATTGGAGCCGGCGCAGTTCTCGTACTGGCAGGTGGGGCGGGCGCAATGCGAGGACGCTCCGGCTGCGTTCCCCGCATCTCCGGTGGACGGCCCGTCGGCCCCGCGCTGCGCATCACCGGAGCTGCCACCGGTGCCCGGCCGCCGAACGCGGCGGTTCGGTTTGGAGTCACCTCCGGGTGCGCAACCACCTGCATTCTCGCGATCTGCTCCGGCGGCACCCGGACCATGCCCCGTGTCACGGGCTGGCCGCTGCGGAAAGTTTCGGTGGAGACCGCGGTGACCGCATTCCTGTTCACATAGTGGATATCCGTCACATTGCGCACGTTAATAATGGTGTCGATATTGGTGACCCGCACGTTGGTCACATTCACCGCCCGCAGGTAACCCCCTCCGTAGTGATACCAGGGAAAGAAAGGCTCGCGAGGGCCCAGCGGGAACCAGGCCTGCACGCCGATGCCGATGGAGAACCCGCCCCCGCCCACGAATGCCACCAGGGCGGGAGCATAGAAGGGAACCACCGCCACCGGTCCGGGCACCCATCCCCAAGCCGAGCCGATGAATGCCCAGCGGCCGTAGTGGAAGGGGCAGAAGCCCCACGGCTCATCTTCCACCCAGGTCCAGCCCCACGGCTCGATCCAGGCCCAGTGGCCAACGCGATAGGGTGCCCAGCCGACGGCAACGCCCGCCGGGTACCACACCAGACCGTATTCGGGGACCGTCTGCCAGGTGCCGTAGGTGTCCAGTTCCTCGGCGCCCGGCGTGTCGGGACTCACGTACTGCCGCGACTGGAACGACCGGATGCGCGCGTCGCGGCTGTCGCACCACTGGTCGAAGTCGTCCTCGCCGGGAAGCGCCACCGGGGAAACTTGCACGGTATCCGTCCCGGTAAGCTGAACGGCCTGTCCGGACTCCACGGTCTGGTTGGCGCCCCCTCCGCTGACTTGGAGACTGCCTTGGTTCACGCTTACCAGGGTGCCGTTGGCGTCGTTGTCCACGCGGTAGGAGCCGGGCTGCAGGAGCGTGAGCGCTCCGTTGGGGGTATCGATCTCCACCGAACTCCCCGCCGGCAGATCATAAACCGTGACGCGGATGGAACCCTGCCCGAGACCGAGCTGCATGAGCTGATCGTTGAGGTTGGCCATGGTCAGGTCCGTGGCCTCGGACATGCGGACCGCAAAGGGGCCCACTTCGAGTTCCGCCCGCGCGCCCTGATCGGTGTAAAGACGGTCGCCCGTCGTCACCGTATAGTTCAGGGTCGCCTGGCTCCAATCGCTCTCGCCCGAGGGTTGCAGCGAGACGTTGCCCTGCGTAGTGCTGAGCCTCGCCACCCGTCCCGGCGGGTCGCCTTGGTCGGCCCAAAGTGACGCTCCCGCGAAACAAGTCAGCAGACAAGCCAGAAAAACCAAGCTCGCTTTGCGAAATATTGCGGATCTCATAAAATCCTCCAAATCGCTCCAGATTCAGTAGAGGCGGCTTTACGCCGCCACGTTCGCCGCTACTACAACTCCAAACTGGCCCACCATCATTCCCGCGAAGCTTGTTCCCGCGAAAGCAGGAAGCGGGAATCCACTCGGTGACTCCCGCGGGCCTGCGCTCCCGGTTGTTTAGGTGCACTTGCGGTTCCAATTCGAGCAATTCCGGCGGATGAATTCCGAGGATATCGTATCTCCTGTAACATCGTAGTCTTAGCGTTGACCTCGAAATTCGAAAGTCGAAATTCGAAACTGGAATTCGCCCCGATACACCAATTCGAGGCACGAAAACGTATGGATCCCGCCCCGACTCCAAATTCGCCCGCATGTCATTCTGAGTGTCGCTGGGCCTGCGGCCCACCCATAGTTCCTCATCGCCACGTTCCGCCCAGAGAGAGACACTACATCTGCTGCCCGGCGGGGTGCTGGCCGGGAAGCAAGAATGTCTTGATCAGCTCGCCTTCGCCGCAGACCACCACGCCCGAGAAGCGCTTGTACCATTCGCCCTCAGGCACTTCGGGTTCAGTGTCGAGCCAGCGCGCGAGCAGCGCCAACTGGGTGGCTGGAATCTTGCGTTCCTGGATACGGTCCAGCAAGTGCTGGAAAAGTGCGGGCGGGAGGTTATGGCGACGGACTTTGGGCATGGGACCCTGACTTGGTGTGAGCCGGCATTCGGCCCGGCGGATCAAATGCCGTAGAAGCCGCGCGTCAGGCGCTCTCGCAGTTGGGCCGCTTGCTTGGGATCGCGCGCCGCAGCCAGCTTCTTGGCCAGCAGACCAAGCTCCTCCGCACCGAGCCGGTTTCCCCGGCCTTCCAGGGCGGAAAGCTCACTGGTCTCCAACGCCACTTCTTCACCTGTGGCCTTGCGAGCGATAATGCGGCCGCCCGTCAGCGCTTGCCGGATAAACCAGTGATACACGGCAAGCGCGTTTTTGATCACTTCCGTCCGCCTCGACCCAGTCAGATCGGCCATTTGGTCCACCAGCTCCGACTCCGATTTGGAAAGCACCGGCTGAATTCGCGTCATAGCTTTCTCACTTCCTAATCAAATATAACTCAAATCCGAGTATGAATCAACTGAAGGCGCACCGTGAGCACGGTCAATCACTCGGCGGCGCGCCCGAATTCGTCCGGAGGGTTGATCTCGACTTCGGGCATGGGCTCGTATTTTGACTCGTCGTAGGGCGGGAGGTCCGTGGGTTCGGGCGCGCCGAGGGCTTTAAGATGCGCTCGCGCCGCTTCCAGGCCCCAATGATAGGCAAACGGCGGGCCGTCGCACCAGGCGAGCCGGTAAGCCTTGGTCGCGGCTTCCACTGCCGCGTCGCGCCGACTCGGATCGGTCTGGGCGGCGTCGCGCTCGATTTGCGCCAGGACGTTCAAGGCATCGGCGTGAAAGAGTGGATAGGGACCGCGCTCGGCCAGCTCCCAGACGTCATCCAGCAGTTCACGCGCGGCTTTCAACTCGCCCTGCTTGCGACGCAACTCTGCAAGCGCGGCCAGCGCCGGAAGTTCTTCATCCACGGCGTTTACCTCCCGCGCGTGGGATAAGGCATCCTGCAGCCGGCCGACGGCAGTCGCCAAGTCGTGCAAGGCAAGCCCTGCGGCGCCCTGCAATCGTTCGGCGCGAATGAAGTCACGCTTGACTTGATGGACGGCCGCTAGTTGCCATGCGCGGTTAGCCAAGCCGCGAGCTGCGGCAGCGTCGCCTATCCAAAGCGCCCGCTGCGCCAGAAGTGCGCGAACTACTCCTTCGCCCTGCTCGTTTTCCTGAACTGTGAGCATGCGCAAAGACCTCTGCAACGAGACCAGTGCTTCACTGCTGGCACCGCGCGCTGCCAGCGTCAACCCCAACAAGTAAAGGCTGACAGCCTCGTGCAGCAAGTCTGTCAACTCACGACACATCGAAAGCGCCCTGCGCGCAGCACACTCTGATTCCCGCAACGCCCCCGAGATTCGGAGCGGATCAGAAATGTTGCCTAAGCCGACGGCGAGTCCCATTCGATCGTGTTCCACAGCGGGATCAATACTCAAACGATATAGCCGCAAGGCACGCCCCGGCTGCCCGCTCGCGTCATAAGCCAGCGCTAAGGCGTTAAGCGTAGAGGCTTGGTCCCTGGGCTTTTTCAAGCGCGGTAGCTGGTCGAGTCCGTCCGGGAAGAGCATTTCCAACAGCTCGACGAGTTGCCGGCCGGCGCTGAGCCGATGGAGCGCGAACCTTTCCAGGCGCTTGCAAAACAAGGCGTGAGCATCGTCGTAACTTCCCAGGCCAATCAGCGCATTGTATAGCTCGATGGCGCTGGTTACTAATCAGAGCAATAAATAGATGACATTTTCAGTCCACTATGCTATCTTTGCTTCATGAGAACTCCCGATGCCCGTTCGCTGCCCGCTACCGCTCAAGAGGACTTGCGCCGACGGGTGGTTCA
>Ga0326728_10009897_pt1 | contig 22622 bp, 14 predicted proteins | sample MB3enrmetagenome_FD_207602 | JGI IMG/M metagenome (GOLD analysis project Ga0326728, IMG submission 207602) | Lab enriched peat soil microbial communities from McLean, Ithaca, NY, United States - MB31MN | ecosystem: Environmental > Terrestrial > Soil > Wetlands > Peat | place: USA: New York... | reverse complement strand
CGATCGGCTCGAGGCGACGCTCGCGACGATGGGCGGGCTGCAACGATTCCGCGGACATTTCTACAATTGGTACGACACGCGCGATCTGCGCCCGCTCGATCCGAGATACGTTTCCACCGTCGACAGCGGCAATCTGGCTGGGCACCTGATCGCGCTGGCGAACGCGTGCCGGGAATGGAAGGCCCGCCCGCTCGAGGCGCAGCGGCGTCTCGACGGCGTCGCCGACGCTCTCGAAATTACCCGCGCGGAATCGGCGCGTCTGCGCGACGGCGGCCAGACCCAGACTGTGACCCTCAGCCAACTCGACGACGCGGTCGCGGCAGTGACGCTCGCGGTGCGACAGGCGCGGCTTTCGAACGACGATCTTGCTGGGCGACTCGTGGGTCTCGAGGCCGAAGCCGAGATCATGGTCGACATCGCCGAGGCGCTCGCGATCGAACGCGGCGACGGCAGCGGCGCCGATATGCTGTTCTGGGCGCAAGCGACGGTGAAAACAATCGTCGCGCACCGCCACGATCTCGCCCAGTCTGCGAGTGCGGCTCGCTCTGCGACGGCGCGGCTCTCGAGTCTGGAAGACACAGCGCGGGCGATGGCGCTGGCGATGGACTTCGGCTTTCTGTTCAACCGCCGTCGCCAACTGCTGTCGATCGGATTTCTGGCGCCGGAAGGCGCACTCGATACGAATTGTTACGATTTGCTGGCGTCCGAGGCGCGGCTCGCCAGCTTTCTTGCGATCGCCAAAGGCGATGTCGCCGCCAAGCACTGGTTTCGGCTCGGGCGCGCCGCAACCCCGGTTGCACACGGCGCAGCGCTGATTTCGTGGTCGGGATCGATGTTCGAGTATCTGATGCCCTCGCTCGTCATGCGAGCGCCGGCGGGAAGCTTGCTCGAACAGACCAACCGTCTGATCGTCCGCCGGCAGATCAACTACGCCGCGAAGCTGGGACTGCCGTGGGGCATATCCGAATCCGCTTACAACGCTCGCGACCTGCAGTTCACCTACCAATACTCGAACTTCGGCGTTCCCGGACTCGGGTTGAAGCGAGGCCTCAGCGAAAACAGGGTCATCGCCCCCTACTCCAGCGCTCTGGCGGCGATGGTCGATCCGCGCGCCGCCATCGCCAATCTGGCGCGTTTGGCCGAGGTCGGCGCGCAAGGCCGCTACGGCTTCTACGATGCGCTGGACTATACGCCGTCGCGGGTGCCCGAAGGCGAAAGCGTCGCGATCGTGCGAACCGTCATGGCGCATCATCAGGGCATGACGATCGTCGCCATCGCCAACGCTCTGTTTAGAGGCGTGATGCGGCGGCGCTTCCATGCGGAGCCGATCGTCAGGGCGAGCGAACTGTTGCTGCAGGAGCGGATGCCACGCGATGTCGCGGCTGCGCGCACCTGGGCGGCGGACGTGAAGTCGGCCGCTGGCGCTCGCGACGTCGAGCCTGCCGGCGGACGCCGATTCCTGTCCGCGCATCAGGCGACGCCCGCCACTCATCTTCTCTCCAACGGTCGCTACGCCACCATGCTGACGTCGGCCGGCTCGGGATACAGCAGCTGGGGCAATCTGGCGCTGACGCGCTGGCGCGAAGACGCCACCTGCGACGATTCCGGCTCCTACCTCTTCATCAAGGACGTGCGCAGCGGCGAGGCGTGGTCGGCGGGTTTCCAGCCGAGCGGCGTCGAACCGGACGCCTATGCCGTGGCGTTCAACGAGGACCGCGTCGAGGTGACGCGCCGCGACGGCTCGCTGACGACGACGTTGGACGTGCTCGTTTCAGGCGAGGACGACGCCGAGGTTCGGCGCGTCTCGATCACGAATTCCGGCAGCCGCACCCGCGAGATCGAGATCACATCCTATGCCGAACTCGTTTTGGCGCCTCAGGGCGCCGACGTCGCACATCCCGCCTTCTCGAAACTCTTCGTCGAGACGGAATATATCGCCGACATCGGGGCAATCCTGGCGACGCGGCGAAGACGGGCGCCGACCGAGCCGGAAATCTGGGCGGCGCATCTGAGCGTTGTCGACGGCGAGGCGGTCGGCGCGCCGGAATTTGAAACCGACCGAGCGCGATTTCTCGGTCGCGGCCGCGGCGTTCGTACGCCCATCGCCGTGATGGATAGCCGGCCGCTGTCGAACTCGGCCGGCGCGGTCCTCGACCCGATCTTTTCGATCCGCCGCCGCATCCGCGTCGCGCCGGGCGCGACCGTTCTCGTGGCCTTTTGGACCATCGCCGCCTCCAGCCGCGCCGCGCTCCTCGACGGCGTCGACAAACATCGCGACGCCACTGCATTCGCGCGCGCCTCGATGCTGGCGTGGACGCAGGCTCAGGTGCAGCTCCACCATCTTGGCGTGACGTCGGGCGAGGCGGGGCTGTTTCAGCGGCTTGCAGGACACGTGATCTACGCGGCGCCGGCCTTGCGCCCGTCCTCGGATGCGATCGTGCGGGGCGGCGGCGCGCAGTCCGGACTGTGGCCGCAGGGGATTTCCGGCGACTTGCCGATCGTGCTTCTGCGCATCGCCGATGTCGAGCATCTCAACATCGTCCGTGAATTGCTGCAGGCGCACGAATATTGGCGAATGAAACAGCTCGCCGTCGATCTCGTGATCTTGAACGAGCGACGATCCTCCTATGTCCAGGAACTTCAAGTCGCCATCGAGACCATGGTCAGGGCGAGCCAGTCGTGTCCGCAGCCCGGCGCGGAACGGCCGGCGGGTCAGGTCTTCGTGCTGCGCGCCGACCTCATCGCGGCGGAAACGCGCGCCCTTCTGATTTCCGCCTCGCGGGTCGTTCTGCCGGCGCAGCGTGGCGGGCTGTTTGAGCAGCTCGAGCGCATCGTGGAGCCTGTCGAGGCTGTCAGAGTCGCGCCGAAGCGCGTCGTCGCGCGTTTGGCGCCGCGGTTGCAGCATCGCCCCGCCGACCTTGAATTCTTCAATGGACTTGGAGGGTTCGCGCGAGATGGCGCCGAGTACGTGACTGTCCTCGGGCCGGGCCAATCGACGCCGGCGCCGTGGATCAACATCGTCGCCAATCCGGCGTTCGGTTTTCAGACGGGAACCGAGGGCGGCGGCCACACCTGGTCGGTCAGCAGCCGCGAGAATCAGGTCACGCCGTGGTCGAACGACCCGGTCGGCGACCGAAGCGGAGAAGCCTTCTATTTGCGAGACGACGATACCGGCGACTTGTGGGGCCCGACGGCGCTTCCCATCCGCGACGCGGCGGCGACGTACACGGCCCGCCACGGTCGCGGCTACAGTCGATTCGAGCATGTCGCGCACGAGATCGCGTCTGAGCTCACGCAATTCGTGCCGATCGACGATTCGATCAAGATTTCGCGCCTCGTGCTGACCAATCGCTCGAGCCGCCCGCGCCGTCTCAGCGTGGCGGCCTATGTCGAATGGGTTCTCGGCTCGTCGCGTTCGGCCTCGCTTGCGTTCGTCTCCACTGAACTCGACGCCTCTACGGGGGCGATCTTCGCCCACAACCCCTGGCGCACCGGCTTCGGATCGCGAGTCGCTTTCGCCGACATGCGCGGGCTTCAGAGCGACTGGACAGGCGATCGGCGCGAGTTCATCGGGCGCAACGGCGCGCTTGCCGAACCAGCCGGGCTCGCCGACGCGGCGCCGCTGTCGAAGAAGGTCGGCGCCGGCCTCGACCCTTGCGCAGCGATGCGCACGAAGATCGAACTGCCGCCCTACGGCAGCGTCGAAGTCGTCTTTCTCCTTGGCGAAGCGGCGAGCGCAGAGGCGGCGCGCAGTCTGGTGGCGCGCTATCGCGCCGCCGATCTCGAGGCCGTCGAGGCCGAGATCGCCCGCAAATGGGACGAAATCCTCGGCGCCGTCGTCGTCAAGACGCCGGATCGCTCGATGGACGTCATGCTCAACGGCTGGCTCATCTATCAGACGCTGAGCAGTCGCATCTGGGCGCGCTCCGGCTTCTATCAGGCGAGCGGCGCCTATGGTTTTCGCGATCAATTGCAGGACGGCATGGCGCTCGCCGCCTCGCAGCCTTTGCTGACGCGCGAGCACTTGCTGCGCGCCGCAGCGCGGCAGTTCGTCGAAGGCGACGTTCAGCATTGGTGGCTGCCGCATTCCGGCCAGGGCGTGCGCACCCGCATCTCCGACGATCGTCCGTGGTTGGCCTTTGCCGTCGCCCATTACGTCGACGCCACGGCGGACGTCGCCGTCCTCGACGAGATGGTCCCGTTCCTGGAAGGCCAGGCGCTGGAACCCGGCGAGCCCGACAGCTTCTTCGCTCCTGTCGTCTCCGACCAAATGGCGACGTTGTTCGAGCATTGCGCCCTCGCCCTCGACGCCAGCCTTGCGCTCGGCGCCCATGGGCTTCCCCTGATGGGAACCGGCGACTGGAACGACGGCATGAACCGCGTCGGCGAGAAGGGCGCCGGCGAGAGCGTCTGGCTCGGCTGGTTCCTGCATGCGGCGCTGACGGCTTTCATTCCGCTCGCCGAGGCGCGCCTGGAGACGAAGCGCGCCGTGCAATGGGCCGCGCACGCCGCCGCGTTACAGGCCTCGCTCGAGCGTGAGGCGTGGGACGGCGATTGGTATCGGCGAGCCTTTTTCGACGACGGCGAGCCGCTCGGCTCCGCGGCGAACGAGGAGTGCCGCATCGATTCGATCGCGCAATCCTGGGCCACACTCTCCGGCGCGGCGACGCCCGAACGGGCGACGCGAGCGATGGGCGCAGTGGAGCGCGAACTGATCCGGCGCGATGACGGCCTGGCGCTGCTGTTTACGCCGCCGTTCGACAAAACCGCCCAGGATCCGGGCTACATCAAGAGCTATCCGCCGGGCGTGCGCGAGAACGGCGGGCAGTACACCCATGCCGCCTTGTGGTCGGTGATGGCCTTCGCTGCGCTTGGCGACGGCGACAAGGCGGCCGACCTGTTCTCGCTCCTCAACCCCGTCAATCACGCGCGCACCCGCACCGACGTGCTGCGCTACAAGGTGGAGCCCTACGTTGTCGCCGCCGACGTCTACGCGGCGCCGCCCCATGTCGGGCGCGGCGGCTGGACGTGGTACACGGGTTCGGCGGGTTGGATGCAACGCGCGGGCGTCGAGAGCATTCTCGGGCTGCGCATCCGCGGCGCCGACTTGCATCTCGACCCCTGCATTTCCAAAGCGTGGCCGAGTTTCGAGATGCGCGTTCGGCGACAATCCGCGCGCTACGATATCGTCGTCGACAACCCTGCCGGGGTCAGTCGGGGCGTCCAATTCGCCGAGATCGACGGGGTTGAGATCACCGAGCGGCCGTTGCGACTGCGCATGGTCGATGACGGCGCCGTCCACCGCGTTCGCGTCACCTTAGGCTGAGACGCGTCGCCGCCGCTGGACGTTCGACGCGGGCTCCTTGCTTCGACTTGATGCGGCGCCGGGGCTATGTTCGGGCGCCGCGCGGCTCGGCGCCGCGGTCGATCCGCCGCGCCATTCGGCCGACGAACCCGGAAGATCTCCAGTGACTTCGACCTCAGCGACGCCGTCGGCGAAGCGCGGTTCCTTTTCAGAAAATCTCAAATCGAGTAGCCGGCCGTCGTCGGTGCGGAGTTGAACGCCGGGCCGACCGAACACGGCTTTGAGATCGGAAGCAGAGAGGCTGATCTCTCCGGAGCTGACGACGATGCCCCGTGGTCTCAGGAAGCCCTCGAACTCATAGGAAGCGCGGGCGAGCGTCTCGCCGTCGCGCTTCAACAGGCCGCTGCCGGCGATTCGACCGAGATATTGCATGATTGAACTCGCTTTCATGGCGGCGCGTCCAGCGCGCCGCAGGAACCGGTTTCGATGCCCACGGCGAGTCCGTCCGCGTTGACGACCAGCATCCGATCGGGGCCGGTCTAAGGCCGACAAAGCGAGCGGGCGGCAAATCGCGGGCGGCGTCTGCGGCGATCCGCCTGGGCCCGCGCCTACGCCTCAGCCGTTTCGCTTTGGCGGGCTGGTCGCGATCGACGAGCTCTTGGCGGCGAAGGGCGAGGCCGGCGCCGCGACGGCCGGTTTCGGCGCCTTCGGCTTGCGCGCTTCCCTGTTGCCGCGTCGCTGGGACTTAGCCATTTTTCTCTCCTGTTGGCGGCGTCCGGCGCCGCAGATCCAAAAAAGCGCGCTTCTCTCCGTGCGGGGCGTCAGTCGCAGGCGCCGGAGAGCGACACGGACTTCGAATTTTGCGCCTTAATCAAACAGTCGTCGCAGTCCGACGTTCCGCTGCCTCGGCCGTGAATCGTGCACGCCGACCTACCTTAAATACATTGATAGTCGTTGCGATGAAAAAAAGATAGACAAATTGCCAACGCCCAATTGTCAGCAGCGATTTCAGGACGATTTGTCTGAGCAAAAACTATTGGCTATCTAAGAATTTCTAAGATCGACACTATCTCTCATTCGCGCGGTCGGCGGCGCGGTAGCAGAAGAGGGAGCGTCGTCCGGCCGGCGGAACGCTTCCTTCGTGACGGGCCCGGGAGGCGCTTGTTGAGCGACGTCCTCCCGATCGGAGCGAGGATTTGCCGATGATTGCGCTCGAGATCCGCCATCGGACAACCTACCGCTATCGGGGTCTGGTCAGTCTCGGGCCGCATCGGATGATGCTTCGCCCCCGCGAGAGCCGTGACTTGCGGTTGATTTCGAGCGCTGTGACCGTTGCGCCCGCGGCGCAAGTCGCGTGGGCGCACGACGTCTTCGGCAATTCCGTCGCAACCGCCGTGTTTCAAGGCGCGACCGACAGCCTGGTCATCGACAGCCTAGTGGAACTCGAACTCTACGGCTCGGCATGGCCGGTCTTCGACATCGCCGCCTCGGCGATCGTCTATCCCTTTCGCTATTCGGACGACGAATGGACGGACCTCGGCGCGCTGACCATCCAGCAATATGCCGACCCGGGCGGACGGCTGGCGAAATGGGCGCGAGCGTTTGTCGGCGGCGATCGGACGGACACGCTGGCGCTGCTCAAGGACCTCAGCTTTGGCGTCGCGGGATGGATCGGCTACCAGAGCCGCGAGGACGAAGGCGCGCAGTCTCCGCTGGAGACGCTGGATCGCGGCCGGGGCTCCTGCCGGGATTTCGCCGTGCTGTTCGTGGAAGCGGCGCGCTGCCTTGGTTTCGGCGCCAGGATCGTCTCGGGCTATCTCTTCAATCCCGATCAGAGTCTGACAGGATCCGCCGACGCCGGATCGACCCACGCGTGGGGCGAAGTCTTTGTCTCCGGCGCGGGTTGGATTAGTTTCGATCCGACCAACCGCAGCGTCGGCGGCGCCAACCTCGTTCCCGTCGCCGTCGCGCGCGACATCCGGCTGGCCATGCCGGTCGCCGGCAGCTTCTTCGGAAAGAGCGACGCTTTCAAGGAGATGGCGGTGGAGGTCGTCGTCGCCCTCAACGCCTCGCCCGCTAAGGAAACGCGACCTCGAAACGACAACGAGCGCCGGCGCGGCGACTGAGGGAGCGGATCGCTTCCGAGCCTGACCGGGCGCGCCGACGCGTTCGTTCTCGATGAGAATCATGGCTGATGACATGGCCCATGCCGCGCTAACCCCTCTCCTCGGCCGCGAGTTCGACAGTTTCCTATTCGCGTTGATCGGCGAGGACCGAAATGGAACGGCGCTGAGCGTCCTTTCGGCGCTGGCTCAGTTCGACGTCGATCCTTGGCAAGAGACCGTCAGCTTGGCGCGCATGCCCAGGGAACCGGCGACGGAGCGGTTGGCTGCGCTGATTGCGGCCACGCCAATTGACTTCGCGACAGGTCCATCCGCCGCGACGACAGCCGCTCGCCTGATTGCGCTCTTGCCGCAAGCTCCGAGCGCCAAAGTCGCCGCTCCCGGGGCGCCGGTCAAAGCCGCCGCCGTCACGCCTTGGCGGATTTTCATAATGCTGGGCGTTCTCGTCCTCTTGCTCGCCGGCCACTTCATCTTTGTGGCCCATCCTTCGCCTGGAGGCGGCCCCGGTTCGGCCGTCACGACAAGCGAGGCCTCGGCGCCGCGCTAAACGCAGAACTCGGGCGACAGCAATGTCGTCGCCAGGGTCAAACTCGTGAACTGCCGTCTATTAAACATGGTCTTTTCCTCTCCTCTTGTAGCGTTTGGCGCCGCTTTGCACCGGCTTTATTCGCTATAGTTTCCGGCCACCGGCAGCGGGCGCCGATGGTCGTCAGGCCGGTCTTGGCGCCGTCACCATTGCGACTCCGGAACTCGCGCCGATCCGCGTAGCTCCGGCCTGCACCATCGCCAGCGCCTGGGCAAAAGTCTTTATGCCGCCCGACGCCTTCACTCCCAATGCCGGTCCTACCGTACGGCGCATCAACGCGACATCCTCCGCCGTCGCGCCGCCGCCGCCGTAACCAGTGGACGTTTTCACGAAGTCGGCGCCGGCCTCTTTCGCCAACAGGCAGGCTTGCACCTTCTCCTCGTCAGTCAGCAGGCAGGTTTCGATAATCACCTTCAAGGCGGATGCGCCGCAGGCCTGCTTGACCTCTGCAATGTCGCGCCGGACATAGTCGTGCTCTCCGGCCTTCAGCGCGCCGATGGCGATCACCATGTCGATCTCGTCAGCGCCGTCGGCCACCGCCCGTCGGGCCTCCTCCGCCTTCGCCCCTGTCGTCGTGGCGCCGAACGGGAAGGCGATCACCGAACAGGTCGTCACCTCCGAGCCTGCCAGTTCGCGGTGCGCCAGCGCAGCGAAGATCGGGTTCACGCAGACTGAATGAAAGTGATATTGCCTCGCCTCCGCGCACAGCTGCCGCACTTGCTCGGCACTGGCGTCAGGCTTCAGCAGGGTGTGATCAATCAACCCAGCCAGATCGGCCGATCGGCGGATCAGAGGAATATCGGACATACCTTTGCCTTGACTCTTGCTTCCCCGGCGAGGGGCGAGCGCGCCGATAGCGTTGTGCAGCCTTCCACTGGGCGCTAGCCACGAAACATGGCGAGCGCCAGGATGCTATCGCGGCGTCAGTGGCCCCATACTCATGGCGTTTCCTCAGCTATGGATCGCGGTGAACCAAAACCGGGCGACCAGCCTGATTCACCCGTTCCGGACCATGTGAGGACTATTACACGCCGCGTCGATCTGATTGTCAATATGAAAGATTGCTCACACGCGCTGGTCACTCGGAACCAGCACTGGGACGCCAGCCTGCTCGAGCGCGGCGCGGTCGGCGGCCGTCACCTCAGCATCCGTGATGACCGCGTCGAAGGCGTCGAGAGGAGCGAAGAAGGCCGGCCGGACAACCCCGAACTTGCTGGAATCGACCACGACGTAGCTTTTGAGAGAGACTCGCAGGGCCTTCTGCTTGATCGGCACTTCGTGGAAGTTCGAACAGCTCACGCCACGTCCGACGTGCACGCCTCCGGCGGACAGGAAGGCCTTGGTGATGCCGATTCGCCCCAGCATTTCGAGGGACTCCGGGCTGGCGTAGAACGATGCGGACGAGGCCTGATACAGGCCGCCGAGCATCATGACCGCCAGGTTTGGCTGCTTGCAGACGACCTCGGCGATGCTCATCGCGTAGCAGACGACCGTGAACGATCCCACGGTCGGCAGCCGGGTCGCCAACTCGTGCAAAGTCGTGCCGCAGTCGATGAAAATCGTATCGCCGGGCTCGATCAGCTCCGCCGCCCGAATGCACGCGTCGCGCTTTCCCTGGGCGTTGGTCTCGGCCTCGCGCGCGAAGACGTAAGGCCTCAGCCCGTTCGCTTCACGCACCGCAGCGTCGCGCCCGCCGAAGATGTAACCGCCGAGATAGGTGAACCTGCCTTCGCACGCGGCGATATCGCGGCGCACCGTCATCTCCGAGACCGCGAGCAAGGCTGCGGCCTCGCGTAGACGCAGCACCCCCCGCGCCTTGATCGCATCGTCAAGGCCGGCCAGCCGATCCTGCCGGCGTTGCAACAACGGTCGCATCTCCTCGGTATCCTCCACCCGGCCGCAACAACCTCGAGGCTGGATTTGGGCGTCCGTTGATTTGTCCCATGTCGCGATGAATCCGCTCAGTGTCCGACCGAGATCGATCCCAATTGAATCAATATGTTACGGACCTTGCCCCGCCGCCGTCAATCCGAGCGCGCTCAAGAACGTCAAAGGCTTACGCTCGTGCCAGCGCCGGGCAGGCCTGTATCCTATTGACCCCTCACACAATGACCTCGATTTCACTCTAGCACTTTGTGCGAATCATGACATCGCGCTATGAAAGGTCGAAATCATGACATCAACCTGTGAAGAGTCAATCAGCGTCGAAATGGGCGGCGACATCGCGGATACGATGGAAAGAAGGGGGCGCCGGCGAGACGGTTTCTCTCGATGGGGCCGTCGGATTTCGTACGGCCGATGATCGGCTCGATTGCGGCTCGGCGACGAAGCTCGCGCTTGACGGTGTTTCGGCGTGGGGTCCGAATGCCGATCGGCGTCGTACAGCTTTGAAATGATTGATTATGCGAGGGTCAAACTCTGGAGCTGATTTACATTTTCGGGCGACGCCGCTCCGGCTCCCCGAGAAGCGGCGGTGTTCACACTTTTGTCCAGAGTGGTAGAAGGTTTGGCGCGCCACCCTGGACAAAAGCGCGAACACCTATGTCATTGAAGTCACACTGTAATTCATGACGTCGAAGCCGTTGTCTGGGCGGCGGCCGAGAAATGTGCGCCAGATCGGAGGGCGGACGACGTCGATCACCGATCGGCTTTCCGGCGCCTGGCGCCGATCCATTTCGCTGCGCGGGCGCCGCCGACGGGCTGCCGATCGAAGCGCCGAGGTTTGGTGGCCTTCGGCTCGGAGGGCGGCGGAAGACTGACGGAAGCCGGCGTGGGCGCGGCGGCGCCGCGTTTCGGCCTCAGCGCGGCGGAGGGCGGCGGCCCCGGCGACGGTTTCGTCGTCGCAACCGATCCGCCTGTTTGTATTGCTCGAGTTTTCGCAGCAAGCGAGCGCGACGATGGCAAAGCGCCGCTCGCGCGCTTTTTCTTCGCGGGATCCGGCTTGGCGTCGCCGGCGGGCGGCGGCGCGGCGGCGGGCTTTTCCGCACCGCGTCGCGCCTTCTTCGTTCCGCCGCGTTCAGCCTTTTGGATCGGAGCGGCGGGGGCGTCCATCTCGAGACCGAACAGCGCCGCAACATCGTCGTCGGCGAGCACGCGTTCGCTCGCCGCGGCGGTCCGGGTCAACGGCAAGTCGGCGCCGACGGTCGAGACGAGTTCGGCGCGGTCGACGCCGCGCAATGTGAACAGGAGGTCGGGATCGGAGTCGAGCCGCGCCCCGACGCCGTACAGCGTGGCCGACACATGCTTGCACATGTCCGCCCAATCCGGGCAGGAGCAGGACATTCCGATCTCTTGCGGCGTAGGGAACAGGCCGTCGGTCTCGCTGCAGACGCGCTCCATCACGTTTTTCGACAGCTTGCCTTGCAAGAGTTCTATCAGCGACCCGACCGAGCCCGCGCAATCGGCGCAGATCGCCTTCCATCGCGACGGGGCCGCCACCGCGATGTCGATTTTCACTTTGTAGATCTCGGACCCGCTGACCAGCGCTTCCACCTTGCCGCGGGCGATCCTCAAGTCGATCACCGAGCCGTTGCCGACATAGGTCCGCCCACGCGGCAGCCGGTTCGCGAAGTCGGAATAGCGTTCCAGGTTGTCGCACCAGGCCTTGCCCCAGAAGCTCCTGGCGATCTTCCGACCCTCGATGACGATCGGCGCGACGACACGGCCTTTTTTCCTGAGTTTCTCGATCTCCTTCGCAGCCCGGCGCCGGCGCTCGGCGACCGGCACATAGGGTCGGAAACCCCAAAAGCTCATGACATCACCCCTCCTTGCTCGCGGCGTCGAGGTCGAGCCTGACGAGCGCCATCAGGTCGGCGTCGGCGAGTTCGGTCAGGTTGATTTCGCCGTCGCCGGCGAGCATGTCGTCAGCCATCCGCTGCTTCGATTCGATCAGTCGGTCGATTCGTTCCTCGATCGTGCCACGGCAGACGAATTTGTGCACGAGGACGTTGCGTTTCTGCCCGATGCGGAACGCCCGGTCGGTCGCCTGGTTCTCGACCGCCGGGTTCCACCAGCGGTCGAAATGCACGACATGGGCGGCCGCCGTCAGATTGAGCCCCGAGCCGCCCGCCTTCAGCGAGAGGACGAAGAAGGGCGCGCGTTCGTCATCCTGGAACGTCTTGACCAGCGTCTTGCGCCGGGCCACCGCCGTATCGCCGCTGAGCGCGAGCCCCGGACGGCCGAAGACGTCGGCCAGCAAGTCGCCGAGCGGCTCGACGATCTCCTTGAACTGGGTGAAGACGAGCATCTTCTCCTGGCGGCTCGCGACCGTAGCGGCGATTTCAGCGAGCCGGGCGAACTTGCCGCTGTCCTCGTTTTCCCATTTTCCGCCGCCGCCGAGGCCGTGCGAGGCGTGGTCGCAGATTTGCTTCAACCGCATCAGCGTCGCCAGCACCAGTCCACGCCGCCCCATATCGTCGCTCGATTGCTGGAGCCGCTTCTCAAATTCGGCGACCGTCGCCTGGTAGAGGGCCGCTTGCTTGCGGCTGAGGCCGCAGAAGGCCTTGACCTCGGTCTTGTCGGGAAGATCGGCGATGACGCTACGGTCGGTCTTCAGCCGGCGCAGGATATAGGGCGCGACGAGCTTGCGCAGCGGCGCATAGGAAGGCGGCGTCCGATCGGCGAGCCGCTTGACGAAAGCCGCAAACGCCTTCGACGAGCCGAGCAGCCCCGGATTGAGGAAATCGAAGATCGACCACAGGTCGCGCAGGTTGTTCTCGATCGGCGTGCCGGTAAGCGCGACGCGGCCTTCCGCGTCGAGCGCCTTGACCGCGCGGGTCTGTTTGGCGTCGGGGTTCTTGATCGCCTGCGCCTCGTCGACGACGGCGAGACGCCAGCGCGTCCGGCTGATCCAAGCGATCCTCAGCAAAGCCGCATAGCTGGTCACGACGAGGTCGATCCGCACCAGTTCGTCGGCCGGGAGCGCCTTCAGCCGCGCGGCGGGCGTGAAGGCGGGATGGGCGACGAGAACCTTCAGCGACGGCGCAAAACGTTCGGCTTCCGCCGCCCAATTGGCGAGAAGCGAGGCCGGCGCGACAATCAGGCTCGGCCGTCTTTCGCCTTCTCGGCCGTCGAGCGTCAGCAGCAGCGCCAACACCTGGACGGTCTTGCCGAGCCCCATGTCGTCGGCGAGGCAGGCGCCGAGACCGAGCCGCGTCAGGAAGCCGAGCCAGCGCAGCCCGACATCCTGGTAGGGGCGCAGAGTCGCCTTCAGAGCCGCGCCCGGATGGGTGTCGGCGAGGGTCTCCGGCCTGCGGCAGGCGGCGAGCGTCTCGGCGAGCCATCGGCCCGCGCTCACGCGCCCCCAGGCGGCGTCCGCGGTCGGCGCGGCCTCGCCCGCGCCGATGTCGGCCCCAGCCAAGAGACGCATCGCCTTGCCGAAGGACAGCCCCTCCTTGCGGGCGAGGCGCTCGATCTCTGCGTATCGGTCGAGCGTCGCCTTCAGATGGGCAGGCTCCACCTCGACCCACTTGCCGCGGAGCATCGCCAGCCCGTCGGTCGAAGCGACGAGCCGCGCGATCTCCTCGTGCGTCAGCGGCTCGCCGTCGAGGCTCACCTCGACCTGAAAGTCGAGCAGCGACGAGGCGCCGACGAGGGAAGGCGCACTGGATCCGACCGTCGCCTCGACGGAGGGACGGCTCGGGCGGCCCGAGCGCCACGCAGCCGGCATTCGCACCACGACTCCCGCCTGCTCCACTGTTTCGACGTCGCCGAGCAGCCGCATCGCCTCGCGCGCTGTCCAGCGCAGCGGGTGGAAAATCTCGCCCGTTTCGACGATCTCCTTCAGCCAGGCGCAGCCTTCGCTCGCGCGATGGACCGGCTCGAGCAGTCGCAAGAGTTCGCTCTTCGCCCCGGCGCCGGCGTATTCGCGCAGCGCCGCGCCGAGGGGCGCGTGCCGAAGCGCGCCATGAGCGGCGAGCGAGGCGGCGTAGGTTGCCAGAAAGGCGAAAGGACGCTCGGCGTCCTTGCGGTTCTCGGCGAGGTTGAAATGCACCCGTCCGACGAGCCGCCAACGGCTGTCGCGTACGGCCAGGAAAGCGCCGATCGGCAGGCCGCTCTCGACACGTTCGGCGTCGATCGCTTCCTGAAGCGAACGCCACAGCCCGACGAAGCGCTCGGCGTCGAGATACTCGCCGCCGCGCATCGGCGGCGCCTCCTCGATCAAGTGTTCGAGGTCGGCCGCGGCCGGCTCGCGGACCCGCGGCGCCTCAACCGTCGCCGCCTCGCCGCCCGCGCAGACTGCGGCGACGAAGCGCATGGCGAAGGCGCGCCAGAACGCGAACTCCGGCGGCAGGCGACTCCCGGCTTCGGCGAGGCCCAGTTGCAGCAGCCCATGCCCCCCGCCGCGGGCGAACGCGGCGGCGAGCCGGTGGGCGACGGCTTCATCAAGAGGAAATTCCGAGAAGCCCCTTTCGACGCGCAAAGCGCCGTGGGGCGTCAGCACGGGAACGAGAGAATCGGGCATCGGCACGATTGGAAGCAGGGCGATCGACCGCTCCGCTTAGCACGGCCGATCGAACATGGCTTCTTCCGAGGAAGTGGAGAATTACGCCCGCCGGTCGAAACGGCGATGCGCCCGCATCCGTATTGAAACAATCGCCGAACGCCGCGAACCAAAACCCTCGGTCGCCGTCGCTCTCCCGAGGCGGCAAACGCGAATTGGCTGCATTCAGGACCAGTGTTCGCAGTTTTGTCCTGAGTGATGTCGGAAATGGCGCGCCCGGAGAGATTCGAACTCCCGACCCCCAGATTCGTCGTCTGCGCCCAGGCGGTCGGCGAATTCAAGAGCGGCCCAAGCCACCGTCCGCTTACGGGCGGGGTCGCGAGTTTCGTAGACGGTCGTCATCGGCGCCGCGCGGACCTTCTTGGGTCACATCGCAATGCCCGCTCTCCATTTTGAGCGGACACGTTCCGAGGCCGCCAGGCGCAGGATCTTATCCGCTACGGCTTGCGCGGCGCGCCCGGCAGTTCGAGCCCGGCGATCTGGGCGAACAGGCGCGCGACGGATGCGTCGTCGGCGCGCGCCATGCCCGCCGCGGCGGTCATCAGGAACATCTGCAGCGCGGTCGAGGCGAGCGGCAGCGGAAAATTGCTGGCGCGGCCGACGTCGCTGGCGATGCCGAGATCCTTGGTGAAGATGGCGACGGCGCTGAGCGGCTTGTAGTCGCCTTCGAGCACATGCGGCACGCGGTTCTCGAACATCCATGAATTGCCGGCCGACGACGTGATGACCTTGTAGACCGTCGCCAGATCGAGCCCGAGCCGCTTGGCGAAGGCGATCGCCTCGCAGGCGGCGGCGATGTGCACGCCGGCGAGGAGCTGATTGACGAGCTTGAACGACGAGCCGATTCCCGCCTCGGCGCCGAGCTCGTAGACGGTCGTCGCCATCGCCGCGAGCGCCGGCCGCGCCCGCTCGAACGCGGCGGGCTTGCCCGCCGCCATCACGGTGAGCTCGCCCGTAGCGGCTTTGGCCGCGCCGCCGCTGATCGGCGCGTCGAGATAGGCGGGGCCGAGCGCCTCGACCTCCTGCGCCAGCGCGCGCGCCGCGTCGGGGGCGACCGTCGCCGAGGCGACGACCACGCCGTCGCGCTTCATCGCCTTCGCGGCGCCGCCAGGCCCGAGCAGCGCCGATCGCGTCTGTTCGGCGTTGACCACCATGACCACCAGCACATCGGCGTCGGCGGCCGCCGCGGCGGCGCTGGCCGCGGATTCGACGCCGGCCTCGACCAGTCTTGTCTTGGCGGCGGCGCTGACGTCGTAGCCGACGACCTCCATGCCCGCCCGTTTCAGCGACTGGGCGACGCCGAGACCCATCGCGCCGGCGCCGATCACCGCGACGCGAAGCGCCGCGCCGGCGGCGGCCGCCGCCTGGGTTTCCTGGGCCTTGGCGGGCGGGGCGGGCGCTTTGGACGGCATGAGGTTTCGCCTTTCCTGCGGCGTCGAGGCTTGTCGGCGGGCGGCCGCTCTGGTATCGATGTTAGCGCTGTCATTTATGCTCACGCAACGCCGAAAGCAAGCGTCGTCGCTAGAATGCGGGGTATTGTGCGACGTCCTTCGTCGGATGGAGGATTGGCGTTCACGCTCGCCAATCGACAAGAGGAACGGAACGCGTCATGGCGCGCAGCAAGCAACGGCAGGGCGGACGGCGCGGCGTCACGCTGGCCGAAGTCGCCAGCCTCAGCGGCGTCAGTGAAATCACCGTCTCCCGGGTGTTGCGGAACAAGGGCGCGATCGCCGACGGCACAAGGCGGAAGGTGCTGCAGGCGGTCGACCAGATCGGCTACGTGCCCAACCGCGTCGCCGGAACCCTCGCCTCCGCGGCCTCGAACCTGATCGGGGTCGTCATCCCGTCGCTCTCCAACATCGTCTTCCCCGAGGTGCTGCGCGGCGTTCACGCGGCGCTCGACGCATCGGGCGTCCAGGCGGTGGTCGGCGTGACCGAATACGACCTCGCAACGGAGGAGCGCTTGGTGCGCTCCCTGCTCGCTTGGAAGCCGCACGCCATGCTGATCGTCGGCCTCGACCACAGCGAGGCGACGCACAAGATGCTGCGCGGCGCCGGGATTCGCGTCGCCGAGTTGATGGACGTCGATTCGCCGCCGATCGACATCGCGGTCGGCATGTCGCACCGCAACGCCGGTTTCGACGCCGGCGTTCATTTGCTCGAGCGCGGCTATCGGCGCTTCGGCTATGTCGGCCACGACTGGCTGAGCGATCGCCGCGCGCGGCTGCGTTTCGACGGGCTGGTCGCGGCGCTGCGCGAAAGCGGCGTCGGCCTCGTCGACCTCGAACTGCACGACGGCCCGTCGTCGACGATGGCGGGACGCCAGACGCTGGCGGCGCTGCTCGCCCGCGCCCCCTCGATCGACGTCGCCGTATTCTCCAACGACGACATGGCGGTCGGCGGCGTGTTCCATTGTCTGGCCGAGACCATCGCGGTCAAGGAGCGCCTGGCGATCTTCGGCTTCAACGGGCTCGACGTCGGCGCGGCGCTGCCGCTGCCGCTGTCGACGATCCGCTCGCCCCGCTTCGAGATCGGCGAGACCGCCGCCCGGATGATCCTCGACAGCAAGGGAAGCCGCAGCGAGCCGACGGTCGTCGACATCGGCTACGAGATCGTCGTCGGCGCCACGGCGTGACGAAGCTTCGGAAAGGGAAGGCTCGATGTTGCTGGGCGCAATCGCCGACGACCTGACCGGCGCGACCGACCTTGCGCTGACGCTGTCGCGCGAGGGGATGAAGACGATTCAGGCGATCGGCGTCCCCGGTCCCGAGCTCGATTTCGCCGACGCCGACGCCGTCGTGGTGGCGCTGAAGTCGCGCACCATTGCGGCGGACGAAGCGGTCGCCATGTCGGTCGGCGCGGCGCGGACGCTCATCGCCGCCGGCGCCGAGCAGCTGGTGTTCAAATATTGCTCGACCTTCGACTCGACCGACAAAGGCAACATCGGGCCGGTCGCCGAAGCGTTGATGGATCTGACCGGCGCCGACTTCACCGTCGCCTGCCCCGCGTTTCCGGCGAACAGCCGCTCGATCTTCAAGGGCTACCTGTTCGTCGGCGACGCGCTGCTCAGCGAAAGCGCGATGCGCGACCATCCGCTGACGCCGATGCGCGACGCCAACCTCGTGCGCGTGTTGCAGCATCAGACGAAGCGCAAGGTCGGGTTGATCGATCTGCAGAGCGTCGAGAACGGCGTCGACGGGGTGCTCAGGGCGTTCGAGCGGGCGTGGCGCAACGGCGAACGCATCGTCGTCGTCGACGCGGTTCGCGACGAGCATCTGCGCACCATCGGCGAAGCCTGCTCGGGCATGAAGCTGGTGACCGGCGGCTCCGGGATCGCCATGGGCCTGCCGGCGAATTTCCGCCGGGCGGGCAAGCTCGGCTGGCGCGACCCCAACGATCGCCTCGCCGCGCCGAAGGGCAAGGCGGCGACGCTGGTCGGTTCGTGCTCGGCCGCGACGCGCGGGCAGATTGCCGCGGCGGTCGCCGCCGGCGCGCGCGCCTTGCAGATCGGCGCGCTCGACATCGCCGCCGGCGCGACTTCGGCCGACGCGGTCGTCGACTGGATCGACGCCAACGCCGGCGCGATCGCGCCGATCGTCTATTCGAGCGCCGAGCCGGCGGCGATCGCCGACGTCCAGGCCAAGCTCGGACGCGACAAGGCGAGCGCGCTGGTCGAAGGCATGCTGGCCTCGATCGGCGGACGGCTCAAGCAACGCGGCTACACGCGGCTGCTGGTCGCCGGCGGCGAAACCGCCGGCGCGGTCGTCAACGCGCTCGGCGTCCGCGCGCTCGAGATCGGGCCGGAGATCGACCCCGGCGTGCCGTGGACGCTCAGCCTCGACGGTGCGCCGCTCGCCCTCGCCCTCAAGTCGGGCAATTTCGGCGCGCCCGACTTCTTCGTCAAAGCGTGGCGCATGCTGCAGGAAAGGGACGTCGATGAGCACTGAGTTCCGCGCCCGCGACGAAATCTGCGCCGTCGGCGCCTCGCTGTTCGCGCGCGGACTGACGTTCGGCTCGACCGGCAACATTTCGGTCAGGCTCGAAGACGGCGGCTGGCTGATGACGCCGACCAACGCCTCGCTCGGCGCGCTCGATCCGGCGCGCCTGTCGCGCTTCGACGCGCACGGCCGTCTGGTCGACGGCGATCCGCCGACCAAGGAATCGTTCCTACACGTCGTCATGTACGAGCAACGCGCCGAATGTCGCGCCGTCGTTCACCTGCATTCGACCCATTCGGTCGCGGTGAGCGTTCTCGACGACGTCGATCCGGATGACGTGTTGCCGCCGTTGACCGCCTATTTCGTCATGCGCGTCGGTCGCTTGCCGCTCGTCGCGTATTTCGCGCCGGGCGACAAGGCGCTCGCCGAGGCGGTCGGCGCCCTGGCGGGCAAGCATCATGCGGTGCTGCTCGCCAACCACGGCCCGGTGGTCGCCGGATCGAGTCTCGCCAACGCCCAGTACGCGGCCGAGGAGCTCGAAGAGACGGCGAAACTCTTTCTCATGCTGCGGTCGCACAAGATCCGCCCGCTGACCGCCGACCAGGTCGCCGATTTGCGCGCGCGGTTCAAACTGTAGGCTGGCCGGCCACGCGGCGCGCCTCTATCCGATCATTTCGACGCCGCCGCCGCGCTCGGCCGCGCGCCGGTAGGCCGGGCGTTCGCGAATGCGCTCGAGGTAGGCGATGAGCTTCGGACGGCGCCGGTCGAGGCCGGCGCGGTGGGCCGACGCCTCGATCGGATAGCTCATCTGGATATCCGCGGCGGAGAAGGCGTCGCCAGCGAACCAGGTCGAACGCTGGAGTTCGGCCTCCATCAGGTCGAGGTTCTCGGCGAGGCGCGGCGCGACGACCAGGTCCTTGGCGCGGCGCGCGACCGCCGCGACGATCGGGCGGACCGGCCACGGCGGGGCGGCGGCGATCCGGTCGAGAACGAGCTCGAGCAGCAGCGGCGGCATCGCCGTCCCTTCGGCAAAATGCAGCCAGTAGAGATAACGCACCCACTCGGCCGTCCCGCGCGGCGGCGCCATGCCCGAAGCCGGATTCTTTTCGACGAGGTATTCGATGATCGCGCCGGATTCCGCCAGCGTGACCGCGCCGTCGACGACGACCGGGGACTTGCCGAGCGGGTGGACGGCGCGCAGGGCGGGCGGCGCGAGCATCGTCGTGGGATTACGCGCGTAAAGCTCGACCTCGTAGGGAACGCCGATTTCCTCGAGCAGCCAGAGAACCCGGTGGGAACGCGAGTTCTCGAGATGATGCACCGTGATCAACGACGCTTCCTCCGCCTTCGTTTCTCCGGCTGGGCGCCGCCGAGCCGCGCGCTCCGGGGCAAAGCCGCGGAGGACCGACCCATGTTGGCGACGCATTCGATCGCCGGCAAGATCATTCAGCGCGCCGCCGGGGCCGCGTCCCGTTCTTCGGCTCTCGCGCGGCTCGGCGGCAGGTCGTGCAGCCGCCCCCAGGCGCGGCGGAGCTGCCGCGTCGAATGGAAGCCGCAGCGCTCGGCGACGGTCTCGATGTCGAGGCGCGATCCGACGACGAGCTGGCGCGCCAGCGCGACGCGCATGCGGTTCACGTAAGTCGTCACCGACATGCCGGCGTGCTGATTGAACAGCCGCGACAGATTGCGCGGACTGGTCGCCGCGACGCGCGCGACGCTGGCGAGCGACCATGACCGCGCCGGCGCGGCGGCGATCGCGTCCTGCGCGCGGTGGATCGCCGGGTGGATATGGTTTCGCCCCTCGAGCCACGGCGAGAGCTGGGGGTCGGCGGCGCTGCGCCGCAGGTACACGACCAGATAGCGGGCGACCGAGACGGCCGTGGCGGGTCCGGTCAGTTCGGCGACGAGGTGCAGCATCAGGTCGACGCCGGACGTCACGCCCGCGCTGGTCAGCCGCTCGCCGTCGACCACGAACAGCCGGTTCTCCTCGACGCGCGCGAGCGGCGCCAACGCTTTGAGCTCGGCGATCGAGGCGTGGTGGGTCGTGCACGCCTTGCCGTCGAGCAGGCCGGCGCGCGCCGCGAGCAGCGCGCCGGAGCAGATCGAGGCGACCGTCACCGACGGCCGCACGACGCGCGTCAGCCAGGCGACGATCTCCCGCTCGCGCGCGGCGAGGTCGCCGGCGTCGGCGGCGCGCCCGGCCAGCGGGACCGCCACGCTGCCGGAAATCAGCACCAAGGCGCCGTCGGGAAGCCGCTCCGGCAGCGGCGAGACGCCGGCGACGGCGAGGCCGATCGAACTGCCGACGACCGGCGCCGGACCGACATAATTGGCGACGAAGCGAACCGTCTGTTGCTCGAGGTTGGCCTTGCGCAGCACCTCCATCGGCCCGGCGAGGTCGAGCAGCAGAACGTTCGGCGGCACGACCACGAACACCGGCAGTTCTTTCGCGGCGCGCGCCGACGATCTTGTCCGCCGCTCCCGCATAGTCACGCCGCCAACGCGTCTTCGACCGTCGCGATGCGCGCGAAGCGATCCGCCAGCGCCAGCTCGGTCCGCGCCGCGATCTCGGCCGCGCTCCATTCGCGCCCGCGCGCGTCGGTCATCGGGAAGGTCAGCGTCGCCTCGGCGACGAAATCGACGGCGAAGCCGAGGTCGGAAGCGTGGCGCGCAGTCGTCTCGCAGCATTGTTCGGTGCGAATGCCCGATACGATTACCCGCTTGACGCCGTGCGAGATCAACCAGACGTCGAGTCCGCTGCCGATCAGCGCGCTGTGCCTGCGCTTCTTGAAGGTCGCGTCCGGGACGATTTGCAGCGGCGACAGAGTGGTGACAAATCCCGACGACTCGGCGAAGACGCCGGTCTCTTCGACATGGAAGACCTGCACGACCGGGACGCCGAGCCGCTTGGCGCCGTCGACCAGCGCCTGCTGCCGCTCGACGTAACGGTCGAGATCGTCGGCGCGAAAATACGGCCGGCGCCGAAACGATTCCTGGGCGTCGACGACGATCAGCACGGCGTTGGCATGGGACATTTCAGGACCCCTCGTTGAAGGCGACCCTGACATTGTAGGCGCAAATAATCTAGGCGAAACGCCTGCGGCGGACTTTGAGCGGACAATTCGCGCCAAAGCGCCGTATCGCCTCGCCCGGCCCGAGCGTTCGCCGGCGGGCTGGGAAGGTTGTCTTTGGATCGGCGCCGCTCCGCCCGTCATTGCGAGCGACAGCGACGCCATCCAGACTCAGCCGCCGCCGCCCTGCGGCTCCTGGATTGCTTCGCTACGCTCGCAATGACGGCGCCTGGCTCGACGTCAATGCAATGCGCGCTGGAGGATTCGACTCGAACACGTCATGCTCTGACGCGCGCAGCGGTGAAATGGGCTCCCGCCTGCGCGGCAATGACGCCTGTGGCGATTGCGCGAATTTGCTTCACGCCCTCGCTGCGCATGCGCGAGCGTAATCGCCGAGGACGCGATCGACCGCCGCGACGATCGCGTCGTGGGCCGTCGGCGGCGCACCGGCCTCGAGATCGAAACCCGGAAGGTACTGATGGGCGAGCGCCGGGGGAATTTCTCGTCCGTGAAGCCGCCGCATCAGCCTGTCGACCGCATCGACGACCTGGGGCCTCGCCCAGTAGTAGCGAATGCGATCGCTCAGGCTGAAATGCCTGAGCAGCTTCTGCTCCGACGGGCCGCCGCCGTAGTACCCCGCCCAGTCGCGCGGGTCTTCGGTCATCGTGCGCTCCATGAACGCGCGCAGCGACTCCGCTTCGCCCGTCCCCAGCAGCGCCTCGGCGATGTGATCCAGGCCGTACAGCGCCTCGCGCAAGGCGAAGGTGAGGGCCGGTCCGACCTTGAGGATCGCGAAGCCGTCGGCGACCATCGCCGCCAGCGCCTCGCGAGTCTGGTAGTCGGTCGAATGGGCTTCGAACGCCAGTTGCGGCAGGTCGTCGAGAACCGCCGCGAGCCTCTGCGCCTTGGCGCGATCGTATCCCACGACCTCCGAGGCGCCGAACTCGACCCCGGGCTGGACGACCAAGGCGACGACCCGCGCGAACGCCGCTTCGAGCCCGCGCGCCGCAAACGCCTTCTTGTGCGCCTCGATCGTCGCGCGGGCGGCGTCCGGTTCGGTGACGTGGACTTCGATCTCTTCCCCGACGCCGCCGGGA
>Ga0326728_10009896_pt1 | contig 22624 bp, 23 predicted proteins | sample MB3enrmetagenome_FD_207602 | JGI IMG/M metagenome (GOLD analysis project Ga0326728, IMG submission 207602) | Lab enriched peat soil microbial communities from McLean, Ithaca, NY, United States - MB31MN | ecosystem: Environmental > Terrestrial > Soil > Wetlands > Peat | place: USA: New York... | reverse complement strand
TATCCACCGGAGCAGAAGATTTCTTTGTCGCGGATGCGGCTGAAAAATGACTCTGCCCGATGGGTAAAGGCTGATATGGAGTCGAGTCCGAGGAAAGCAGATGTCCCTTTGATCGTATGAATAGCACGAAAAGCAGTGTTGACTGCTTCGGAGTTTTCCGGCTCGGACTCAAGTTTCAGAAGGGCGGCCTCTATGCTTGCAATCAAATCGAGACTCTCGGCGACGAAGTCTCCCACAAGAGTCGGGTCAGCTTCGGGTGGTAGGGCATCGGATCGCTTCACTTCAGCGCCTGGCCCAACCGTCGACGCTGGATCCGGCCTGGGATTAGAAGAGAACGTTTTCTCCACCACGGATTGCTCCATCGCGTCCATGGCCTCTTCAATGAGAACACCTACGGAGGCGAGGAGCCTGGATGGGTCGGAAGACTTTCCTCGGGTTATCTGGCCGATTTTTTTTACTGCTTTTGTAATGGGTTTTTGTACGGAGGATGGGGAGGATTCCGCGATGCGATTGAGCAATTTTCCAATACGGGTCAAATCGGCAAGGTCGGTTGGTTCGATTTGAACAATGAGTGCGGCGATATCATTGAGAGTAAGTTTCTCTTGGCTCATGTCACATTCCATAGTCTTGGCAGTGTTCGCTTATTTACGGCTTTCCTCGTTTGCACTCCCCTTTTCCAATATTCTCTCGATGCTGACGAGAGCAATTAACCTATCGTCTACCTTACACTGGCCCTCTACGTATTCGGCTTTTTCTATAGGTAGGGTGAGGAGTGCGGGTTCAATCTTGCTTACGGGAACTTCGATCGATTCAACCACTTCATCTACCAGGAGCCCTGTCTCCAGCATCCCCGATTCGACAGCGATGATCCTCGTCTTATCGGTTGGCTCTTCATGAGGCAGACCCAGCAGGGTCTTTAAGTCCGTGACAGACAGAATCTTCCCCCTTAAGTTCACGATCCCCGCAATATATTCCGGGCTTGAGGGCAGATACGTTATCCTGCCCACCTTTATGACTTCTTTGACTTTTGTAATCTCCACTCCATACCATTCCCGAGATAGACGGAATACGATGATCTGCCGCGTTTGCTCTTTCAGCTCTTCTCTCTCGTAGAGATCTTTCTCATAACAGGCGATTCCTTCCACGGTTTCTGTTATTTCATCCATTCTCTCCAGCACTGGTTCTTTTTTCATCGTCGCAGGCATTTCGTGAATCCGATTGGCTGACCCCATCGCTTACGGCTTCCGCGCTTTCATGAACCCCGTTATCTTCTCGATGAACGTTTTTCCCTCAAAGGGTAATCCGATATAACCATCGGCACCTGCTTCCTTTGTGATTTGGATCAGCTTGTCCTCATCTTTGGCAGATATGAGCACGATTGGCGTATTTTGGGTATTAGCTTGTCCCCTCAGTATCCGACATACTTGGCTTCCGTTCATTCCGGGCAGGTTATAATCCAGCAGGATAAGCTCGTATTGATGCGCTTTTGTTTTCTCAACGCCTTCTTCGCCCGATTCCACTGTCTCCACAGAAAATCCTCCTGACTCAAGTCTAAACTTCAGCATGGCGTTTACCGAAGGGCTATCTTGAATGATCAGTATCCTATCCATCCGCTAAACCCTCCTTTTTCCTGTGGGATTATCTCATTTCCCCTTTTGTGGACAGGAACTTGCAAGTTTCATTCCAGACCTCTATTCCTTGATCGATGTTTACTCCATTTGTCCCCATCAACCACGAACTTACTTACAAATTCCTCAGTTAAAACCCTATCCTTACTCCTCTTTCCAGGAGTGAGGACTTCCATTTACTTGAGGATAAATGGAGGAAACAATGGAAATTTGAAGATGACAAAGGGGCTGGAAAGTGACGAAAAGTGTCAGTGGAGAGCCGGTCCGTTGCGATTCCTGCTGTCTTTTTCATAGGTTGCCTATGGATCCGGAATAGCGGCAGGGGCCTCCCCATTGCAGTAACCCAAAGCCACTACCCTAACTGGGCACCGGTTTTTTGGGTTGGATAGGGATTCCTCATGAGGGGGTGGTCAAAAAGCATCCCTTTTTCCTATAGGATGCGTCTTACCGGTAAGTTTCTGATCAGCTGAAAGACCTCTTTTTGACAACTCAGAGACTCACCCCTCAAACTTTTTGATATTTCCCGTATTTTTGTTTAAAATTATTTCACTTCCTCTTAAGCCTCTTAAATAATACGGGTGTGGGGTGATGAAATCTTCCAAACCTTCACTTACCTTCAAGTCCTTCCAAGACCTGAAGGCTTCGCTCAAAAACAAGCCTTTTCCTCTCCCCGAGCGCCATCCTACCAGTCTCATGAATCATGATGAAAAGCAGAATCCTGAATTAGAGGAAGAACTTTTCAAGAAGGCCATGGAAGGTGTTGCACCCATTTCAAGAGACAACTTTGTTGAGAAAATTTTTCAAACCGGGTTGCCCGAAAGCTCGATCCGTCAGGAGGACGCTGAGACATTAGAGAAGCTCGCAGATGTTGTGAAATATGGGAAAGGCTTTAACGTTGCGGATACGCCGGAATATATCGAAGGCACAAATTATCGGGTCCATCCAACCGTCGCAAGACGGTTGCACCGGGGGGACTATTCGATTCAGGCGTTTGTGGATCTCCACGGCCTTCTTGCAGAGGATGCAAAAGAAGTTTTTGAAAAATTCTTAAAATGGGCGGTGACGACTGGTAAGACAGGGGTCTTGATCATCCATGGTCGTGGTCTCTCCTCGCCCTCCGAGCCCGTCCTGAAGAAGAAAGTCGTAGAATGGCTCACCCGTGGTCCTTGGCGGAAATGGGTTGCAGCCTATTGCAGCGCCAGAATCTGCGATGGCGGTGCAGGGGCAACCTATGTTCTGCTTAGACCTCGTCCTGTTTCGAAGCGGTTGAAGGTCAAAAAGGTCTAAGCTTCGCTCAATCCTTCGAGATAAGATTTCTTCCTTCAAGCTGTCTCCCGAAAATTCGCAAACGGAATCATCATGGAGTTTCGGCTGAGTTCCTTGGCCGGAGCGAGGTTTTCGATTTATAATTTAATTGAGAGGTGATGAAAGACGGATTTTGCATGGTTGAAAAGCTATGAGAAAGAGCTTCCGGCCTCCTTAAAGCCATATCCTAAGCGAACACTCCTTGACGTGGTAAGTGACACCGTGCGCCAACGACCAAATCACACGGCTCTGATCTTCAAAGGGAGACGGTTGTCGTATCTCGAGTTGGAAAAATTGAGCGATGCTTTTGCCAACGCCCTCGTTGCACAGGGAGTTAAAAGAGGCGATCGAGTGGCGCTCCTTTTACCAAATTCTCCTCAATCCATAATCACCCAGCTTGGGGTATGGAAGACAGGGGGTATTGCGGCGCCGATCAACCCACTCTATACAGAACATGAATTAGAACGCTTGTTGGACGAGTGTGGTGCTGAAACCGCAGTGGTGTTGACCCGTTTTTACAATAAGATCAAGTCCCTCCAGCTTCGCACCGGCGTTAAACGGGTGATTGTTACCAACATCAAAGAATATCTTCCTCCCTCGCTCCGCTTTCTGTTCACTTTATTTAAGGAGAGGAAAGAGGGGCACCGCATCCAACTCCACCCGAACGACCAGTGGCTGGGTGACCTGCTTCGACAACACGCCGATATTCCGAGACCGAATGTGGAGATCGACCCTGATGATCCGGCTCTGCTCCTCTTCTCCGGAGGCACCACTGGCGAGCCCAAGGGAGCAATAGGTACTCACCGCGGTCTGCTGATGTCCGGGATGCAGCTTCGTGTTTGGTTCAGCACGGTTATCGCTGAGTGGGATGATGTCATCATGCTTACCATTCCCTTATTCCATGTGTATGGCAATGCAGGTATTTTCACTCCGGGTCTGGTCGGGCGCAACCCTCTCGCAATCGTACCTAATCCTCGCGATCTCGATGATCTCGTCGCTACCGTGAGGAAAGTTCGTCCGGCCCTTCTCCCCGGGGTGCCAACGCTTTTTGTTGCACTCCTTAACCATCCCGACGTCCGGGCCGGTAAAATAGATTTCAAATCGATAAAATTGTGCGTCTCCGGAGGGGCTCCCTTATTGGCCGAGGTGAAGAGCCGCTTTGAGACCCTGACGGGTGGACGCATGGTAGAGGGCTATGGCCTTACCGAGTCGATGATGGCTGCTGTGATCACTCCCTTGCGGGGCACATATAAACCCGGCTCGGTAGGGATTCCTTTGCCGGACGTAGAGGTTCGAATTGGAGATATAGATACCGGCCAAGGCAGTCTCCCGCCCGGCAAAATCGGAGAGATCCTAATCCGCGCACCCCAACGGATGCTCGGCTACTGGCAGCACCCGACCGAAACAAAGGAGACCATCCGGGACGGGTGGCTTTACACCGGCGACATAGGGTACTTGGACGAGGATGGATACCTGTTCATTGTGGATCGAAAGAAGGATGTGATCAAGCCGAGCGGATTTCAGGTCTGGCCGAGGGAGGTAGAGGAGGTGATCGCTTCCCATCCAGCAGTGAGCGAGGTTGGTGTCGGGGGCGTTCCGGATGAATATCAGGGCGAAGCTGTCAAGGCATGGATCGTGCTCCGACCCGGCCAGCGGGCCACGGCTGAAGAGATTCGAGCTTTTTGCCGTAAAAAACTGACGGGCTATAAAGTGCCCAAACAGATTGAATTTGTTGAGAACCTTCCAAAGACGATCATCGGCAAAGTTCTGCGCAGAGCGCTTGTCGAAAAAGAAAAATCTGAGCGAAAAGCAGTGATTCGGGAAAGACGAGATGAAGTGCAGAAATCACCCTGACCGGGAGGCGATTGGGACCTGTCAGAAACATGAAACGGGATTCTGCCAGGAATGCTGCGAGTGCCTCGACATCGATCAATGCTGTGAATGCATCGATCCAAAACTCTATTGCAAATTCAGAACCCAGTGCATTATCTGGGAGATGTCAAGAGACAGAAGAAAAAAAGAAATACTGTGACACGGAGACGCGCCCGCCTCGCCGATGGCTCATCGAGGCGGGGTGACACGGTGACGCGGGGCTGCGGTCTTCCGCTTCCTGCTCCATATTGAGATAGAGATCATAAGAGTTCGTTTCCATGAAAGAGAATCGACCGAGTGTAACAGCACAGCGCGTTGCGATGCGGCGCGCGGCGCATCAACTCCTGGATGATCCGAAGGTTTTCGATGACCCTATTGCCCTTCGCATCATCGGCAGAGAGAGTGCGTCGGTGTTGCAAGCCGATCCACATCAGTTTGAGGCCACACCCCTGTCGCCTTACCTGCGAGCTTTCGTGGCCGCCCGCAGTCGATACGCCGAGGACGAACTCAACCTCGGCGTTCGACGTGGCATACGCCAATATGTTATTTTGGGAGCAGGGCTTGACACGTTCGCCTACCGAAACCCATATCCTGAAGGTGTGCTGCACGTGTTCGAAGTCGACCACCCTACGACGCAGACCTGGAAGCGAGCGCGCCTTGAGGAGGTCGGCATCAGGTTCCAAGGTGATCTTATGTTCGCACCAGTTGACTTTGAAACGCAGACACTCGAAGAGGGGCTGCGGAGCGCAGGCTACGACCCGGACAAAGGCACATTCTTTTCGTGGCTCGGCGTGACGGAATACTTGATGACCGAGGTGGTGATGGCGACATTGCGATTTATTGCGTCGGCGCCGGTGGGAAGCGGAGTCGTCTTCGACTATATGATCTCTCCATCCTTGTTGACTTCAGGCCGGCGGTCGCGCCTCGATGCGCTTTCACGCCGGGTAGCGTCCGCCGGGGAGCCCTGGCAAGCATTCTTTGACCCTGAGGTGCTGACGAAGGATCTGCGATCCATGGGCTTCGGGTATGTCGAGGACAAAGGGCCGAAAGAGATCAATGCAATGTATTTCAAGAACCGCAAAGACGGGCTCAGAGTCGGGAGCTTGTCGCACCTGATGAACGCTCAGGTCTGAGATAAAGGCCGATCAATATCCACATGTGTAAGAGATTTAAAGGAAATTCTGACTATGACAATTGAAGAGAGAGTACCGTATCAGTCCGTCCTATCAACACATTATTGTGAGCTATACATTATCTCCGGCGGCAATGGGGAAGCCAACGGTTTTCTCTCATCAAAAGGCGGGTTGTATTATCCCCTGGTTGGGAAGGACCTCCGTGATTGATGGGAGAGGGGATTTCCCCTTTCTGAAAAATCTCGTATTCAGGGTCCCAGGGAAAAATGATAAGGGGGGTATCCGATATCCTCGTGAGGATAGGGAGAATGGGTTGAATATCCTCTTTCTTCAAGGAGTGAAATATATCCTCAATGGTTTTGAATCTTGAAAGATCTTCGAGCGTTTTCAGGGTAGGGGGGCTCAAGATGACATCTCCCTTTAGATTCTCCTCGAGAGCTTTCCTTGGCGTGATCCATATTCCAGCCGTCGTCTCTTTCTGATCGTGACTGGCCTCCTGTCCCGAAGAATAACGTGTTAAAAAGAAGCGAGTATCAAACCTTTTGGGTTGGGCCTCAGGTGTGATCCAATGAGCGTAATAATGAAGCTGGTCCAGAGCGAATAGAAGGTCTTCTTTCTGTGCGATTTCGCAGATATTTATTTTGCCCTCTTGGAGCGATTTTCGATAATGTAAAAACCTTTCCCGCTCCTCTCTGTTTCTCACTTGAAGGAGATTCCCCTTCTGATCATAGGCGAGGAGCACCCCTGCTTCTTCGAAAAGCTCCCGAATCGCTGCGATCCAGTGGGCAAAGCTCTCCTCGGGAGAAACCATTCCCCCGAGAATCTTTGCCGCCTCTTCAAATATCATCCCCTTCGAAAGAGAGCGTGTCTCTACGGAGCCGTCGTTTCGGTCAACCCTTCCCCCGGGATAAACATAGTTGCCTCCCATAAAGCTGCTTTTTTCATGTCGTTTAAGGAGAAATACGTCGAACCCGTGAGGTTTCTGATCCCTTAGGAGAATGACCGTTGCTGCGTTCTTTGGAATGACTGCCATTATTCGATCCATCGTACAAACTTTTCAAGATCGTCTCTTTGCGATTTAAATCGGTTGATGGGGACGTCCCAGTCCGGGTACCCCAACGCCACGCCAATCACCACATTCTTATTTTCCGGAATATTGAGCAGGTCTTTGATCTCATCTTCGTAGGCGGTGATTAAGCCAATCGGACATGTTCCCAGTCCAAATTCATGGGCAGCGAGAGCAAAGTATCCCAGAGCGATTCCAATATCCACCATACGGGCATTCGGAAAAGAATCATCCAGGCAGAGGAGAATGGCGACAGGGGCGCCATAAAAATTACAACTTCCTTCGTTGAGGTATTGGTCCGGATTGACCCCCATCTCCTGGAAAAAAGGCTGCATCAGAGCGAGGGTCTTGGCTCCTCTCTTCCCGTAGGTTTTGGGCAGGGGCTTGACGTTTCCGGGACTGCAAGGAATCTGTTTTTCATGGTACGCCTTGATCAGCCTGCGACTCAACCTCGCCTTTTCCTCTCCGGTGACGACCACAAACTCCCAAGGCTGGAGATTGATGGCAGAAGGGGCATGAACCGTTAACCCCAGAATTTCTTCGATCGTCCCCTTTGGAACCGGCTCCGACCTATATGCCCTGATGCTCCTTCTCTCATTAATGGTTTGAATTAGATCCATAGGATGAAACACTCCTTCAATAATTTTTGGCTCGAATTTCGATGGCTTGAGAATAACGCATGCAAAACAGGGGTGTCAAGGTGAAGCCGGGATTCAACCTTGACAGTATGATCGACTGGCGGTATTTTGAATGAAGAGATCCGATGTCGGGCTGGTTCCCCGAACGGACTAGGTATTTAGAAAAGCAAAGACGGATTTTGCTCATTGCATGCGGGGAGAATTATATCAAAAAAAGATAGTGGATCAACTGCCTCCATGATTCAGGGGTGCACCGAGAATAAAACGAAAGAAAGGAGAACAGTTGGATGATCCGAGGAAAGATATGGTTCCGATGTGCTGCTATGCATGACCCGGTCACTCCGGTCGTCGTCCGGCCTGCCGTGATCGGATGGGAGGCGAAGGAGAGGAGTGTTGAATTACAGATCGAAAGGGCCTTCACCGGTGAGGAGCTGGTGGAGCGGATGAAAGGATGGATAACGGTTGATCCCCAAAAGGCGATAGACGCTATCCAGCGATACGGAAGATTGAAGGTTTTAGATGACCGCGACCTGGTCGTTGAAGCAGAAACCATGGAAGACTTTCAAAGATTGCAAACAGCACTTAATGAGGTTTTTGGCCACGAGATGGATATTGAATTGATTCAGAGAAAGAAACTGTAACTAAAGAAAGCAGGAGAAGCACAGAAGGCGGTGTACCCTTTCATTACTTTTGAAAACTCGTTAATAAGTGCCCTGCCAGCATGGGTCCTGTCAGATCATTAGATGGGTAACGGATGTATCGGCGACTAGCAACGACCACTTAAGAAGGGAGGTGAACAAGATTTAGTTGATCGGTACCGTTCAGGTCGATAAGTTCGGGAGAAGTGGATTTAGGGAGGTGTTAAATGAGATCAGGAGATGAACACTCGCGAACGAAAGACCCCGATGTGGGTTAAGGAGGTAGGAGAAAATGGCCAAAGATCTTGTCAAGACATTAGCTGATTTGAAGGAAAAAGAGGCTCTTAAAATTGTTGAAGATAGGCTGAAAGCTGGTGAGGATCCACTCAAAATTCTCGACGATGCCAGACGTGCTTTGGAAATCGTGGGCAAGCGCTTTTCCAATTGCGAATATTTCATACCCGACCTGGTGTACTCCGGCGAAATACTGAAAAAAGTAACCGAAATGGTTAAGCCAAAAATGGCCAAAGCAGCGGAGGTCAAGCGTCTCGGTAAGGTCGTTGTCGGTACTGTTGCTGGAGATATTCACGACATCGGCAAGGACATTGTCGTCTTTATGCTCGACGTCAATGGGTTTGAGGTCTTTGATCTGGGCATTGATGTGCCTGCGCAGAAATTTGTGGATAAGATTAAAGAGACCAACAGTAAGGTAGTCGGACTGAGTGGTTTTTTGACCTTGGCATTTGATTCCATGAAGGAGACCGTAGAGGCGATCAAGAAAGCCGGGCTCCGGGACAAGGTCAAGATTATGATCGGAGGTGGCCAGATTGACGATCAGGTAAAAGGCTTTGCAGGAGCGGATGCCTATGGAAAAGATGCCATAGAGGCTGTTCAATTGGCGAAAGGCTGGATAGGAGGGTAAGACAATGGAAAAACAATGGCACGAGATGACGGCAGATGAAAAGCAGGAAGTACAGTTTCAAAAGTTGCTTACGCCGAAAGGCCATGAGGGGAATGACCTTAAATTCCAAAGCCCGGAGGCTGAGGCTAACTATAAAAAAAGCATAACCAGAATTAAGGATGCCATTCAGTTGAAAAAGACTCCGGACAGGGTGCCGGTCGCCTTACTTCCCAGCATGTTCCCTTTTATTAATGCCGGGATGACCATTCAAGAGGCCATGTATGACTATGACAAATGCGTTGCAGCCTTTAAGAAATTTATCCTGGAATTTAAGCCGGATATGCATATAGGCGCTGCACAGGCGGCACCGGGAAAGTTCTTTGAGATCCTTGACTACAAGCTATACTCCTGGCCGGGGCATGGGGTCGCGCCTGAACATAGCTTTCAGTTCAATGAGGGAGAATACATGAAGGCGGAGGAATATGATCTCTTGATCACCGACCCGTCGTATTACTTCAGCAATTTCTATCTGCCGCGCGTATACGGAGCGTTGAAGGGGTTCGAGATGCTTCCTCCTCTTACCGGCATACTTGAGATATATGGAGTTGCCTTCAGTTTTGTACCCTATGCCCTCCCCCCTGTTCAAGCCACTTATAAAGCCCTTTTCGAGGCCGGGGCTGAAGCCCTGAAATGGGCGATGGCTATAGGTGGTTCAAATGGTGAGTTGACAACATTGGGGTTTCCGAATATCGTCGGCGGATTTACAAAGGCACCGTTTGATGTAATCGGCGACACCCTCAGGGGCACCAGAGGGATCATGATAGATATGTACCGGCAGCCCGATAAGCTTCTTAAGGCCATGGAGGTACTGGTCCCTATCATGATCGGTATGGGAATAGGCGCTTCACAACAGACCGGAAATCCTCAGATATTTGTACCGCTCCATAAAGGTGCTGACGGCTTCATGTCCGACGAGCAGTTCAAGAAATTCTACTGGCCTACCCTTAAACAGGTCATAGTGGGTCTAATTGAGGGGGGATGCATACCATTTCCTGCGCTTGAGGGGCATTGGGGCTCGCGTCTGCAAGTTATCCAAGACATACCGAAAGGCAAGACGATGTGGATGGTTGACCAGACAGATATGGCGAAGGCCAAGGAAACATTGGGTAAAAATGCTTGCCTCGTCGGCAACGTGTCCTCCTCCATGTTGAGATTAGGCACACCCGATGAAGTGAAAGCTTACTGCAAGAAACTCATCGATACTGCTGGCAAGAGGGGTGGTTTCATCATGGCCAATGGTGCGTTTTTTGACGAGGCAAAGCCGGAGAATATCAAGGCGATGGTTGACTTCACCAAGGAATATGGTGTTTAAAAATAGATACAGAAGGGGCTGAGATAGTAATGGTGAAGGCGAGGCAGGGCTCCAGTGCCTTCCTGATGCTGGAGTCTCGCCAGTGGCAAAGGCCTGAAGGATCAAGACATGCCTGTCATGCGTGACATATATTTGGAATTAGGCATTGAGGATGTTTTACGTCGCGAGGGCATTGGGGATCAAAGAAACCCCCGGCCCAAGATCATGGATTTGCTCAAAGAAATTATGCGCGAAACGGAAAGTTCAAAGCTTCTTGATCCCTCTCTGGCCTATGCATTCTATCCCATAGACGGGTTTCTGACGGACCGCGTGAAGCTCAAAGGCGGCGCTGCAATTCAAGGTACACTTATTCCCATGCTTTTCTCAAAAGCAGACGAACTCGGGATTGCCGTTTGCACCATTGGGTCCGGTCTGGAGGAGAAGAGCGCGAACTACTTCAAACAAGGCAAGGAACTCCACGGTTTGCTCCTCGACGGAATTGGCAGCGCGGCCGTGGATGTTCTCTGCCAGAAGGTCTGCCAGATATTGGGCGAGGAAGCTGTTTCCCATGGTTATCAGGCCAGCAGTCCGGTCAATCCAGGCATGCCGGGTTTGCCTATTGCCGAGCAAGAGCATCTGTTTGAACTCATCCCCGCCAATCAAATCGGAGTCAGTCTGACCTCGGGCTATATGATCGTCCCCCGCAAATCGACCTCACTGGTCATCGGAGCAGGAACGAATATGCCGCAATGGACCTCTGAGAGCGTCTGCGCTCGATGCTACTTGAAGGAGACCTGTCGATATAAAATACACTCGACTCTTGGGCATAAATGACAGACGAGATTAAAGAGACGATAGATCATTATGAGATCGATTTTGAGTCAGTGGGCCGTAGAGGTCAAGGCGGTGCTGATAAGCCACTTTTAGAAAGCGCCGATCAGCTTGGTATCAAAAGTATATGTGGAGGCCAAGGAAGGTGCCACTCCTGCAAGGTTGGTTATAGACCCTTACCAAAGATAAGCGGATAAGATTGCAGTGATCGAAAAACAAAATTGAGTAAAAAGAGAGTTAAATCCAACAGCTAAACCGTTTATGAGAAGGGAAAGGAGAAATGTGAATGTTACCTTTTAAGAAGATCCTTTATCCAACCGATTTTAGCGAGGCATCCTATGAGGCACTAAAAGCGGCCAATGAATTAGCCTTGCATTTTTCTGCCGACTTGTGCCTCGTCCATGTCGTTTCCCCGGTTGTGCAAGCTTCTCCGGATTTTGCACCCAGCGTTTTGCCTCTGCAGGAGATGGGAGCATCCGCCGAGAAGTCGCTCCGAGAGGTAGCTAAACAAAGAGTATCAAAAGAACTGCCTGTCCGTGAAATAGTTGTACTCGGAGAAGCCGCCGATGAAATCATACGGATGAGTGAAGAGCAAAAAGTGGATCTAATCGTAATAGCCACTCACGGACAGACAGGGTGGAGGCATTTCGTATTTGGCTCGGTGGCAGAGAAAGTAGTGCGACTCGCTCCCTGTCCCGTGCTCACGATTCGGGCTCCACATAAGGAGAGTTGAGGTGGAGGCACAAAAGAATTATTTGAAGAGCGACTATCTTCGATTTTTACCCCTTTGGGAAATATTCGTCGTTCGGTATATTGCAACAGAATGTTAACCGGGTCTTTCCGAATACAAGAGGCCGGGCGAAAATCGAGGTGTCATAAGCAAATGATTTCTTTAGAAAGGAAAACAACATGGGAGACGCAAAAGACCACCTCAGGAAGGTTTCTGAACTTTCGCAGAGAATTGTTGCACTTGGGGAATCAATAAGGCGAGCCGAAAAGGATTTGAAATTCCAGTGGGTAGATGAAATTGAACAGAGAGACCTTCAGGACATAAAAGATCACATGAAGTCACTGGAGGGTGCACTTCGGATGTTCCAAGCAGAAATGGGCCCTATCGAGGCAGAGCACTTGAAACATTGAGGTGAACTAAGCACTTCGCAATGTTATTCGTGAAAAGAATTGAAGGGATGCCTGGTTGTCTTCAAATCTCTCAGTTTGCACAGCGATGATGTAGTGGTTGAAATAAATTTTTTAGTGACTGGCCACTCGATGTGGTATAAATTCTGGAAAACGGAAAGGAGGGGCATTTATGAAAATCACTTATAAGGGATTTATTAGGGAAAGGATACAAAGAAATCCGGTGACGATCAGCCCGGATGCGACCTTTTTTGACGCTTGGAACCTTATCCGGCAAAAGGGCATTCGGCATCTCCCCGTGGTAGATAAGAAAGACAGGGTGGTTGGAATCGTTACAGAAAGAGACATTCGGAAAGCAGCCCCTTCCAGTGTGTCTTCTTTGAGCGTGTATGAGCTTCATTATCTTTTAGGAATGCTGAAGGTTTCGGGCTTTATGACACCAAAGGAGAAGTTAATCACAATTACCCCCGATACACTTGTTGAAGAAGCCGTTCAACTGATGCATACGAATAAAATCGGGTGCCTTCCTGTTCTTGAAGAAAAAAAGCTCTATGGAATCTTCACAGAAACGGATGCCTTAGACCTTCTTGTTGATATATTCGGTCTCAAACAGAAGGGTACCCGCTTGACCGTTGCTCTTGAAGACAAGCCTGGTTCGATGCTCGGGATACTTGAATTTTTTAAAAAATACAAGGTGAATGTCATCAGCTTTGTGTCCCCCTCTTTTATGGTGGAAGGAAATAGGGTAGCTGCTGTCCGTATTAAGACAGAAGAATACAAGGATATTGTTAAAGATTTGGAGAAAGCAGGCTATCCAGTGTTATCCATTGGAAAGTGGCCGTCCGTATAGAAGGAATGACGTTTTTAGAGGTAGTCATAACTGCAAGAAGGAGTACGACAGATGAAACCAACGAACGGGCTGGTCAATCCTATGTTGACCGATTTCTACGAGATCACCATGGCTTATGCCTATTGGAAAGCCGGGGTGCACGAGGAGGAAGCTGTCTTTGACCTGTTTTTCCGAAAGAATCCTTTCCGCGGGGAATTTGCCATTTACGCCGGCCTCGAGGAGAAACTCAGGCTGTTTGAGAATTTTCATTTTACGGAGGATCACATCGCTTATCTGAAGGAGCAGATGCCGCAGTGTGAGAGAGGTTTTTTCGACTGGCTCAAGAACGTGGACTGCTCCAAGTTGAAGATTTATGCATTGAAGGAAGGAACGATCTCTTTTCCTCGCGAGCCTTTGATGCGAGTAGAAGGCCCGATAGCGGTTGCTCAGTTGATCGAGACTCCCATGCTGACGCTGACCAATTACCCAAGCTTAATGACAACCAACGCGGCCAAATATCGTCTTACCGTGGGGTTTGACAAAGGCTTGATTGAATTTGGTTTGCGAAGGGCACAAGGCCCGGATGGCGGGGTTTCCGCTTCCCGTTACAGCTATATGGGGGGCTTTGATGGGACCAGCAACGTTCTTGCAGGCTATCTTTTTGGTATACCGATACGCGGAACGCATGCCCACTCCTATGTTCAGTCCTTTATCGGTGTTGAGGATTTAAAAGATCGCACGCTTGCTGGAGCAGACGGAAAAGTACACGATTTTGTCAAAGAGGTTTTAGAGATCCGGGCAGAGCTGGGTTTCAACCACACCAATGAAGGAGAGCTTGCATCCTTTATTGCGTACGCCCAGGCCTTTCCAAGAGAGTTTCTGGCCCTTGTGGATACCTACGATACCTTGAAATCAGGCGTTCCTAACTTTGTTTGTGTGGCTCTGGGGCTCCTCAAGATAGGATACAGACCCTTGGGAGTAAGATTGGATTCCGGGGACCTTTCGTACCTTTCAAGAGGAACAAGGAGAATGCTCAATGAAATGAGTGCTAGGACCGACCCCAGCCTTGCAAAATGTCTGATTCTGGCCAGCAACGAGATTAATAAGAGCGTCCTGATTTCTCTGAAGCAGCAGGGCCATGATATCGACACGTTTGGTATAGGCACTCATCTTGTGACGTGCGATGATCAGCCCGCCATGGGATGCATCTACAAACTGGTTGAGGTAAGGGGTATTCCCCGGATCAAACTTTCGCAGGAATTGGACAAGATGACCATACCGGGGAGGAAGGAGGCTTACCGTCTTTTCGGTGAAGACGGGTACGGCGTGCTGGATCTGATGATCAGAGTGGGAGAGAAGCCGCCGGAACCGTCAAAACGCGTCTTATGCCACCACCCGTTCGACCATATCAAGCGCGTCTATGTCACCCCTTCCAGAGTCATTCCACTCCATCATTGTGTCTGGGATGGAAAGAGGGTTTCTCCTGAAGTCCCGCTAAAGGAGACCAGAGATTACGTTTTGAATCAACTACGGAGCACGAGAGAGGACCATCTGAGGGACATCAACCCTACGCCCTACAAGGTATCGGTGAGCGAGCAGCTCTACAATTACGTTTACGACCTGTGGGCAGAGGAATTACCCGTGACCGAGTTGAAATGATTGAATTCCGGATTCCTTCTCAAAAAGCGCTGGTCCATTTGTGAAACATGGAGGTTTCGATAATCTGTCAAAGATAGAATTTGACCTTAGAATGCGTGTCTGCTTAAAAGGGCCAGGCGTTGCAATAATACAATTTGATTTGACAAGTTGGTCTCTACGGCGATACCTTTGCCTATAGAATTTCCGGGTGCAGTTTATTCAGCAGCTTACATGATACCAATTAGGTGAAGGGATAAAGGCTCTCTTCTGTCAGGGATAATCTTTAACATTTTGGAAAATATAATTAAACTGGTATCCGAAATGAACCCTGCAGCAATCATATTGGCTTTGCTAACATTTTTATCGACGCTCCTCGGCGGGTTCATCATTTCAAAATCCCAAAAAAGTCTTTCGATTATATTTTGGCGCAGGGAGCATCGTAACCGTCGCGCTAATGGAAATACTGTCCGAAAGCTTGGAAATTGCAAAAAGATCCCGAATCCCGGGGAATTAAAAAGGGGGGTAATTCATCAATGTTCAAGAAAATCTTATTTTGTACCGATTTCTCCGAGAATTCTGACCATGCCTTCTCGTATGCCTTTAATCTTACAAGAGCTTATAATGCAACGCTTTTAATTCTCCATGTCATCGTTGAACCGGTTTCCTACTATTGGTCGTCCACACCAAAAGCGGAGGATCAACTAATCGCCAAGCAGACTGAGCGGGTGAAGCAGGAAATAAATACTCGCTATCTGCAAAAGATTGAGGGGTTCAAGAATTACGAGATTTTTACAAGAGAGACAGACGAGGGCAGAGCCTTTTACGAGATCATACAAGTGGCGAGGGAAGAGTCTGCGGACCTTATTGTTATGGGAACCCATGGAAGGACAGGGATAGACCATCTCATCTTAGGTAGCACCGCAGAGAAAGTGGTTAGAAAATCACCTTGCCCCGTATTGACGGTGCGACTCCCTGGGAAGAAATTCATAATGCCGTAGGCGGCTTTGGCAAGACCTCGTGGCTGGGTCTCGATTACCGGCTGGGTGAAAACCCTAAACTCAATGGAGGTACATATGGCAACGTGATTCTCAGTCGACCACCCTCTGTTTCTATATAATTGGATTAACCATCATGGTTGCACTTTGTGTAATTCTGATCAAGTTTACAGAAAAAGCCTTATCGCCTCCCGGAATAGCCACTAAAACATAACCCCTCCTAACCTCCCCTTAATTTAAGGGGAGGCAGGGTGGGGTTAGGAAGAGGGATGTAACATGAAAGAGACTCAAGAGCCCAAGGCTCTGTTCAATCCTAAGACCGTCGCTCTGATTGGCGCCAGTGAGAAGACCGGATCTGTTGGCCGGGCGGTCCTTGAGAATCTGATACTCTTTAAGGGAGGGAAAATATTTCCAGTAAATCCCAATAGAAAAACAGTCCTTGGATTCCCCTGTTTTCCTACTGTAGCGAACATACCGGAGGATATTGATCTTGCGGTGATCGCCACGCCTGCGCAGGGCGTACCGGGTCTCATCGAAGAATGCGGCAGAAAGGGAGTTCAGGGGATTGTGATCATCTCCGCAGGGTTCAAGGAGATCGGTGATGAGGGCAAAAGATTAGAAAAAGAGATCAAAGAAATCCGGGAGAGATACCATATGAGGATTATTGGGCCCAACTGTCTGGGAATCATCAGGCCGAAAATCGGGCTCGATACGACGTTTTCGAAAGTCCAGCCGGAGCCGGGGAAGATCGGTTTCATCTCCCAGAGCGGCGCTCTTGGAGAGGCGATCCTCGATTGGGCCACGGACAACCACATCGGCTTCAGCTTTTTCGCATCCCTTGGCTCCATGCTCGATGTGGACTTTGGTGACCTGATCGATTTTCTGGGCGAGGATGAAGAGACAAAGAGCATCATCCTGTACATGGAAGGGATCGGGAATGCGAAAAAATTTATGAGTGCAGCGAGAGGGTTTGCCCGGAATAAACCCATTGTCGTCGTAAAGTCCGGAAGATTCTCAGAGAGCGCCCAGGCTGCACATTCCCATACGGGAGCCATGGCGGGTGATGATGAGGTCTATGATGCGGCATTCAAGCGAGTGGGAGTGGTCAGGGTGGATACCATTCAGGACCTCTTTAATGCGGCGGCTATCCTCGATTCCAGACATCTGCCCCATGGCCCCATGCTGGCAATGATTACCAATGCTGGCGGGCCCGGGGTCATGGCCACTGACGCCCTGATAAAGATCGGAGGAAGACTCGCTCCTCTTTCAGCAGAAAGCGTAAAAGCGCTTGATTCCATACTTCCTAAATATTGGTCAAAGGCTAATCCCGTGGACCTCCTGGGCGATGCCACCATCGAAAGATTTGTGAAGGCAGCCGATATCTGTCTGAAGGACCCAGGCGTTGATGGTCTACTCTTGATCTGTGTGCCACAGGCGATGCTAAAACCTGAAGAACTTGCCCAAACATTGGTGAAACCAACGGAGAAAGTCTGGAAGCCTGTCCTTGCTGCCTGGATCGGAGGATCGGACGTTGAAAAGGGCAGAAAGATCCTTCTTCAGCACGCCATTCCAACCTACGAGACTCCTGAGGAAGCCGTCAAGACTTACCACCTTATGTACCGATACAAAAGGAATCTTGAATTGCTGTACGAGGCCCCTTCTGAACTTGCTATCGATCAGGCCCCTCCCAAAGATGATTTGAAGGCCCTCGTCAGGACAGCCGTGATGCAGGAGGGCAGGACCCTCCTCTCCGAGCAAGAATCAAAACGATTTCTGTCACGGTATGGTATTCCGACCACTGCCCCTTCAATCGCTCAGGATGTTGAGACAGCAATCCATACGGCAAAACAAATGGGCTATCCTGTCGTCCTAAAAATAGTTTCTCCGGACATATCCCACAAGACGGAAGTAGGTGGGGTGATACTCAACATCAACTCAGACGGGGAACTGAGAGAAGCTTATGAACAAATGATGAAGAGTGTCAAGTCGAAGGCGCCTCAGGCTCGTATCCTTGGCGCCAGTGTGCAGAAAATGGTCAAGAATGTAGACTATGAGGTTATTCTGGGGGCGAAAAAAGACAGGGATTTCGGCTCCATCATTCTCTTTGGTATGGGAGGGATAGGAGTAGAGATCTTAAGGGACTATGCCATTGGCCTTCCCCCGCTGAACCAGACGCTGGCAAAAAGATTGATGGAGGAGACACACGTTTACAAGATGCTTCAGGGATACAGGGGCAAGGCCCCTGCGGACCTTCGCCAATTGGAACAGATTTTGGTATCTTTCTCAAACCTCATCGTCGATTTCCCTGAAATTCTTGAGATGGACCTCAATCCTATCGCCATCAGCAACGGAAAGGCGGTCGCAATCGATGCGAGAATCATCGTTGATCGTGAAGAATTGGAGAACACCGCTGCATATCCTCACCTTGTCATCACCCCTTATCCTACAAAATATATCACGTCCTGGAGACTTCCGGACGGGACGGAAGTCCTATTAAGGCCCATCCGACCCGAAGATGAATCTCTCGAACGGGAATTACTCTCCAGTCTTTCTGAAGAGACCATGAGGATGCGCTTCTTTCAAAAAATCAAGGATATCAGTCACGAGATGCTCGTGCGATTCTGCAATATCGATTATGACAGGGACATCGCGATCGTTGCTGAGATAAGAGAAAATGAAAAGAGGAGGATCATCGGAATTGGCAGGGTCATGAGAGAACACGATTTGAAATCGGGAGAGATCGGAGTGCTTGTGCACGATGATTTTCAGGAGAAGGGACTCGGCTATAAATTGGTGGAAACACTGATTGGTATTGCAAAGGAAAAGGGCATTGAGGAGCTGCGCGGGATCGCCCTCACGGAGAATACCAGGATATTGAGGATGGTGAGAGAGTTCGACTTCACAAAAAAATACCTTTCCGGCGGTACGACAGAGATTAAATTGAAGTTGAAATAATCCCCTTTTTACCATTGTCATGGAACGGAACTTCCACCGGACAAATCTAATTTGAGTTCCTCCATTTACCAAAGGGAGGAATTCCCCTCTTTGGCAAAGAGGGGTTGCCTGCCTGCGCGACGTCCCGCCTTGCGGGACGAAGGTGGGGGGAGATTTTCAGAACAATGTACTGTTCAGCTGTGGACTCCTTAGTAATAGGGACTCATGTGAGAACGAGGATTCATCGACTTCGCCCGAGCAGAAGAAGGGCAGGGGGATTGAGATTCGCCTGTCCATACAGGAAAAAACTATTTATATAAACGGAGTATGTTTTCGCTTGACATTTTTGCAGGCATACAGTATTATGACTTCGAAAGATGATTTTGGAGGCATCAATGAGAACCACATTAGCCGTGAGAGAAGACCTGATCGAGGAAGTGAAGGCCCTATCAGGAGTGAAAACGAAGAAAGATGCGGTAGAAAAAGCACTTGAGGAGTTTGTCCGGAGAAGAAAGGCAAAAAAACTACTTGATCTCGAAGGAAAGGTAGAACTCTCCTTTACACTTGAAGAATTCATAGGAAGAAGAAAAAGAGATGTTCCTCATCGATAGCTCTGCATGGATTGAATATCTTCGTCCGAAAGGGTCCAGGAAAATCAAAGAAAGGGTTAAAGAAATCCTTCAGAAGGAAGAGGCGGTTTCCTGTGGAGTCGTTGTTGTAGAGATCCTGAGGGGTACTAAAAATGAGAAGGATTTCCGATCCTTGCATGAATCGCTTGCATCTCTTCCACAAATTCCAATAGATGGTGCTGTTATCGAAAGGGCTTCCCAATGGGGGTTCCTATTGGATAGAAGAGGCAAGTTTGTTTCCACCACCGACCTGCTTATCGCCGCAGCAGCTTATAAGAAAGCCTGTCTTTTACATGCAGACAGAGATTTCGGGATCATCTCATCCGTGGTCGAACTGGATGAGGAAAGAATAGAATTATCCTGAATCCCACTGTTATTCCTGCGTTACCCCCCTTCGGATTCCCGAAACGGCACAAGATGTTTGTTCAGTGTGAATGAATTCTCACCTATGTCTCTCGGGGCCGTAAGATATAGACGGGAGATTCATCGGCTTCGCCCGAGCAGGAAGAGGGCAGGAAGATGAGATCGCCTGTGCGCCAGGAAAATAGATTATCATAAGAGCAGAAATTTATAATTACGGATGTCCCCCTTGTCGCCAGGTAATTCTATTATATTAAGAGATAATTTTCACAAGCTCATTTTTCTATTGACTAATAGCACATTTTGTGGTAAAGGAACTCATCAATACCATATTTTGTATTATTAAAAACGCCCATTTTACAGATATGGTCATCTGTCGACAATACGGAACTAAAGATCGTTACTTGTAACCAATGGTCTTTATTCAATTGACATTGGGGCGGTCGTAAGTAGCTCTGACAAAAGGCAGTGGCGCCAGTCGCTAAATGGGCGAGACAAACGTCACACCAAAAAGAATGCACCAAGGAGGGATAACCCTGTTAGCCCTTCCGACGTGTATCCCTCACCCTGGAACACCCCTTATTGAGACACGCTACACGACAGGCAAAAAACGGACCATACAGCGGCGCGAGTTGCCAAGCGTTGCGCTGATTCAAATTGGAAATGGCTATTCCGGAGAGGGCGACGAAGATATTCGCTCGTCCTGGGATGTGAGCGTATCTGTCTAACGTCACTTCGAATGAAAAGGAGGTGTGAGGTATGAGAACGATTGCCATAGCAAATCAGAAAGGTGGATGCGGTAAGACGACAAGCGCCATAAATGTGAGCGCCGCATTAGCCGACACCGGAAGAAGGACTCTCCTTATCGATTTGGACCCTCAGGGTCATGCATCCTTCGGTTTGAGGGCAAGTAACCTGCCAACAGACAAATCCATTTACTACGTCTTGACGGACAATCCCGAGAAGAGGCGGTCATTGGACAGTTGCATAGCAAATGTCTCCCGGAACTTTGACATCGTGCCATCAAATATCCAGCTGAGCACCCTGGAGCAGGAGTTCAAAGGTAAAGAGGACGCGGTCTCAGAACTTTACAGAGTATTGTCCTCCTCCCCGTCACAGCACGAATACGTCATTATTGATTGTCCGCCCAGCCTCGGCTTCCTCACCTTCAATGCCTTGAGAGCCGCTGACCAGGTCATCGTCCCCATCGATATGAGCGCCTTTACTCTTATGGGCGTCGGTAAGCTCCTGGGAATGCTCGAGCTCATCAAGATGAAGATCGGACACGTTCCTCGGCTGAATGGACTCGCCACCCTTTTCGACATCCGGACCACGTATTCGCAGTCGGTGCTCGAAGAAGTAAAAGCCTTCTTTGGAGATCAGATGTTCCAGACCGTCATACGACTCAATGTTGCACTCAAACGAGCGGTATCCGAAGGTGTCTCCATCATTGATTTTGATAAGACATCGAACGGTGCCAAGGACTATACCGCACTTTGCTATGAGACACTGAGGCTTGACGGTGTAAAGCATCCTGAAAAACCGATCGCGCCATCCATCTCCGTTCAGGTTCCTGAAAAACGGGAAAGTGTCTTGTCCCCACAAGAGGAGATCGAAAAATCATTCGAGCCGGATATAAAGGAAGTGACATTCGCTCTGGAATCGTCGGCAGCGAAAGACATCTACGTCGCCGGTGACTTTAACGATTGGAAGATAAACGATGAGAGCAGGCTTGCCCCTGGCGAAAACGGGTGCTGGGAGAAGCGAGTGACGTTACCTCACGGCAGATACCGGTACAAATTTGTTGTTGACGGTGAGTGGACAATAGACTCGAAGAACCAAGCACGTGAGATAAATACATTCGGAAGCTTCGACTCCGTGATGGAAGTTTAATCGACCCACCCAACCCCAGCTTTGCTGGAAAGGCAGAGATGGGGTGGAATGGGATAGAAAGGAGAACCCATGCCATTCATCCGTAAAAGACGCATTTGGTGGGAACCTGTTTCCGGAGCGACGAGCTATGTGGTGTATGTCAGCAAAGATGACAAAATTCATGATCCTGCTAAATTCTTGTGGGAGAATACACCTGACATTGTTTCTAAGCCGGTCATTGGGAAGACGGAGTTGATTGTCCCGGATGAATGGCCTGAATTCCCCAAGGAACCAGGAATATACCACATCGGGATTACATCCAGAGACGATGTGGGAAATCAAAGTGAGCCCTTGTTGTTGTCGGAGCTATTCAAATTTCTTGCCCCTTCTTCTCCTTCGAAAGGTGGGATCGAGAGTCTCCCAATGGTTCGTTCCATCATGGGCCAGGGACGAACGATCATTCAGGGAGCCCTTGAAGAGGTGAGGGACAACGAAGAGGTGCTGGATGCATATCTCGGGGGCTCATCTTAATCCGTTCTCTTTAAGTGCAAATTTTCGACAACGTACCCTAAATCAATGATGTCGGAGATCGGGTTCGCGTTCAGCTCATAGGGACTGACGTAGAACGAGGATTGATTTTAGACGAGCAGAAAGAGGGTAGGGGGGATTGAGATTCGCTTCTGAAGACCCAATCAATGTTAAGTTGTTTTAGAACCAACGTCCCCTCATCTTGGTTTTATAATTTTATGGACGTTATATATATCTTTAGGTGAAGGGTAGACTCACAACAGTCAAATGAGAAAAGTATAATACCAGTCTACCCCAAAAAGAAACCTCCTGTTAAGAGAAAAGAGTAAGCACGACCAA
>Ga0326728_10009895_pt1 | contig 22627 bp, 15 predicted proteins | sample MB3enrmetagenome_FD_207602 | JGI IMG/M metagenome (GOLD analysis project Ga0326728, IMG submission 207602) | Lab enriched peat soil microbial communities from McLean, Ithaca, NY, United States - MB31MN | ecosystem: Environmental > Terrestrial > Soil > Wetlands > Peat | place: USA: New York... | reverse complement strand
GCCCACTTCGGCATCGAACTTGCCGGGCCTGTCGGTTTGCAGGAGCCAGTTCATGGTTGGCTTGAGCACCGTGTCGTCGCCCAAATCGGGAAATCGCGGCTCCCCTGGCAGGCTGAATTGCAGCTTGCCGTTGACTTCAATGATCGGCTGTTCCGCCGCGCCGCGCGGCACGTAGCCGCTGCGGATGATTTTGCCGGCCACCAGTTCGCGCACCTGCGTGTTGTCCTTGGTGCGGATGTTTTCAAAATCAATCGTTTTGCCCTCAAAGAGCGAGAGCAGCAAGGGCTGCGACACCGGATCGTTGCGGTAATCCTGTTCGAGGATTTGCAGCGAATGGGCGCCCGTGGGGTCGCGCAAGATCACCGAATCCGGTTCCACCTGGGCTGTCGCCCCGGCGTAGGGGACGGAGTTGACGCCCTCTTTCAGGTCGAGCGGCACCGAGTCGCGCACGACGGCGAAGTTCTGGTTGTAGATGGTCAGGGCGGGTTGGGCGGCGGCGGAGAGCGCGGCGGCCACGAACAGGGCCGGGGTCATTTTTTTCATAAGTTTGGTTCTCATAAAATTCGAGTCATGCACCATTAGACGGGCTTTGCGTGAGAATACTCCCGCTTTTGCAGAAAATGCAAACCGGCGCCTGCAAAAAGGCATTTTTTCGCAAGGTGTCACTGAGAGCTGGTAACGGTAGGGCGAGACTCTGTCGAGCCGTGACTTTTTCCCAGGAAATCGAGTTTCGGCTCGACGGAGTCTCGCCCTACCATGCCAGACTGGCGCATTGTTTTTTTCCCGGATTGGGCTTGACAAAAATTAGAACCTATGGTTTAATTGCCAGCGTGAGACACAAAGGCACAGGCCGGGGTGGCATTCGGGAGGGGGCGTCCAGCACAGGGGCGGAGGGCCTGGGGCAAGCCCGGAACCAGAGCCGGGACGGCTCTGCCACTATCGCGCGGAGGGCGGGGGGCAATTCCAGAACGGAAGGCTGGAAATTCCACTTCAATTCCACTTAATTCCACTTAATTCCACTTGGTTCCACCTGGTTCCACTTAATTCCACTTCCGCCCCCCCCCGGGGGTATTCCATGCAGACCAACAGCGTTTCAACAACCTCAAATCCGCGCCATCCGCGGATTGCTTTCGTTGCCGGGGCGCATTTCCGGCTTGGCAATGGGCCGGGGAAATGCTATTTTGCACCACTGTCCCGCAGGCAGGTTTTTTAAATCCATGAACGCTGGCGCGGTCATCTTGCGGTCGTTAGTTTGCCGGGAAACCGTGGAGAGCGGAAGGGGTCGCGGCAAAGGCGGCTGGTTTTGGCTCATGGCTTTTGCTGTTTCGGCAGTGGCGGCGCGGGCGGCGGATCCCCCCGTGACCGCCGCCGCTCCCCCGGCCTGGGTTTCCCCGCTGCCGTTCCAGCGGCTCTCCAAGCCGGCAGATTTGAATTCGGGCCTGGCAACCTGTCTCCTGTTGCGCGACCTGCAGGTCAACGGCCGCACGAGGGAGACTTTCCAGCACGAAGCGCGCCAGGTCTTGACCCGTGTGGGCGCGCAAAACAGCTCCCGTCTCGCCTTGGATTTTGATCCCAGCCGCCAATCGCTGGTCCTCCACTGGCTCCGAATCTGGCGCGGCACCAATGCCTTCAACAAACTGAACCTGGAAACAGTCCAGGTCATCCAGCCGCAACAGGATCCGGCCCGGTCTCTTTTCACCGGGGAACAAAGAGCCTTGCTGGTTCTGGACGATGTGCAGGCGGGCGATATTGTGGATTACGCCTGCACCATTCGCGGGGAGGATTCGGCCGGCGGGGGCAGGATGTCCGGCGCCGTTCTGCTGCGGATGTACGAGCCTGTGGAGCGTCTGGCCACCCGGCTGATCTGGCCGCGGGAACGGCATCTCTACCTCAAGCCCCACGGCACGGACGCCAAACCGGCCGTCGTCCAGAAGGAGGATTTGACGGTGTACACCTGGGATGCCAGGGAAGTGCCGGGAGTGTGGCGCGAGGACTCGTTGCCGGCCGGGTACGACCCGCTGCCCTGGGTGCAATGGAGTGAGTATGAAAAATGGGGCGAGGTCAACCAGTGGGCGCTGACCCTCTTCACCAACGCTCTGCCGCTGTCGCCGGACTTGGTCCGGCAAATCAAGGAGTGGGGCCGCCAGCCCGGCGCGGAGGAACGGACGCTGGCGGTCCTGCGGTTCTTGCAGGACGAAGTCCGCAACCAGGGAATTGAAGGCGGGGCGGAAGGCCGCGCGGCGGCCGATCCTTCGCTGGTCTTTGCCCGCCGCTTTGGGGATTGCAAGGACAAGACGATGCTCTGCGTGGCCATTCTTCGCGCCTTGGGGATTGAAGCCAATCCGGTTTTGGTGGCCACGGATTTGGGCCAAACCATTCAGGACTGGCAACCCGCCGCCACCGTCTTCGATCACGCCGTCGTCCGGGTGTCGGTGGACAGCCGGAACTATTGGCTGGATCCGACGGCGGATTTTCAGCGCGGCCCGCTGGCGGCGCGCTCCTGGCCCAATTACGGGCGCGGCCTGGTCGTCCGTCCAAAAACAGCCGGGCTGGAGGTCATCCCGGAGTGTCCCGTCGAGCCGAGGACCACGGTGCTGGAATTGGTATTCCTTCGCGTGCCGGGCCAGCCCGCCGATCTGAAAGTAGTGACCCTCGCGGACGGCGCGGACGCGGAGAAGATGCGGAGACGATTTTCCACCCCGGATCGCGCGGGCATCGCCATGGAGGATTTAAACGCGTTCGCGGCGCTTTATCCCGGCATCATGAGCACGGCGCCGCTGGAGTACGCCGACGACGAAAAGGCCAACGAAGTGGTGGTGACAGAGTATTATCAGATCCCAACCATGTGGAGTGCCGTGGCGGCGGGTCCCGGTTATGTCTGCCGTTTTTATTCCTACAACGTGGACCGCGCCCTGGGAAAGCCGCCGGAGCCCTTGCGCTCGATGCCGCTGGGTTTGAACTATCCCGAACACCAGGTGTTTCGCGCGGAAATCACCCTGCCGTTTCCCCTCCGGGTTGATCCGGGGCCGTGGACGGTTAATAATCCGGCCTTTCATTTCCAAAAGAGCGTGGCCCTCTCCGGGGGGAAAGCGGTGGTGGAGTTCGAATACGAATCGCTGGCGGAGGAGGTGCCGGCGGAAGCCATGCCCGGCTACGCGCGGCAACTGGACCAGGCCTCGCGCTGGCTGGGCTACGAGCTTTTTTATTAGTATTGACAGTGCGCCGCCCGCCCCGCGGCATTCGCCCCTCATTTGCCCAGGATGATTTGCCAGGCCGATTTCAGCGCGTCCGGCAATCCCCAGATGTCCATCGCGGTAATCAGAAGCGCGCTGGCCCAGCCGGTCATGAGCAGGAACCAGCCGTTTTTCCAGGCGCCCATGCGCTTGCGGGAACTGGTGAAATGGAGCAAGGGGAACATGGCGAAGGGGAGCTGCAGGGCCAGCACGACCTGGCTCAAGTTCACCAGGTCGGTGACGCTGCTGTCGCCGCGCAACCCAATGATCAGCACCGCCGGGATAATCGCCAGCGTGCGGGTGATGATGCGGCGCAACCAGGGTCTGATTCTCCAGTGCATAAAGCCTTCCATCACCACCTGCCCCGCCAGCGTGCCCGTGATGGTGCTGCTCTGTCCGCTCGCCAGCAACGCCACCACGAATAATGTGCTCGCCGCGGCGGTGCCCAACAAGGGCGCCAGCGTCAGGGACGCGATGCGAATCCAGTCGCTGTCGGGGCTGAAGGTGACAACTTGCCCGCCGGCCACTGTGACGCTGGTCTTGCCGTAGAAGACCATCGCCGCCAACACCATGATGGCCGCGTTGACGAAGAAGGCGACTGTCAGGGCCGCGACCGAATCAATGGCGTTAAAACGAATGGCGGTGCGGGTGGAGGCTTCATCCCTCCGCAGGTTGCGGCTTTGCACCAGGGCCGAGTGCAGGTAAAGGTTGTGGGGCATGACGGTGGCCCCGATAATGCCGATGGCAGCGTACAGCATCCCGGCCTGACGAAGGCCGGGCGTGAACAAGGCGCTCCCCATCTCCAGAAAGGCGGGGTGGGTCTGCTGGAGAACGAAGATTTCGATGTAGTAGCACACGCCAATTGTCACGATGAGCAACAGAACTATCGCCTCGATGGTCCTCATGCCAAAGCGTTGCAGGGCCAGAAGAAGCAGCACGTCCAGCCCCGTAATAATGACCGCCCAGAAGAGCGGAATATGGAACATGATGTTGATGGCGACGGCGCTGCCGAGCACCTCCGCCAGATCGCAGGCGCCGATGGCCATTTCGCAGAACAGCCAGTTGGGCCAGCGGGTCCAGCGGGGGTACCAATCCCGGCAGCACTGGGCCAGGTCCTTGCCGGTGACAACTCCCAAACGGGAGGAGATGACCTGCATGAAGATGGCCATCAAGCTGGCCAGCCCGACCACCCAGAGAAGTCCGAATTTGAACTGCGCGCCGCTCTGCAGATCGGTGCCCCAATTGCCGGGGTCCATGTAGCCGACGCTGATGAGGATGGCCGGCCCGACGAAGGCCCGCCACTGCTGCCAGAAGCCGGCTTGATGAGGGGGCACGGCCACGCTGCCGTGCATTCCTTCAATGGACATGCTGCCGGCCTGCGCAACCGCCGCGGCTCCCTCCGGGGCTGGTTCCTGGAAGTCCGCGGGCGTCCTGTTCTCTGGATTCATAAAGTCCGGTTCATTTCTCAAAATTCCCAGTGGAGTCTTGCGCCGAAAACTGAAACCGGCCCGCGGTCGCGGTTGAACGCCGGGTCGGTGATGAATTGGTAATCCAGCGTGGCGTGGAGATTTTTGTAGATTTTGAAATTGTAGTACGTTTCAAGAACTTTCTCACAGCCGTAATTGAGCGCGCCGTCGCCGTCGAGCATGTCCGTGCCGCCTGCCGCCAGGAATTGTTGGTTCTGGCGCGAAGCGCCGCTCGCCACGCCGGCAAGGCCGAAGGTGTCGTCGGGCCGGCGCCATGCTTCGCCTTTGACACTCACGCCCAGTGAGGCCGTCCAATTGACATCGGTAAAAGTCCAGGCTTCTTCGTGGCCGTCATTCCAGCCCAAACGCGAGAACAGGCCGACGCTCTTGGCAATTTCCTGTTCCCAGTTCAATCCAAAGCCGTATTTGTAGCGGTAGGCGCGCGCCGCTGCGATGTCCCCTGCCACATTGTTGGGGTTGGCCAGCAGAAGGGCAGTCGCTGCGGTGTAACTGGCCATATCCGCTTCGTTGAGCCAGGCCAGAAACCGAATCGCCCCCGGATGAGCGTTGATGCTGTAACGGCGCTCCAATTCTGTCATCATGGCCCAGGAGGTCGAAAACGGGCCGTATTTTCCGCTCTGCGGCGACATGAGAAACTGGTCGTCACCCGAGAAACCATTCTTGGTTGCCGGCATATCGAAAAATCCGTAGCGCAAAGCCCAGTTCGGCTGGTTTAATTCCACGGTCATTCCGGTGGTGTATCCAATGGTATCCTGCCCGTAATCCCAGGCGAGGTTGCCCATCATAGCCCAATTCATAAACTGCGTGTGCGGATCGCTCGCGTAAGTGTTGTTGTCGCATATATCCACGGGGCTGAACCGGCCAAGGGTGATGGTCAGCCGCGAAATGTCCTCTTTGCCCGCCAGCGTGAGCGGGCCGTCGGGCACGTCCTCCTGTTCGCCGCCCAAGCCGATGGTTTGACGGATAAACAAGCGGGCAAAATTAAATTGGGCATTCTCGGCTCCGGCTTTGTAGGCGTCGCCGTTGGGAAACGCCTCGACGCCGTGCGTCTGGGTCAGGCCGAAGCCCTGCCACATCAGTCCGTCAATATGCGCCTCGGCGCCGCGCCATAACCGCACACCGGCCAACACGTCCAGCGTAACAGTTTCCTGAGCCTCGCCCTCGCTGTTCAGGCTGGCGGTGCCGTCGTACTTGGAGGGAAAACCGAAATCGCCCTGCCCGGCGACGGTGCTCTGCATGTGCCAGTTCCAATTCTGCTCCGGCCCTTCCGCAGGCTTCTCCATGGGGCTTGGCGAGGCAATGCCCGCGCCAGCCATGACAGGGTCGTCCGGCGGGTTGGCGGAGGCCGGCGACGCCGCGGCCAGGCAGATCAAACCCGCAACCAGCAAAGGCGCGTTGTCGCCCGGCTGGCAGGTTGTGCCGCCGGCGTCCCGCGCGAATTTTTCAAGTCCCATCATTTTCGGTGTTTTTATAATTCAAGAAAAGTATTGCGTCAACGGGAATGTTTTAGCGCGCAAACAAATAATTAAACCCAAAATACCGGCGCGTTGCAGAAAGGCTGGCAATGGCCGCCGCCTTTTGCTACGATGCGGTGATGAAAGCAAAACAATGGAATTCAACCCCGGCGCGCCAAAACCGGTCGGAATCCACCGAAGACCACCTGGAGCGCATCCAGGAATTGGTGGACCGGAAGGGCTATGCCCGCGTGAGCGACATTGCCGATTCGCTGGGCTTGAGCAAATCGGCCGTCTCCAACATGGTGCGCCGCCTGGCCGCCCGCGGATTTGTGAATTACGAAAAATACCGCGGTTTCACCCTGACCCCCCAGGGCCGGGCCGTGGCCAGCCACATCAAGGTGCGCCATCAAATCCTCTTTGAAATGCTCAATCTTCTGGGCCTGAGTCCCGGGACCGTGCGGGAGGAAGTGGAGGCCATCGAGCATCATCTCAAACCGGAAACCCTGCAAGTTTTCTCCAAGCTGGTGCGTTTCTGGCGCGCTCATCCCGAGCAACTCGAGGCCTTCCTCAGGCACAGCAAAACAAAGTAGCTTGTCATCCGCCGCCGGATTGGCTTAATTAGAACTATGAATGCAATTTTGCACCACGGACGTTGCCGCCATTTGTCACTCTGCCTGATGCTGGCGTTGGGCTGGCTCGGCGGGAGTTCCTGCTCCCGCGCGCAGAAACTCGTTCCGCTCGACATTCCATTGCCCGCCGAAGCCTTCAAAGGCACGCCGTCCGACGAGAAACCGGACCCCAGCATCGAACCGTTGAGCCAGACGACCAATCGCCCGCCCTTCCTCGCGCCGGCGGGGGCGGCCAACGTGGCCCTGCACAAAAAAGTCACCAGCAGCGCCACCAACGCCAGCCCCGAAGAACTGGCCAAAATAACCGACGGCGAAAAGCAATCCGAGGAGGAAAACATCGTCATGCTTCGCAAAGGCAGCCAATGGGTGCAAATTGATTTGGGCAGCCCGCAGGACATTTTCGCCATTGTCGTCTGGCATAACCACAATACGGCCAAGGTTTACCATGGCGTGATTGTCCAGGTGGCGGACGGCCCCGATTTCACCCCGGCCCAAAATGCGCGCACGCTGTTCAATAATGACGTTGGCAACAAAGCCGGCCTGGGCGTTGGAAAAGACCGCGAGTATTTCGAGACCTACATGGGCAAACTGATAGACGCCAAGGGCGCCAGGGCGCGCTACGTCCGCCTCTATTCCAACGGGAGCACGGCCGCCTCGTTTAATGAATACATCGAGGTGGAGGTGTATGGCCGGCCGGCCCAATGACCAAAGGCTTTCCGTTGTGGATGTTGTTGGCGGCCCTTCTGGCTTTGGGCCTGCGCTCCGTCCAACTGGGCAGCCGCCCCATGCACAACGACGAAGCGGTCAATGCCATCAAATTCCGCAATTTGTGGGAGGGTCCCGGATACCGATACGACCCCAATGAATTTCACGGCCCCACTTTGGCCTACTCCACCTTTGCCTGGGAAAAACTGACCCTGGCCGGGGATTTCGCCCGGTTCACCGAAATCCGCCTGCGGTCCCTCACCGTTCTTTTTGGCGTGGGCCTGGTTCTGCTGCTCTTTCCGGTCTCCGACGGCCTGGGCCGGAACGCCACCGTGGCCGCCGCTCTCCTCACCGCCGTGTCGCCCGTGATGGTCTATTACAGCCGCGACTACATTCATGAGACCCTCTTCGTTTTCTTCATCTTTCTGGCCCTGGCATCCGGATGGCGCTATTGCCAAACGGGGAAAATGGCCTGGATTCTGCTCGCCGGCGCGGCGGTCGGATTGATGCAGGCGACCAAGGAAACCTTCGTCTTCAACATCGCGGCGGCGATGGGCGCCTTGCTCCTGAACGAGCGCTTTCCGCGTCCCGCGCCGGCGTCCGCCCCGGGGAAGAATCTTTTTTGCCCCGCGCACCTGGTGGCCGCGGGCCTGGTCTGGCTGGCGGTTGCGGTGCTCCTGTTCTCCTCCTTTTTCTCCAACCCGTCCGGCCTGCTCGACGCCGCGGGGACCTATCTGATTTGGTTCCAACGCGCCCAGGGCGCTTCGCCGCATGTTCACGGATGGGGCTTCTATTGGGAGCGCCTCCTCTTCTTTCACCGTCCGGGCGGGCCAATCTGGAGTGAGGCGCTCATTCTGCTGCTGGCGGTGGGGGGCGGCGTGGCGGCCTTTGCCCGCCGGGGAGCGCCCGGCGCCAGCGCCGCCTTCGTGCGATTCCTCCTTTTTTACACCGCCATCCTCGCCGTCATTTACACCGTGCTCCCCTACAAAACGCCGTGGAGCGCCCTGGGCTTCTGGCACGGGGCCATCCTCCTGGCGGGAGCCGGGGCCGCCGCGCTGGCGGCCTGGCTTCCGGGGCGGCGGCTGAAAATCGCCGGCGGGATTGTCGTATTGACAGGAGTGGCCCAACTGGCCTTCCAGGCCTGGCAGTCCGCCGTTCGCTACCCGGCGGATCCGCGGAACCCCTGGACTTACGCGCAAACGCTGCCCAATCTCCTGGAACTGGCGGACCAGGTGGACGCGCTGGCGCGGGTGTCGCCCGATGGCGCTGGCCTGCGCATCAACGTCATTGCTCCCGGCTACGATTTCTGGCCGTTGCCCTGGTATTTGCGCCGCTACAACGGGGCCGACTTCCACCTCACCAATGCGCCCGGTTACTCGATATTTGCCCTGGGCGACATCCAGGACGTGCATGGCTTTGTCCAGAGATTGCTCGCTTCTTCGGCCTTTTCAGCGGATGAAATCAAAGACTTGTCGAAATTGGCAAGCAGCTTGAAGGGACAGTCCAATGCAGTATCCGTTTTTCTGTGGCAGGGTTTGTCAAAACCGGAGCAAGAAATGCTGATAAACTATGAGCCGACGGTGACAATTCCATTCCAACTCAAAGAGGTTCTGGTTCAAGCTCTTAACAAGGCAGTTGCAGGGAAGTCCCTTTACGAACCGGAGCGCTTCCACGGGATCCTTTTGCGACGTGAAACGACCAATCTTATGGGACAAAGTCCAACAGGCGCCAATCCAGCCCGCCTCAACCGTTTGCTCCTCGAAGACGCTTATCCATCGGAATTGTCGAGGAACCTATTATCTGATCCCGTGGCTCAATTCCTGACGATCGCCGGCCTGACCAACCATGTGGACGCCGCCCATCCTGCCAATGGCGACCCCAACCATCTGGAATCTCTTTTCGAGACCAACCTCAACAACATCATCACCGGGCCAGCCATCTACGATCCCAACCGCTTTCAAGGAATTCCCATGCGGCTGGAAACCGTGGAGCTGCTCCGCCAGAACCCGCGCGGCCAGGACCTCATCCGCCTCAACCGCCGGCTCTTGGAAGACGCTTACCCCGCCCAACTGGGCACCAACAGTCTGCCCGTCGAGCCGTATCCACCCGTCACCATTATCTCGACAGAACTGGAACCGAACGTGGACCCGGACAAAGCCGGCCTTATGACCGGCATCTATGAATTGCGGCCCGGCATCTTCTTGGAACTCTACGTTCAAACCAATCTCTGGAGCGCCTACCTGCAACACGGCGCGAAATGAAACCAACCCATGCGTCTTGGGTTGGCGTGGAAGGCAGGGCGGGCAGTCCTCTGCCCGCCGCGGCGCGCACGGAGTGCGCGCCCTACCGCCGAAGACCGGCGCATTTCAAATAAGATGGGGTTATGGCTTGTAGATCGGCGTTTGACTCGTCGAGAACACGGTGGGCTTGGGCGTGGGCGATCCCACCGCATTGATCAGCAGGTTGTCAAAGAGCGCGGTGTTCCGCGTGTTGGGGTTGCTGCCGGCGATCAGACCGGCCATGCCTTTGGCAGAAGCGCTGTTGGTGGCGGACAGAACCTGGACGCCGTCCACAAATCCGGTGAGGTTGGCGCCGGAAAGCTGGAGTTTCAGGTTGTGCCATTGATGGGCGGCGAAATTGGCAGCCGTGCCTGCGGCAAGTTGCATTCCCTCGGCGGGCTGCGCTGCCGCGCCACGACCGCCAGACTGGCCCGCCAGAAATAACGAGCAGACGCCGTCCGCCGCCAGACGCAGGTAGTAGCCCCGGGCGACGCAACCGTAGCCGGTGCCGACGCTGTTGACGCGCCCCATCACGCCCGCCGCACCGCCATCGTCCAGGTTGATGTCGGCGCTCACTTCGTAATCTGTCCAGTCCCGGTCCCCGATGATGGTGTAGGCCAGCCATTCCGGCGCCCAGCTTTGGGGCTTTTTGTCCAGGACCGCGCGCAGGCACTTTCCGGTTTTGTCCGGGCGGTCGGCAATTTCAAAAACACTGGAAATGTCCGCCGTGTAATGAGGCAGATAGCCGAATTGGCTGGGTTGGGCATATTCATCAAAGGTCTCGTAATAGGGAAACGGGAAGCTCTTTTCGGCGGGGGTGTTGTCAAAGGAACCTTTTTGCTGGCCGGTGGTTGTGGAAATGGAATAGACGGACATGGGATCCAGCGTGATGGTGAACGACCCCGCGCCCAGCTTATCAGCCTGGAGGCTGATGTCGTCCAATTTCACGAACGGCTCGCGTTCATTGCTGCGCCAGACGCAGAGTTTGCCGGTGGACAAGCCGCCACTGATGTTGAAGGTGACGTTTTGGTTGGTCCTGGCGCCCTTGGTTTCAAGGATCACGCTGTAATCCTGGCCCGGGGATTTGAGGGTGACGAAGGTGCCGCCCGCGGCGAGCTTTCCACACGCGCCGTTGAGATATTGCCAGCCGATTTCAGAGAATTGGCCGTAGTGGGCGTATCCCCACAGGGCCTGGCGTATGGTGTAATGGCCGCTCCAGGGCGAATTAGCCAGCATGGCGGCCGGGGTTTCGGGATAAGGCTCCATCGGATAGACCGAGGCGACCAGATACCAATTCACGATCTTGGTCACGCCGCTGACAATATAGTTGTTGTTGAAAGCCTGGACGATGCTGATTTCGCAGTCGAATCCGTCCTTGTACACATGCTCTTCCGAGTTCCAAATCGGTTTGTTATACAGGTCCGCGATCTGGCGCACGTCGGCGGGCGTGGGCGAGGTGGCCATGGTATGGGCGCTGAGAACATCCACGGCATTTCTCAACTCCGCGTCGTTGGTCATTCCCCTGACGAAATCGAATTTGTTGTTTTGCCAGTTGTCGAAGCCGTGAATTCTGACTTTTTCCAAGCCGTTGGAATTGAGCGTCGCGCGAAATTTCTTGACCCAGTCCAAATTGACGCCCTTTTCATTCCGGCATCCGATGGCATCCATGTCCAGGCCATAGACGGACTTGAGGCCCTGAATCCACTTGGTGTAATAGTCACACATATCTTGGGACCAGAAGTTGCCGTTGCCCACCCAGCTTGGACAACTCCAGGCGCACCCGTCGAGCGTGATCTTGGGATTTCTTTTCTTGGCCTCGCGCATCAACCACCATTCGTAGCCGCGGCTGTAGTTCAGGTCATCCTTGGTGTGCATGTGGCTTGGCTCGGAGCCTTGCGTGGAGTTGCCGTCTCCGGGCACCTCCACGAACAGAGCGCTCATGGACGCGCCGAACTTGGGTTTGAAAAGCAAGTCCAGGATCTGCCCGCGCTGCGGCTCCGGATAGTCCTTGAGCAAAACGGACGTGGCGCCGCCTCCGCTGACCGCGCCGATGCCGTCGAAGCGTTTGCCGCCGGCATCGCCTTTCAGTTCCACGGTCTGATCGGCCAGCGCCACGGAAGGCAAACAGAGCCAGAGGACGCAAAATAGTGCCGCCATTGCGGCAGCGGGCTTGCCGAAGAGGGTTTGACGCGTCGAACCAGTGGGGTTTGGGAGGTTGTTGGGATTTTTCATAGGAGTTGGTATTCTATTTTTTCGGGCGAGACTCTGTCGAACCGTGGCTAAAACTGTCCCATTGCGACTCGAACCACCAGCACGTCGTGTCCTGTCACCTCGGCTTTCAAGGGGTTTTGTGTCGTCCCCAGATCCCGCTTCTGCCACAGATCGCGGATAAAATACGTGGTGGTATCAAACTTGGTTTCTCGCTTCGAGACGTCGTCCGTCACCTTTTCGCTCTTCCAGTCGAAGGTGATTTTCTGCGGGTCCTTGTTTCGGTTCAGAAAGCAGACGGCCCAGGCGTCCTTGGTCAGAGGCTTGAACCAAACTTCCAGGCCGTCTTTGGCGGAATACTTCAAGGCTTGAATCCCCAGCGGATCCTGGTTCAGCGCAATCACGTCCTTGTCCGTCAGAATTTTCAGCGTTTGCGGGTTCATGTTGCGCAGATCGTTGCCGGAAATCAGGGGCGCGGCCAGCATGCACCACATTGTGAAGTGCGCGCGGTCCTCATTGTCGGACATGCCATTGCCGACTTCGAGCATGTCGGGATCATTCCAGTGGCCGGGACCGGCATATTGGCGCAAGCCTTCCTGCATGTCGAGGATGGGCAGCACGCCGTAATCCTTGTAACCAGGGTGGTTTTGCACTTGGTCGAAGCTGGCGTAAATATCGCCGGTGGTTCGCCAGGACTGCCCGACATCCTTGGCCCAGGTCCACGGCTTGCTGTTGCCCCACTCGCACAGGCTGAAGAGGATGGGGCGCCCGGCGGCGCGCAGGGCCTCGCTCATTTTCTTGTAGGCAGCCGGGGCCTGCAGGCCCTGGGTGCTGCACCAGTCGTATTTGAGGTAATCCACTCCCCAGGCCGCGTAGGCCCGGGCGTCCTGCGCTTCGTGGTCCAGGCTGCCGGGCCGGCCCCCGCAAGTCCGGGCGCCCGCATCCGAATAGATGCCCAGCTTCAGGCCCCTGGAGTGGACGTAGTCGGCCAGCGCTTTGATGCCGGACGGAAACCGCGTTGCATCCGCTTGAATATTGCCCTGCGCATCGCGCGCGGTCGCCTGCCAGAGATCATCAATGATGACGTATTGGTAGCCCGCTTCTTTCATGCCGTTGGCGGCCATGGCGTCGGCGGTTTCGCGGATCAATGGCTCGCTGACCCGGCCTTGAAACTTGTTCCAACTGTTCCAGCCCATTTGCGGGGTCATGGCAAGCTGTTCAAACTTCTGGCCCGGGGCGCTCACGCTGGCCGCGCAGAGGAGCAGCATCGCGCCGGCGCCAGCCGCGCCGTGGACGGTCAAGAATGCTCTTTTCATAGTTGTCGGGTGGTATTGCGATTTATTTTATCCAAACGGGTTCGTTTCGAAAACTTGGGTGATTCTGCGCTCTTTCCAGGGTTTGGCAAACTTATCTCGTGACGGTTCCGGATCGCGCGGGTCTGCTCTAAGGTTGCCTCTAACCCAACAGGGGCATGGAAATCCAGCGGCTTTCTGCCGAAAGCCCCCATCGGCGGGAAGATGGCTCGACCCGGCTGGCGGGGAGGATTATCGTATCGGCCATGCGAAGCTGGCTGCTCATTCTCCTGGCCGGCCTGGGGCTGGCGGCGCCGGGCAGGGGGGACGCGGTGGATGACTTGATGCGGGACGCCATGCGGCAACACCCCATTCCGGGCGCGGCGCTGGCCATTGTCCGGCGCGGCCAAACCGTCAAGACCGCCGCTTACGGAATGGCCAACCTGGAATGGCGCGCGCCCGCCACCCCGGAAACCGTTTTCGAAATCGGCTCGATGACCAAGCCCTTCACCGCCGCCGCCATTCTCCTCCTGGCCCAGGAGGGAAAATTGGCCGTGGACGACAACATCTCCCGCTATCTCAAGGACACCCCGTCCTCCTGGAGCCGGATCAGCATCCGGCAATTGTTGACACATACCTCGGGCCTCCGGAACTACACCGGGCTGGGCGGCTTTGAACTGGCCCGCCATTTGACCCAGGCCCAGTTTATCGCTCAAATCGCCGCCCAGCCGCTGGATTTTGCGCCGGGCGAAAAATGGTCTTATTGCAACAGCGGCTATAATTTGCTGGGCTACATCATTGAGAACGCAAGCGGAAAAAGTTACGGGGATTTCCTGCAACAAAACCTCTTCGCCCCGCTGGGCATGAGCGCGACCGCCCTGCGGGAGCCGCGCGCCATCCTGCCGCGGCGCGCCGGCGGCTACGAAACCAACCGGGCCGGCCAGTTCCTCAATCGCGACCCCGATGTGACGGATCTTTTTTCCGCCGGCGCGCTGGTCTCGACGGTGGGCGACCTGGCCAAGTGGAACGCCGCGCTGGAGGCGGATGGAATCCTCACGGCCGCCAGCCGGGCGCAAATGTGGACGCCGGTGAGATTAAACAACGGCACGACCCACCCCTACGGTTTGGGGTGGTTCCTGGAGCCGTGGCAGGGTCATGCCAACATCGGCCACAGCGGCTCGACCTCGGGGTTTTCCGCCAGTTTGCAACGGTTCCCGGAGGCGGGATTGACGGTCATCCTGCTGACCAACTCGGACGAATTTGACATTGCGACGAAGCTGGCCCGGGAAATCGCCGGACTGGAAATGAGCCTTAAGTAATTCCTGCAACTGTGAATCCCTCTTTTTCGAGGAAGGAGCGGATTTGGGCGGCCTGATTGCCCTGCAGTTCGATGCTGCGCTGACGGATGGTGCCGCCGCAGCCGCAGGCGTTGCGGAGCCGCCGGCCCAGCTCCTCGATGGCAGCCAGGCTGATGCCAGGCGCGAAATCGTCAATCACGATGACCACTTTGCCGCCGCGATGGGCGGTTTCGCGCCGCAGCATCACGCGGCCGGGTTTTGGTTTGCGGGCGGGGGCCTGCGAGGCGGCCGGGGCCGCCGGGGCCGGGCCGGGGGGCAGGCCGGCGATTTGCAAGCCGGCGAACGGATGATTCAACTCCGGCGGGCTGCCGGCAGCAGAGCGCGCTTTATCCTTTTTTGACATGGCAAGTATGTTCCAACCGCATGGAGTGATGTATAAATGCCGCCCGGCCCGGATTCAAGGTAAACGGGGGGAAGAAGATTAGGATTAGATTAAGATTAGATTGAGATTAGGATGAAGTTGTGAACCGCGAGACCCAGTCTTTGCCGGCGCGACGCGCCTGGTGGCGCGCACTCGCCCTGCTGGCGATTGTCGCGCTGGTGGTGTTCGTGCGGCTGCGCCTGCTGCAAATTCCCCTGGAACGGGACGAAGGCGAGTACGCCTACTCCGGCCAACTGATGCTGGACGGAATCCCGCCTTACCAAATGGCGTGGAACATGAAACTGCCGGGGACTTATGCCGCCTACGCGCTGATCATGGCGCTGTTTGGGCAGACCATCGGGGGCATCCATTTCGGTTTTCTCCTGGCCAACCTCGGCGCGCTGGCGCTGCTCTATTTCATCGCCCGGCGGCTGACCGGTTCTTGGGGAGCGATCATAGCCTGCGCCAGTTACGCGCTGTTGTCGCTCAGTCCCGGCACTCTGGGGCTGGCGGGGCACGCGACGCACCTGGTAACACTGGCCGCGCTGGGCGGGTTCCTGCTGCTCTTGCGCGCCGGCGAAGGAGGCTCCGGGGCGGGATTGTTTTGGAGCGGATTCTGTTTTGGCCTGGCGTTTGTGTGCAAGCAGCCCGGCCTGTATTTCGGCCTGTTTGGTTTTTGCCTGCTGCTGCGCGACGCCCTGCGGACGCGGCCCGCGGCCTGGGGGCTGTTGCTGCGCAAAACGGGTTTGTATTCGGCGGGAATGATCCTGCCCTTCGCGCTGACCTGTGGGATCATTTGGCGGCTCGGGACCTTCGAGAAATTCTGGTTCTGGACCATCACCTACGCCCAAGTTCACGCGGGAATTTTGAACGGCGCCATGGCGTGGGATGCGCTCCGTGACTTTTTCCGGCTTTCGGGTTTGGTGAAATGGTCGTTGCCGCTGGCCGGGGCCGGCCTGGTTTGCCTGCTTTGGAACCAGGAGCACGCGGAGAGAAGATTCATCCTTGCGACGCTGCTGGGGTTTTCCCTGCTGGCCTTTGCCGCGGCGTTTTATTTCAGCCGGCATTATTTCATCGTCATGCTTCCCGTGGTGAGCTTGCTGATCGCCGTGGCGGTGACCACAGCGGCGGCAGCGGCGGGGCGGGCGCGGCTGGCGGCGGTCCGGCTGGCCCCGGCCGCGCTGTTTGTTCTGGCTTGCGCGGGTTTTGTTTTCGGACACCGCGCCGTCTGGTTTCAACTGGGGCCGGAAGCGGTGTGCCGGGCCACTTATGGCCGCAATCCCTTTGTGGAATCGGTTGAAATCGGCCGGTATATCCGGGAACATTCCGCGCCGGAGGCGCGGGTCGCGGTCCTCGGCTCCGAACCGCAGATTTGTTTTTACGCCCGCCGCCGCTCCGCCAGCGGATTTATCTATATGTATGACCTGGTGCAGTTGCATCGTTACGCCAGTCAATTCCAGCGGGAGATGATCGGCGAAATTGAGGCGGCCCAACCGCAGTTCCTGGTGCTGGTCATGGCCGCCACTTCCTGGGCGGACTGGCCCGGCGCGGACCAGACCCTGGCCCAATGGGGCAATGACTACATGCGCCGTTTCTATGAGCGGGCCGGTGTCGTCTATATTTATCCAACGCACAGCGATTCCGTTTGGGGACCCGGGGCGGCCAAGGGAAGAAGTGACACGAGGTTCCTGGTTGCGGTATATAAACGAAAAGACAAATTATGAAAATAGGCATCGGTTCCGATCACGCGGGGTTCGAGTACAAGGAAAAGATCAAAGCCTTCCTGCAAGGCCTGGGCCATGAGGTGCGCGATTTCGGCACCGGCAGCCTGGAGCCGGTGGATTATCCCCGGTTCATCCGTCCGGTGGCGCTGGCGGTGGCGGCGGGCCAATGCGAGCGCGGGATTGTGCTGGGCAGATCGGGCAACGGGGAGGCGATGACGGCCAACCGCGTGCGGGGCATCCGTTGCGCCTTGTGTTGGAACCTGGAAAGCGCGCGCCTGGGCCGCGAACACAACGACGCCAACATGCTTTCCCTGGGCGAGAGCATGATCCCGCTGGAACTGGCCCTGGAGATTGTCAAGGTCTGGCTCGACACCCCCTTTGCCGGAGGGCGGCACGCCGCGCGCATCCGGGAAATGGACGAGGCGCAGGATTAGCCGGTCCGCAAGAACCGCATCCAACTGTCGCCGTGCTTGAGGATTTTGGCCTCCTCCCAGAGGGCGGGGACGCTCAAGGTGTCGCGCCGGGCATGGCCGAGAATGAACAGGCCGCCGGGAGAAAGCAGGGCGGGCAGACAAGCGTGGTCCAGCAGTTGCTGGGCGCAGGAGACGGAGCGGCGGCCGGCGTTTTTCCCGCCGTAGGGCGGGTCGGCGAAAATGAGATCGAATTGTTGACTCATGGCGGCCATCTGCGCGATGGCGGCCCAGGCATCCTGCACGCGGAGGTCGAGCCGGCCGGGAGGCAGGCGGGCCAATTCCAGGTTTTGCCGGATGAATCGGGCGTGGCGGGCCGATTTCTCCACGCACACGGCATGGGCCGCGCCGCGGCTCAGGCATTCCAGGCTCAACGCGCCGGTGCCGCCAAACAGTTCCAGGACCCCGGCCCCGGCCAGGCGCGGGGCCAGGCTGTTGAAAACGGCCTGGCGGACCAGGTCGGGCGTGGGACGGACCTCCCAGCCCCTGGGGGCTTTGAGAATCGTCCCGGCCGCGCTGCCGCCGATGATGCGCATCGCATTCCAGGCGGGCCGGAATGCCCGCCCCGCTTCAGATTCCCCTGCCGATCATGTATTTGACCAGATCCGCCACCCGGCAGCTATAGCCCCATTCGTTGTCGTACCAGCTCACCAGTTTGAAGAAGCGCTTGTTCAACTCAATGCCCGAGCCGGCGTCGAAGATGGACGACGACGGGCAATGAATGAAGTCGGAGCTGACCACTTCGTCCTCGGTGTAATCGAGGATGCCCTTCAAATAGGTCTGGCTGGCTCTCTTCATCGCGGCGGAGATTTCCGCGTAGCTGGTCTCCTTGACCGTGCGAACCGTCAAATCCACGCAGGACGAAGTGGCCACCGGGACGCGGAATGACATTCCGGTTAATTTGCCCTTGACTTCCGGGCAGACCAGGCCGACGGCCCGGGCCGCGCCGGTGGTGGAGGGGATGACGTTGATGGCGGCGCTGCGTCCGCCCTTCCAATCTTTTTTGCTGGGGCCGTCCACGGTTTTTTGGGTGGCGGTGTAGGCATGGATGGTGGTCATCAAACCTTCTTCGATGCCAAAACCTTCCCGAAGCAGGACATGGACCACCGGGGCCAGGCAATTGGTTGTGCAGGAGGCGTTGGAAAGGATGTGATGTTTGGCCGGATCGTATTTCTCGTGGTTGACGCCCATCACGACCGTGATGTGCTCGTTTTTGGCCGGGGCGGAAATGATGACCTTCTTGGCGCCGGCCGCCAAATGGCCCTTGGCCTTTTCGCCGTCGGTGAACAGGCCGGTGCATTCGATGACCAGGTCCACGCCCAGGTTTTTCCAGGGCAGGCCGGAGGGGTCCTTGGCGCTGACGACGTGAATGTCGCGGCCATTGACCACCAGGATGTCATCGTCCGGCTTGTCGGGGGCCGATTTGCGGGAGGAAACCTGGCCGTGGAAGCGGCCCTGGGTGGAATCGTATTTGAGGAGATAGGCCAGATTGTCGGCGGGGACAATATCGCCGGCGGCGACCACATCCAGGTCCTTGCCGATCAAGCCTTGTTCGGCGATGGCGCGGAAAACCAAACGGCCGATTCGTCCAAATCCATTGATTGCAACTTTGAGAGGCATAATTTGTTTTTTCTTTCTGTTGATGATGATAAATTACCATGAACTACCAAAAACAAGGGTTGCATGATACCGGCGCGCCGCGCCCGGTCAACGAAAAAACTCCAGGTTGCGCTTGTCTGCAGGGCCGCTCTAAAGTCTGGAAAGCTGTGCCGCCACCGTCGCACGCCGGCGGCATAAAAAGTCGGCGGCGGATTGCCATCCGCCGCTACACCTGCGCACCGTAGCGGCTTTCGGCAGAAAGCCGCTGAACTTCCATGCCCCTGGTGGTTTCGAGGCAACCTTAGAGCAGCCCTGGCTTGTCGGATGGCGGCCTGCCCGATTCCCATTGCCCCGCCCTCCGCCGCCCGCTACGCTTTTTGCCATGACTGCTCCCGCCACTCCCGCCCCCGTCCGCGCGGACGGCCGCCTGGCCGATCAACTCCGCCCGGTGCGTTTTCAAAATGGCATCGCTCCCCACGCCACCGGTTCCACGCTGATCGAATGGGGCAATACCCGCGTGATCTGCGGGGTGACGGTGGAGGAAGCCGTGCCGCGCTGGATGAAGGAACAGGGCGTGACGGGCGGCTGGATTACAGCCGAGTATTCCATGCTCCCTTACTCCACCCTGACGCGCAAGCAGCGCGATATTGCCAAAGGCAAAATTGACGGGCGCTCGCAGGAAATCCAGCGCCTGATCGGACGCGCCATGCGCGCGGCGATTGACCTGGAAGACTTCGGCCCGCGCACGGTCTGGCTGGATTGCGATGTGTTGCAGGCCGACGGCGGCACGCGCACCGCCGCCATTACCGGCAGCTTCGTCGCCTTGTCGCTGGCCCTGCGCAAACTGGCCGCCGCCGGGAAGCTGGCGGCCGGCCCGGTTCTCAAACCGATTGCCGCGGTCAGCGCCGGCATTGTCGGCTCGCAACCGCTGCTGGACCTGACCTACGAGGAAGACGCGGCCGCCGCCGTGGACATGAACCTGGTGATGAACGGGGCCGGGGAATTCATCGAACTGCAAGGCACGGGCGAGGAATCCGCCTACACCGGAGAACAATTGGCCGCGATGCTGGCCCTGGGAAAAACCGGGATCCAGCAATTGCTCGCCCTGCAACAAGCCGCCTTGGGCTGACGGCATGAAAAAGCCCCTTGCCAGCGCCGCCTGCGGGTGAACTCAGGCTTTACTGCGACGCCTTCGCTTTCAAGCTGGTGGCGTAGATGCTGCGGCCGTCGGGGTGGACAAACTCCAGGCGCAGGGTATCCATGCCAGGAGTGGCAGGGAACGAGGCGTCAACCGTGGAGCGGGGTTTGGCGGCAATGCGGCTCTCGCCGCTGGCGAGCACCTTGTCGCCGGCCAGCGCCTGCCAGCGGCAGGTCAGTTCGGAGAGGTCGGTGAACGAGTAGCGGTTCTGGATCGGGACGACGCATTGGCCGGCCACCGGGGCAACCTCGCGGGCGGTGGTGTTGACCGGGCTATAGTTTAGCTTGAGGTTCTCGTACTGCGGCTTGATCCGGCGATCCGTGGAGACGGGGTTGGGGCCGCCTACAAGGCGCATGCCATTGGTGGTGTCGGCGGATGGAATCCCGTTCACCGCAGGCCCGGAACCGGGCACAAAGCTGGCGGGCGGGACACCGGGGCCGTGGACCGGCCAGCGCTCGGGGAACTTGTCTATCTGGCCCTGGTCGTGAAATAGATAGCGGAACGCGCCAACCATGCTGTCCGAGAGCCAGATGACATCCCAGGCGTAAGCCACGCCGCCGGGGCCGCTGGGGGAATACTCGGTCAGGAAGGCGGGGACCTTGGCCCGGTTCGGGCTGGCGGCGATGGCCCTTATCCTATCCACCGGGGGATAATGGTAGTCCTCGAAGTCGGTCTTGGGGTTCTTGTCCAGGTTCTGCTGGGAGATGAAAGCCAGGCGCGTGGGATCCTGGGCTTTCACGTAGTCGAACTCGGCTTGGTCATTGATGCCGTAGCCGCTTTCGTTGCCGCAGCTCCACACGACGACCGAGGCGTGGTTCTTGTCGCGGGCCACGGTTTCCTTGGAGCGGAGAATGTAGGCCCAGGTGCGGCTGGGATTGTTGACTTCGGTGGAGATCCAGCAGGCGGGGATTTCATCCAGGATGTAGAAGCCGGCCTCGTCGCACAGCTCCATGAACCGTTCGGCGTGCGGGTAGTGGGAGAGGCGAAGGGCATTGATGTTGGCCCCTTGCAGAAGGTTGATGTCTGTTTTCCAGCACTCCTCGTTCAGGGCGTGGCCGTAACCCGGAAATTCATCGTGACGGCAAACGCCGGTGAATTTGACGGGCACGCCGTTGACCAGCACCACGCCGCCTTTCATCTCGATCTTGCGGAAACCAATGCGGTCCTGGACACGCTCGACGGTCTGGTTGCCGTCCGACAGGCGGTAGAACACATAATAGAGATTCGGCTTCTCCGCGTTCCAAAGCTTGGGGGCGGTCACGGGCGCGGACAAGTTGACAGTGGCGGAGCCGTCGGCGCCGATGTCGCCGGCCTGGCTGGCGGGCGGGATCGCGACCTTGGCGCCATCCAGGGAATACAGTTCGCCAGTGACAACGAAATGCGCCCCGGCCGGGCCGGCGACGCGGACGGCGGACTGGAGGGTGGCATCCTTGTACTGGGCGTCGAGATCGGTCACGACGGTGAGGTCGTCCACATGCAGTTGCGGAAGGGCCACAAGGTAGGTTTCACGGAAGATGCCGGCGAGGCACCAAAAGCTGCCTTTTTCCAGGTTGCTGGTGGAGGTGTTTTTGTAAACGCGGACGGCCATGAGATTGCGCTGGCCGGGTTTGAGGGCTTTGGTGACATCCATGTCAAAGGCGGTGAAGCCGCTCTCGTGGTAGCCGACGCGCTGGCCGTTGACGAAGACTTCGGCGCCATCGTAAACGCCGTCGAAGTGCCAGAGAACACGCTGGCCGGCAAAGGAGGCCGGAATATCCACCAGGCGGCGGTACAGCCCGATGTCGTCCGCTGGCGCGCGGGTGCGGTCCTGGTAGGTGAGCTGCGAAAAGCCTTCCACTTCCCAGTTGGCGGGGACGGGGATGTTGGTCCAACCGGCCTCGGAAGGATTGAAGGCAGCGGGGGCGGCGAAGCCGGGTATGGCGGCATCGGCGGGGAGTTCACCGTTGACGGCGGGGCTGGCGCCGTGATCGAGTTGGAATCGCCAGGCGCCGGTCATGGAGAGAACGGCGGGATTGGCCGGGCGCAGGCGATCCACGGCCATAGGCGCATCCCGCGGCACGGGGACCGGGGCGGCGAAGACTGCGGCCGAAAGGCAGAGGCAGGCGGCGGGGATCAGGAAATGGCGGCGCGCGGTTTCGCGCAGAAGTCCATGACGGAGATTTCCAAGTTCGAGAGGCATAAATTCCTTTTTGTGATTGCGTTCTTGAATCCGAAAACCGGACTCGTTTGGGTGACAGTGTGGACGGTATGCGAAGAGGGCGGGCCAACGCAAGGGAAAACCTTCGATGGCGATGGAGTCAGTTCCAGGAAAGGTTGTCGGGGGAATCGGCCAGCCAGCGCAGGGTGGGGTCTTTCTGGCGCAGGATTTCCTTCCAGAGCTGGGCCGGCTCGGACTTGAAAATCAAATCCACCGAGGCGGGATGAAGCAGCCAGTCTTGGCGCGCCATTTCCTGCTCCAACTGGCCCGCCGACCAGCCGGCATAGCCGGCAAAGAGGCGCAGCTTCTGGGTGGGGGAATAAGATTCGCTCAAATCCATCAGCGTCTCGATGGAGTGGCCGAGATTCAAATCGGGCATCACGTTGGCGTGCGGAACGAAAAGGTCCGAATGCAGAAAGCTCAGGACGCC
>Ga0326728_10009894_pt1 | contig 22633 bp, 16 predicted proteins | sample MB3enrmetagenome_FD_207602 | JGI IMG/M metagenome (GOLD analysis project Ga0326728, IMG submission 207602) | Lab enriched peat soil microbial communities from McLean, Ithaca, NY, United States - MB31MN | ecosystem: Environmental > Terrestrial > Soil > Wetlands > Peat | place: USA: New York... | reverse complement strand
GCAGCGCGGGCGGTTCGCCGCGGTATGGCACGTGTGCGCAGCTCACACAGACTTCCATTTTCTTTCCTGGACCACGCCGGTCTCTCTTTTTGACCATGTTGTCACTGTATTATGCGAGATTCAGTAAACCTCAGCTTCATATGCCAGTCAAGCCCTGGCCGCCTCCGTCGCCAGCATGCACGTGCCGAAATCTTCCATGATCGCCAAACGTCTCGGCGATCTCGCACCAGACGGCAGCACTACTCTGGCATGCCCATGAAAGTGCGGGAGGTCGTGCGGCTTCTGGAGAAGCAAGGCTGGGTCGAGATGCGGTCGCGAGGCAGCCATCGAAACTTCCGTCATCCGGTCCGTCCGCAGGTCGTCACGGTGCCGGGCAACGACGGCAAAGAGCTCTCTCCCGGGACGCTGCACGATATACTAAGGAAGGCAGGCTTGAGATGAACGCCAGACGATATGCGATTGTGATCGAGCGAACGAACACCGGCTACTCTGCTTACTCGCCCGATGTGTCTGGTTGTTGCGCCGTGGGCGATACCGAAGAAGAGACACGGCGGAATCTCCAGGACGCTCTGGCTGCGCACTTCGAGGCTCGCCGCGAGGTTGGGGAGCCGATTCCCGAGCCGAATTCTTCGGTCGATTACATCGAAGTGGCCGCCTGACGGCACTCGATCACCGGTTTAAGCGCACCGCCCAGGCCGGCCGGCAAGTCACTATTCTTCAGCAACCTACAACCCTTCCCCCAGCCCAGCCCGTGCTCCCCACACCCCCGTCCCGCCGCACCCGCCTCCTATAATCAGGCAGCCGTCCCCGCGGCGCGCCCCATCCAATCCTATGAGCGAAATCATCAACAAACTACAGCCGGACCGCACCATCCACCTGCAAGGCTTCGACGGCTTTGGCGCGGCCGCGGCGCTGCATCATGCCAGCCCCACCGGTTTCGAGGTCACCGGCGTCTTCCGCGATCAGGCCGATTTCGCCGTGCTCATCCTCTGGGACGCCGACGATTTCTTCGAGCATTACTCCATAAAATATCTGCCGGACTTCGACTTCACCGGCATGGTGCTCACCTTCGACCTCTGCTACCAGGGCCTGCAGCCCATCGAATCGCCCAAATACAACTGGATCGACTGGGCCACGCTCGATTCGATCAGCGCCACCGGCCAGCCGCAGTACGTGCGCCTGTTCGACAACGCCATGCTGGTGGGCGGCGCCTACACACCCGCCACCGGCGTCTTCCACATTCAAACCGGGCCGAACGGCGCTCAGCCGTATGACCGGCTCACGCTGTGGCTGCAGAATCTGGCTTTCGATTATACTGTGCCGGTCCCCCCCAGCGGTACGGTCCCCACGGTCGAATACCAGTTCTTCGCGGCCGGGACCGGAACCACCCACTCCATCACCATTAACGGGCGCGTCTACTCCCACGACGAAACGAACCCAATTGGCGAATCCAGCGCGGACCAGGCCACGGCGCTGGTGGCGGCAATTAATGCAGGCGCCGGCGACCCCCAGGTGATCGCCGCTATCGGCAGTGTTTCCAACGCGGTGGATCTCTCGGTTCTGCCGGCGGCCGGTGGGCAAAGTATCCCCGTTTCGGCCACCGACGGCAACGCGGCGGCCACCCTCTACCAGCTCTCGGCCGCCACCGTGGCCACCAACATGGCCCAGCTCATCAATGAATATAATTGGGCCGGCGCGGGGCTGGTTAATTCCATCATTGCCACCGCCGCGCCGGATGGCAGCCTCACCATCACCGCCGCGCGCGCGGGAACGGTGAACGTGAATGGCGCCACCGTCACCTGGGCCAGCGGCACGCGGTTCCCGGGTCTGCACGCGGGCGATACCATCTGGCTCGGCACGATCGCTTACGCGGTGGCCTCCGTCGATTCGCCCACCCAGGTGACCCTCACGGCTGCCGCGCCCACTCAGACCGGAGCGAATTATCTGGCCCCGCGCGGCGGCTACGACGGCAACATGGTCACCATTCTGGCATCGAGCAAGACCAGCACGCTCACCACCGCCGAGTCCTCCATCCAGCTCCAAAGCGGCAGCTCCGACGCCACCTGGCAGGTGACCCTCGATTTCACCGCGCTGGGCATCGATCAGCTTCGCCAGGCCTGGCTGACCTTCGCCCCCGCGCTCACCGATTCGGCCCCCTACGCCGACACCGAATGGGCCGCCACTTTCACCAACTGGGCCGTGTCGGACCCCCAGGGCAACCAGCCGCTCGCCATCGCCGGGCCGGGCAGCGTGCGCGTGGGCAACGCGGATTCGGCGGTGCAGTACGCGGGCACATCATGGGCGACTCAGGCGGGCTTCTTCAACCGTGGATTCTGCCAAGTCGCCAGCGCCGCCGCCGACTCGGTCACGGTGAAATACTACTGCGAGCAGGTCCACGATCTGTATGTGGGCACTTCGCTCTACAAGGACCGCGGCATCGCCTCCGTATCTCTCGATGGTGGCGCGGCCGACAGCCTCGATTGCTACCTGAACTGCGAACCCTCCGTGCAAACCTGCCGCAAGGTCCGTGGCAGCGTCGCGGCCGGCAACCATGCAGTTACCATGACGCTGGCCGGCGCGAACTCCGCCTCCACGGGAACCTACTTCTACTTCGACTACCTGCAGGCGGTGATCCCCGGCGACGTCCAAGCCAGCGCGCAAACCTACCCGGCCGTTGCGGCCGCAATCGATTACGACACCAACCACGGCTACAAGCTCAGCCCACAGCGCCTGATCTGGAACCTCTACACGCTCGGTTTCCGCGAGTCCATTGACCAGTATCTCGGCGTCTTCTGGTGGAACCAGAGGACGCGAGTGCTCGCGGCGGGCCAGCAGGCGTTCCACGTGTGGACCGTCACCTTCGCTGGCACGTGGGCGGACCAGGACGCCGTGTACGTGGCCATTGGCGACCCGGCCACCGGCACCATGGGGAAGACGGTTTTCCCAACGGATAACTCACTCACCATCGCGCAGCATTTTGCGGCGTTCGCGAATGAGACGTACATCGGGGTGTGGGCCGCTGTGACCGCGGACTCCACCGCGGCGTCGGCGACCGTCACCATCACCACGCGCACGCCCATCTGGGGTTTCACCTTCAGCGCCAGCGCCACCAGCGCGGCCGGCACGGTCTCAACCAGCGGCGATCTCAATACCGGCGACCAGGGTCAGTGGGTCATCGACGATTCCGTTACGCCGGCAATGAACCGGGCCGCCACGGACTGGCACGCCGACCTGTTCAGCGAGGCCGCCGCGAACGGCTTCCAGATGGTCAGCGCCGTTTCCATGGAACTGGTGAACCCGCCCGACGGGTATGCGGCCTGCTTCCACGACGGCACCGCAGTCCTCACCGCCACCGGCTTCAACAACCTCAACTCCACGCAATGTACCTTCGCTCCCGCCGTGCAGTCATTCCAGGCCGAGGTCTGCAAGGAGCTCGCCGCGTCCCAGGCCGCCGCCGGATTGCCGCCCTGGATTCAGTTCGGCGAGTTCCTGTGGTGGTACTTCGACTGGTACCCCGCCCCCAGCGGCAATCAGCATGCCGGCATGGCCTTCTACGACGCGTACACCACCGCGCAGGCGCTCGCGGCCCTCGGCCGGCCGCTGAACTACTTCGACACCATCAACGACGACCCGTCCATCAACGGTTACGCCGATGCGAACTTCCTGCGCGAACGCATCAAGGCGCACATCGACGCCCTGCGCGCCGCCGTCCTCGCCGCCACGCCCGCAGCGAAGTTCGAGCTGCTCTACCCGTACGACGTCAACTACCCGGTGACGAACGCGTTTGGCATCGGCGGCAAGCTGAACAACTACGTCAACTTTCCGGCCGAGTACACGGCGAAGGCCACGTCCGGCCTGGACCGCCTGAAGATGGAGGCGCTCTCGTTCAGCAGCCAGGAGCGGAACTTCGACAAGCTGAAAACCTCCATGACCTTCCCGATGACGCTCCCGAATGCCTGGACCGCCGACTCGGTTGCCTGGCTGGCGGCGTGGTTCAACGGCGGCTGCCCATGGACGCGGGAGTATCTGCTGGCAAGCGGCATCGTTTCGCTGGTGAACTTCTGGGCCTTCGACCACCTCGCGCTGCTCTCCTGGCCCCTGCCGCTGCCCACTGGCACATCCCGCTCCTGGCAGTTGTAAGGGGCGTAAGGACACGCGGCGCCAGCCGCGTTCTTCCAGCGATCCACGAACGCGGCTCCCTGCCGCGTGTCCGCGTTTGCGAGCCGCGCGCGTCAGCAAACGGTCTGGCAATGCTATTCCGTGCACCGCGCGACGATCAGCGTGATGTCGTCGTGCTGCTCGCCCGGGCTGAACCGGCGCACTTCATCCACAATCGCCGCCAGCAGATCCGGCGACGACAGTTCCCGATACCGTCGCAACGCCTGGGTCAGACGATGTTCTCCGAACTCCTCACCGCCCTCGTTGAACGATTCCGTGATGCCGTCCGTGTAGAGCGCCAGTGTGTCGCCCTCGTGCAGTCGCCGCTCCCCGACCAGGCAGTCCCACTCCTCGAAGAGTCCCAGCACCGTGCCCGTGGAATCCAGCCGCTCCAGCGTGCCATCGCGCCGCAGCAGCAGCGCGCAGACATGCCCGCAATTGGCGTATCGCAGGAGCCTGTCCGCGTCGTCATATTCCGCGAAGAACAGCGTGGCGTAAGCGCTGTCGGCGCTGTTCTCGTAGAAGAGCCGGTTCACCGATTGCAGAAAGCGCCGCGGCTCGTCCAGCGCGATGGCGCACTGGCTGCGCAGATTCGCCTGCAGATTTGCCATCAGCAGCGCGGCGGCGATGCCTTTGCCGGCGATGTCGCCCACCACCACGCCGAGCCGCCGGCGGCCCAGGTCCAGAAAATCGTAGTAGTCGCCGCCCACCTGGCGGGCTTGAATGCACGTGCCCGCGTACTCCAGCGTGTCGAGCGGCGGCAGCGTCTGCGGGAACAGCCGCGCCTGCACCTGTTTCGCGATATCCAGCTCCTGCACGGCGCGCCGCTCCAGCTCCAGCTTCTCGGCCTCAACCCGGCGCTGTGCCTCCACGGCCCGGGTCATCGCGTCGAAGCTGGCGAGGGTGAAGGAATTCCCGTCAATGTCCTTAAATCGCGCGGACACGCCGCCCCACACCGCCGTCTCCTCGCCGGACGCCGCCGGGGCCTCGAACCTGACCCGCCTCAGCCGCGGCGACTGCGGGAAGCGAACGCCGCGCCGGCTCCACTCGCGGAATTTGGCGGGCACGTCGTCGGTAAAGAAAACAACCTGCGTGGCCCGGCCGATCAGCTTGAACTCGAACGTGCCGGGTTTGGGCGCGATCAGCGAAAGCACCGTCGTGCCGTCCGGCGGCGTGACGGCGACCCAGCGAACACCCGATTGAACGTGCACGTCGTAGGCCAGCGCGAACCCAAGCTGGTCCAGGAAGAATCGCACGCTGCGCTCCTGATCACGCACGAAGACATTGACCGCGCGAATAGCGAGGTACGGGTTCCGCGAACTGTCCATCGGCCCGATTATAACCGGACATGCGGCGCCAGCCGCGTTCTACGCCGCGTGTCCGCACTGGTTAGTGCTCCTTGTGCTGGCCGAGTCTTGACTGGTACAGCGCGAGGCCGTTGACCTCCTCGAGCCGCAGCCAGAGGGCGTGGAAGCGCTCCTCGGTGAGCGGCTCCTTCAATGAAAACCGAACCTCGGCGCCCAGGTGCGTGCTCAGCGAAAGATCGAACAGGCCGGAATGGCTGATGTTGGCGATGTCGGTATAACGCCAGGTGCGCGATGCGTCATGCTCGGCGGTGTCGAACACGATGCGATCGGCGCCGACAATCAGCGTGCCGTTCGCGCCCTTCCCCCCGCGCTCCACCTTCGCCGGCATTCGCCAGAGAGGCTGCACTTCCGCATCGGGCAAATCCGCGACGAAGCGCTGGTCCATGCGCGCGCGGAACAGCGGATAGAGCTGCGCCGTCGCGCCGTCTGGCAAATGATCGACGTCGTACTCGCGCCGACCCGTGTAAGTCAGAATGGCCAGCCGGTCGGGAGCCAGAGTAAGTCGCCGAATGTCGGTGTAACTCCAGTGCCGCTGATCCAGCGTCACGCCGGCATCGTCCGCCGTTAGCGTGTGTTTCCGGGCCGTGAACGTCAGCGGTTGCGCCGCGAGCGACGCCGCCAGAATCACGATTGCGAGACAGCTCTTTTCAATTCGAAATGCCATTTCCAGACCTCGTAGATTGCGGGATAGACCATCAACTCGAGCACGAAGGAAGTGAAGATGCCGCCGATCATCGGCGCGGCGATGCGCTTCATCACGTCCGCGCCCGAGCCCGCGGACCACATGATCGGAATCAGCCCCATGAACATGCAGGCCACGGTCATGAACTTGGGACGGATGCGCTTCACCGCGCCCGCCTGAATGGCGTCCTGCAGATCGCGCAGGCTGCGCAGCCGGCCCTCCGCTTTTGCGCGATCATACGCCAGATCGAGATAGAGCAGCATGAACACGCCGGTTTCCGCGTCCACGCCCATCAGCGCGATCAGCCCTACCCACACGCCGATGCTCACGTTGTAACCGAGCAGGTACAACAGCCAGATTGCGCCCACCGCCGAGAACGGCACCGCCAGAATAATGATCAGCGTTTTGACGGCCGACTTCGTATTCAGGTAAAGCAGCATCAGGATCAGGAACAGCGTCAGCGGCAGCACCACCTTCAGCCGCTCCTTCACGTGCTCCATCGCTTCGTACTGGCCGCTCCAGGCGAGCGTGTAACCGGCGGGCAGCGCCACGCGGTCGCGCACCAGCCGCCTGGCCTCGTCCACGTAACTGCCCACGTCGCGCCCGGCGACATCAACGTACACATAGCCGGCGAGCATGCCGTTCTCGTCCCTCAGCATGCCCGGACCCGAGCGCACCCGGATGGTGGCCAGCTCGGACACCGGGACCTGCGTCTGCCCGTTCATCACCGGAACCAGCATGCGATTCAGCCGTCCGATGTCGCTGCGGTAATCGCGCAGGTAGCGCACGTTCACCGGATAGCGCTCGCGGCCCTCCACGGTGGTGGTCACGTTTTCGCCGCCCACCGCGCTGGTGAGCACGCCCTGCGCGTCGTCGACGGTGAGCCCATAGCGGGCCAGCGCGTCGCGGTTCCAGTCGAAGTCCAGAAAGTAGCCTCCCCCGGTGCGCTCCGCGAACACGTTGCGGGTGCCGCGCACGGCGGGGAGCGCGCGCTCGATTTGGGTGCCAATCTGCTCGATGGTGTTGATGTCCGCGCCGAAAACCTTGATGCCTACCGGCGTGCGGATGCCCGTGGTCAGCATGTCGATGCGGTTCCGCACGGGCATGGTCCACGCGTTCGAAGCGCCAGGCAGACGCAGCGCCTCGTCCATTCTGTTGACCAGTTGGTCGGTAGAGATGTGATCGGGGGTAATGCGGCGCAGGGCGGGCAGCAGCCAGTGCGGCGCCCACGCGGAGTACCAGGTTTCCATCTTCGGCCACTCCGATTGCGGCTTGAGCACGATGATGGTCTCCATCATGGAGAGCGGCGCCGGGTCGGTGGACGTCTCGGCGCGGCCCGCTTTGCCAAGCACGCTCTGCACCTCCGGAAACTGGCGAATGAGCCGGTCCTGCACCTGCATCAGACGCTGCGCCTCGTCCAGCGAAATGCCCGGCAGCGTAGACGGCATGAACAGCAGCGAGCCTTCATCCAACGGCGGCATGAACTCCGAGCCCAGCTTCTGGTACACCGGCACGGTGACGGCCACCAGCGCCACCGCGCCCACAATCACCGCCCACTTCCAGCGCAGGCACCACGCGCACACCGGACCGTACAGGCGAATCAGCAGGCGGCTGATAGGGTGATTCTCTTCGGAGTGGATCCTGCCCACCAGCACGGCGCTGGCAGCGCGCGCCAGCCAGTGCGGACGGAAGCTGAAGTTCCGCATGTGCGTGAACAGCAGCCGCATGGCCGGGTCCAGCGTAATGGCCAGCACCGCGGCCACAATCATGGAGAAGGTCTTGGTGTACGCCAGCGGCTTGAACAGGCGCCCTTCCTGCGCTTCCAGCGTGAGCACCGGCAGGAAGGAAACGGCGATCACCAGCAGCGCGAAGAAGCTGGGACCGCCCACGGATTTCACCGCGTCGATCACCACGCGCTGGTAGTTTTCCTTCCGCCCGCCGCGTTCCCACTCTTCGAGTTGCTTGTGCGTCTGCTCCACCACCACGATGGCCGCGTCCACCATGGCGCCAATGGCGATGGCGATGCCGCCCAGCGACATGATGTTGGAAGTGAGTCCCATGGCCTGCATCGGAATGAAGGCGAGCACGATGGCCACCGGGATGGTGACCACCGGGATGATGGCGCTGGGAATGTGCCAGAGGAAGATCAGGATCACCAGCGAGACGATGACAATCTCCTCGATGAGCGTGTCCGTGAGGTTGTCGATGGAGCGGTGGATCAGCTCCGAGCGGTCGTATGCGGAGACGATCTTCACGCCGCCGGGCAGGCCGGGTTCGATCTCCCGCAGCTTCTCCTTGACGCGGTCGATCACGGCCAGCGCGTTCTCGCCCTGGCGCATGATGACGATGCCGGACACGGTATCGCCGGTGCCGTTCCAATCGGCCACGCCGCGGCGCAGGTCGGGACCGAGCACCACATTGCCCACGTCGCGCACGCGCACGGGCACGCCGCCGGGCGAGGACACCAGCGCGATGTCGCCGATATCGGCTTCCGAGCGCGCATAGCCCCGGCCGCGCACCATGTACTCAGCGCCGCTCATCTCCAGCAACCGGCCACCCACGTCATTGTTGCCCTGGCGTACGGCATCCACCACGCGCGAGATAGGAATGTTGTACGCCTGCAGGCGATTCGGGTCCACGTTCACCTGATACTGGCGCACGAAGCCGCCCAGCGGCGCCACCTCCGCCACGCCCGGCACCGAGCGAAGCTGGTAGCGCAGGAACCAGTCCTGCAAGGACCGCAGCTCGGCCAGATTGTGCTTGCCCGAGGTGTCCACCAGCGCGTACTGAAACACCCAGCCGACGCCGGTGGCGTCCGGACCCAGTTCGGTGTCCACGCCCTGGGGCAGCTTCGGCAGCACGCTCGAGAGGTACTCCAGCGTGCGCGAGCGCGCCCAGTACACATCGGTGCCCTCGTCGAAGACCACGTAGACGAAGGAGTAGCCGAAGTCGGAGAAGCCGCGCACGGCCTTTACTCGCGGCGCGCCCAGCATGGCCGTGACGATGGGGTAGGTTACCTGGTCTTCGATGATGTCCGGGCTGCGGTCCCAGCGCGAGTACACAATCACCTGCGTGTCGCTGAGGTCGGGGATCGCGTCCAGCGGGATGTGCCGCATGGACCAGATGCCCGCGGCCACGGCGAAGCCGACCAGCACAAAAACCCAAAAGCGGTTGCGCGCGGAGAACTCGATGATGCGGTCAATCATGATGGTGTCCCGCCGGTTGCATGCGGCTCTCCGAATCGATCAGGAACGTGCCCGAGGTCACGATGCGCTCGTCGGCTTTCAGACCCGCAACAATCTCGATACGGTCCCCCAGGCGCTCGCCAATCTGCACGGCGCGTGGCTCCAGATAGCCGTTCCCGCGATCGACATAGACCGTCTGCTTCGTGCCGGAGTCCATCACCGCGTCGGCGGGCACGGTCAGCTTCCGAGCAGCCGCCAGCGGGAACTGCACGTTCACGAACATCTCCGGCTTCAGGCGGAGACCGGCGTTGGCCGCTTCCAGGCGCACCTTCATCGTGCGCGTCTGCGGGTCCACCTGCGGCTGTATGTAACTCACGCGGGCGTTGAACGCCGCTGCCTCGCCGCTGGGCGTTGTCACCACGGCGGTCTGTCCTTCGTGGATGCGGCCGATGTCCGTCTCAAAGACGTCCGCCATGATCCAGACGCGGCTGAGGTCGCTGAGCGTGTAGAGCTCGGTGTCCGGCGTCACGCGCTGGCTCGGATACGCATTGCGCGCCACCACGTAGCCGGTGGCCGGCGAGAACAGCGTCACGCTTTCGATGGGCGTGTGCGTGCGCTCCACCTGGTCGATCTGTGCGCGGCTGAGATCGAACAGCTCCAGACGCCGCCGCGTGGCCTCCAGCAACATCTCGCTGTTGCCCCAGGCTTCCTTCACCGGACCGGCTTTCATCTGGTCGCGCGCGCGCAGCGCCAGCAACAACTCCTGCTCGCTGGCCAGCATTTCCGGGCTGTAGATGGTGAGCAGCGGGTCGCCCTTCTTCACCAGTTGGCCGGTGTAGTCGACGAAGGTCTTCGAAATCCAGCCCTCGATGCGCGGGTGTACGCGGGTCAGGCGCGTTTCGTCCTGCGCCACGCGGCCCACGGCGCGAATGGTCTCCGTCTTTGTGGTGAAGGAAGCGCTGCCGTATTCGACGCCGATCAGTTGCTGCTTGTCGGAGCTGACGTGGATGGCTCCGGCGGGCGCCGCCTCGGTCTCTTTGTGCTGGTCTTCATACACCGGCACCAGCTTCATGCCGCAATCGGGCGCGATGCCGGGTTTGTCCGACTTATACGCCGGATGCATGGGGTCCACCCAGTAAAGGATACGGCGAGCGGGCGGCGCGGCGGCATGGTGTTCGGCGGCGTTTCGCCAGTGTGTCAAGCCATAACCTCCCGCAAGACCGATGACCAGTGTAATGAGGATGGGAAGGATACGTTTCATGACAGCCTCCCTTGTTAGCAGCCACAGACTAAAGTCTGTGCCACCTGGCGGAACATGGTGGCACAGGCTTCAGCCTGTGAAAGTTTTTGCAGCAGCATCTTAGTGCATCAACTCGACGCCGGTAAGTTCCTCCAGCCGCGCCAGCGCCAGGTGGAACTCCTGCATCTGCTCGTGGTAACTCATTTCGGCGTCGAAGACAGCCATATAGTTATTCAAAACGTTGAGAAAGTCGGTGGTCCCGTTTTCGTAGGAAGCCAGCGACGAATCCACCGCGAAACGGGCCTGCGGCAGGATGGTTTTGTCGTAGATCTCCATCAGCTTCGCGGCGGTCTCGGCGGTCAGGTAGTCGTCCTTAATCCGATAGAGCAGGGCCTGCGAGCCGGCTTCGTAAGTCCGCCTCGCCTCCACGACGCCGGCGGATTGCTCGGTCTCGGCGGCGCGCTGTTTGTGACGGTAGTAAATGGGAATGCGCACATCCGCGCGGAACATATACATGGGCGGCATAGCGCCCATGTTGTAGTAACCGGCGTTGATCGTGACGTCGGGATAGTAATCCTTGTGCGCGAGGTTGAGCGCGGTCTCGGCGCGTTCCAGCATCTTCTGGTCGCGGCGCAGCTCGGGCGCGGCCTCGCCGGCCTTCGCCTGCAGCTCCTCGAGGGTGAAGGCAAGTGGTTCGGCCGGCTCGTCGGGTGGCCGGCCGAGCGGCGAATCCTGACGGCGATCCAGCAGCGCGTTGATCTCGGCTTCGCGGGCGTGCCGTTCGCGCTCCAGTTGGATCACCCGCGTCTCCATCACGGAGAGTTGCGTCTGCGCCTTGAAGACGTCCTGTTGCGGGGCCTTGCCCACCGAGTAACGCGCCTCCGTAATGCTGAGAAGGTTGCGCAGCAGATCGCGATTCCGCTCCAGTAAGTCCCGCATGAGGTAAGCGTGGTGCAGGCGGTGGTAAGCCTGCTTGAGGCGCGAGATCACGCTCAACTCCACGGCACGGTATTGTTCAGCCTCGGCGCCGGCCTCTTCCCGGGCGATATCGGCGCGCAGCCGAAGCTTGCCCGGCCACGGTAGTTCCTGCGACGCCATGATGCCGATGTTGGCGACAGGCTGGCTCCCCAGCCCGGCCCCGGGCAGCGGATTGCCGCTACTGTTCCAGCCGAAGGATACCGTTGGATCGGGCAGGGCCGACTGCTCGGCCGGGTGCTGCCGCGCCGCCTCCAGGCGCTTCTGCGCGGCCAGTATCTCGGGGTTGTGTAGGAGCGCTTCCTCCACTAATTGGTGTAACTGCAGCGGCGGTTCCGCGGCAGCCGCGCTTGACGCCGCCAGCAAGAGCAGTAACGGACGAATACACATAGTTCCTCCCTCGGTTCACGAATTGTTAGTGAACGAGGGGCCGCTAGATGTTCAGGACGGAATTACGGAGGTAGAGGTCCGGTGGAGAGTAAGGCGCTTCAACCGCGCGCGCATCGCGCGAAGCCTCCGTGGCCGGGAGCCAGATCGACGCCGCGCCGCTCTCCTCGAGAGAAAAGCTGACGCCGGATTCGACCTTCTGCAGATGGCTCAGGTTCGCCGCCGGGGCCGCGCACTTACCGGATTTTTCGCAGTGGCCGCAGGCGGTGCAGCAGGGGTGCGGAACGGCGAAGCAGGCCGCACAAGGCCCGCCCGCCAGCGCCGCCACAAGTAGCAGCACTATCGACGATATGGTTACGCCGCGCACGACCACGCTTGGATCATAACACGACCTGGACCCTGGCTGACTCGCTCCGCGACAATGGATACGCGGCGGAAGCCGCTGTAAAGGATTCCGCGCGATGACCACTCGGTTACCCTCGTGGCTCAGTAACATCCATCGGGACCGAGCCGCGACGGTGACGCAGCGGTCTGGCGAATCCTTTGCAGCCTGGCCCGCACAGTGCTGCTGGCGCCGCGTGTCCGCGCACGCTCCACCGCGGGCCGGTAACCCGCTGGAAAGAGGCGATTTGCTTCGGAGGGGGCGGCAAGAGTAAACTATAGTAGTCAGCGGCGGAAGTTTCCCAACGGTGAGAAGCCCTAAGAAATCTCCTACCCTCGGCTGACTCTTTTATAGGCGAGAGACCGTGCGTCCTCTCGTACGCGGGAACCGGACGAGAACGGTCGCGCTTAAACGAAAACTGCCTAATGCAATGGTGCCGGGTGCCGTCGCGCATCTGCGGTACTGTTTTCCTGCCACCTAAAGCGGGCGAAAAGGGAGTCATCGGCGGCGTGTGCCGGGCCGGCTCTTTGCGTCGGGCGATCCTCAGGAGAAGGCTATGAACATGTTGAAGTGGACGGTAATCCCTGCCGTCGCGGGGCTGGCTCTGATAAGTCAGGGCTGTCTTGCAACGAAGAAAAACGTACAGCAACAGATTGCGCCGGTGCAGGCGCAGGTTAACCAGGTACAGAAACAGGCAACCGACAACAAGCAGTCCATTGGCGACCTCGACCGGCAGGTGGCCGGCGTGGACGAGAAGGCCGTGGAAGCCGGCAAGCGCGCGCAACAGGCGGCGGACGCGGCGCAACGCGCCAGCGACGCGGCGGCCCACGCCAACGATACAGCCAATCAGGCCGGGCAGAAGGCCGACGTGGCCAAGGCAAGCGCGGATCAGGTGGGCGCGAAGCTGGATCAGGACGTCGCGAATCTGGACAACTATCGTCTGCAGGACACGCAGAAGGTTTACTTCGGCATCGGCAAGAGTAACCTGATCAAAGACGAGCAGGCCAAGCTCGATCAAACGATTCAATCGCTGGCCAGCGCGAAGAACTACGTGATCGAAGTCGAAGGTTTTACCGATCGCACCGGCAACAAGGACTTCAATCTGGCACTCAGCGACCGCCGCGCCGACGCGGTTCTTCGTTATCTGACGCTGCATAACGTTCCGCTGCGCAAGATCCACGTGGTGGGCGTGGGCACCGAGGATCCGAACGCGGTGAACAAGACGCGCGCCGACCGCAAGGAGAATCGTCGCGTGGACCTTCGCCTCTACACTCTGGACCTCACGGCGAAGAATTAGTCTCGCTTGAAAAATCATTTCGCACGAAACGGCGGGTTCCATGCCCGCCGTTTTTCTTTACAGTGGGCCACCCCCGGTAACTTTCCTCATCATCCGGCGTAAGATTTGCCTGCCACGGAACTTGTCTAAGACAAGAGAATCATCAGTTTGTGTGTGTGGAACGGCTCGTGCATGTAACCAGCCCGAGGGAAAGGTTATGAATATCTGGAAACTGACTTTGGTACCGGCCATCGCCGGGCTCACCCTGATGAATCAGGGTTGCCTCGCGACAAAGAAGAACGTGCAGGCGCAGATTGCGCCCGTACAGGCTCAGGTGAACACCGTGCAGAAGGCAACTGCCGACAACAAACAATCCATCGGCGATCTGGACCGGCAGGTAGCCGGCGTGGACGAGAAAGCCGCGGAAGCCGGACGTCGCGCGCAGGAGGCTGCCGATGCGGCGGGGAGCGCCACCAGCCTCGCGCAGGACGCGGGACAGCGTGCCGACAACGCCCGGTCGGCGGCGAATCAAGTCGGCTCCCGGCTGGATCAAACCGTCGCCAACCTGGACAACTACCAACTGACGAGCACCGAGAAAGTCTATTTCGGTTTTGGCAAGAGCGTTCTCACGAAGGATGAGAAAGAGAAGCTCGACGAAGCCATTCAGAACCTGGCCAGCATGAAGAACTATGTGATCGAGGTGGAGGGTTACACCGACCGCACCGGCAGCAAGGACTTCAACGTTGCCCTGAGCCAGCAGCGCGCCGACGCGGTGCTTCGCTATCTGGCCGTGCATAACGTTCCCCCGCGCAAGATCCACGTTGTGGCCATCGGCAGCGAAGACCCCAACGCCGAGAACAAGACCCGCGAGGAGCGCAAGGAGAACCGCCGCGTGGATGTCCGCGTCTACGCGCTGAATCTCAACGCCAGCAATCAGGGGCTGGGCGCCAGCAACGAGATGCCGGAGAGCGGCGCCAGCGACCGCTCCACCGACACCAGTCCGCAGCAGTAAGCAGACCTTCGAAGCTCATCCTCGGAACGGCGGGCGCCCATGGCCCGCCGTCTTTATTTGCTTCCCCGTCCTGGTATTCTGGGAACCGGGGAAACATGATTCGTTCGAGCGTGGCGGCACTCTGGATGTGCGCCGGCGCGTGTGGCGCGCAGCAGTTCGACTACGACCGGACAGCGCCGCTGGAGGTGCGGGAATCGGCCTCCCATCACCGCGCGGGGTTCACGGTGAACGAGATCAGCTATGCCAGCCCGCGTGGGGGCCGCGTGCCTGCCTCGCTGGTGATTCCGGCTGGCCGGGGTCCGTTCCCGGCGATTCTGTTCGGGCATTGGATGATGCCCGGTTCAGCACTGCGGAATCGCGGCGAGTTTTTGGACGAGGCGGGGCTGCTGGCGCGCGCGGGCGCGATTTCCATTCTCATTGACGCGCCGCTGGTGCGGCCCGGAGCGGTGGAGGACAAAGACCCCCTCAGCGGACAGGACAGCGCCGTCACCGGGCAGCAGGTGGTGGACTTCCGGCGGGCGCTGGACCTGCTGCTGGCGCGGAAGGACGTGGATCCGAAACGCATCGCCTACGTGGGTCACAGCTTCGACGCCACCGTGGGGGCCATCCTCAGCGGCGTGGAGAAGAGGATCTCGACGTTCGTGCTGATGGCGGGAAGCTGCGGGGACGCGTATTACGTGTTTCAGTCAGGCGCTCCCGGCGCGGCGGAGACCCGCAAACAGGTGGGCGACGCGAAGCTGCGCGAATACTTCGCACAATACTCGTGGGCCGATCCGGAGCAGTACATGGGACATTCCTCGCCGGCGGCGGTGTTTCTGCAGTTCGCCTCCGAGGACGGGCCGGCCAGTTACGCGCAACACTGTGAAGCCATCTTCGGCGAACCGAAGCGCATGCAGATTTACCATGCGCCGCACGCACTGAACGCGGAAGCGCGGCGGGACCGCGTGCAGTGGCTGGTGAAGCGTCTGCGCCTGAAACCGGTGGACCAGGACGCGCTCGCCAGCATCCCGGAGTTGCGGTAGCGCACGGCGATATCCGCGGCGTGCGGCGGTCTCTTCAAACTCGCAGGGCCGCCATAGGATCGATTCCGGCGGCGCGGCGCGCAGGAATGTAGCTGGCGGCAAGCGCCACCACGAGGAAGAACAACGCGATTCCGGCGAAGGTGGCGGGATCGGTCGCGCTGACGCGGAACAGGAGAGTCTGCATCACCCGCGTCAGGGCGAAAGCTCCACCGAGGCCGAGAGCTATTCCTGCCAGTGCAAGGGCCAGGCCTTGCCCAACGACCAGCCACAGAATGTCGCTCGCCTGCGCGCCCAATGCCCGGCGAATCCCCATCTCCTGGGTGCGCTGCGCCACGGAATAAGCAATGACGCCGTAGATCCCGATCAGAGCGAGCAGCACGGCGACGCCGGCGAACGATCCCAACAGCATCATAAGCAAATGCCGCTCGCCCACCTGCGCTTCCACCAAATCGTCCATGGTGCGGATGTCGGCAACGGGCTGATCCCGGTCCAGCGCAAGCACCTGCTCGCGAACGGCTCTGGTGAAGCGGAGCGGGTCGCCGGTGGTCCGCACGGCGAGCATCGCGAACGGCTGAGGGTTCTGCGCGAATGCGACGTACACGGTCTCCGGCCAGGCGCTCTTTTCGATATTCTGATGCACGTTGGCGGCGATTCCGACGATCTCCGCCGGCTTCAGATTCAGGCCCCCGATCAGGAGCCGCTGGCCGACCGGATCCTGGCCATGGGGATACGCCGGCCAAAAGCGGCGAGCCAGGGCCTCATCGATCACCGCCACGCGCGGCGCGTCCGCCGTGTCTTGTTCGGCAAATTCCCTTCCGCGCCGCAGCGGAATCCCGAGAGTGCCAAAATACCCCGGCGTCACCATCATGATGGTGGCGATCGGGCGCTCGTTCAATTTCAGTGGCGGCTTCCCGGCATCCTGCACGGGAGTCCCCGCGTAGCCCATCATGGGAAGAAACAGAGCTGCCGCGGCGCCGCGGACACCCGGCAACGATCCTGCCCGCTGGACCAGTTCCTGGAAGAACGAAGTTCTCTTCGGGCCCGTGTCATACCGCTGGGGCGGGAGAGAAACGCGCATGGTGAGCAGGTTCGCCGGGTTGAATCCGACATCGACGTGGCGCATTTGAGCGATGCTTTCCACCAGCAGCGCCGAGCCGATCAGCAGCACAATGGAGAGCGCGATCTGTCCCACCACCAGCAGGCCGCGAACGTTCACGCCCGCCAGAATTCGTCGGGGGAGTCCCTTACCGGCTGCTTCCCCGCTGGCTCGCAACGTGACAGTGAGATCATCGGGCCGGGACGCGCCAAGCGCGGGCACTAATCCGAAGACAATGCCGGTTGCGATGGAGAGCGCCGCGGCGAATCCGAGCACCATCCAGTCCATTTGGATTTCACCCGCGCGCGGCAGTTCGAGAGCGGTGATGTGTGGAATCGCGCGCAGACTCCAGGCAGCCAACAGCGCGCCGAGTACTCCTCCGGCACACGATAACAGGAGACTCTCCACCAGAAGTTGTCCCACGAGGCGAATACGAGCGGCGCCGAGTGCCGACCGTACGGCGAATTCCCGCGAACGGAAGGTGGCTCGCGCCAGCAGCAGGCTGGCCACATTGGCGCAAGCGATCAGCAGGACAAAACCGGCAGCGCCGAAGAGCATCCAGAGCATGGAGCGCACCTTGTCCACAAGGTGGTCCTTCATCGCGGTGACTTCCACCGGGGTTTTCGGCCGGGCATCGAGCATGGTGGGATGAGCCATCGCGTATTGGCGGCGAATCACCTTCATCTCCGCGTCTGCTTGTTCAAGGCTCACGCCCGGCTTCAACCGGCCGGATACGCTCAGGAAGGGGCTGAGAGCCCTGGACCGGAGAGGAATGGAAGGCCATTCCGATGGCGCGGTCATCCATACGTCGACATCAGGAAACGGAAACTGGAAATGTGGCGGAAGAACCCCGATGATGGTGTACGCCGTCGCCGCGAGATTCGCTGTCTTACCGGCGATTTGCGGATCTGCCGCGAAACGCCGCTGCCATAGCTCGTAGCTGATCATGGCGACCGGTGCGCCGCCAGGCGAATCTTCCTCCGGACGGAAGCTGCGGCCGAGGAGAGGTGTGACGCCTGGAATCCGCAGGAAACCGGCCGATATACGGATACCCCGCAGTACCTCCGGCTCGGCTCCGGTAGAGAGAGCGATATTCTCTGTGCCGGTAAAAGCCGCAAGTTCGGTGAAGGAGTGCGCCGCGGTCTTCATTTCCGCGAATCGCGTCGGCGTGGCGCCGCCCGAGATGCGCACCAGCCGATCGGGGTCGCTGTACTGAAGCGGCTTCAGCAGCACCGCGTGAATGACAGTAAACATCGCCGTGTTGCCGCCTATAGCAAGCGCCAGCGTGAGAACGGCCGTCGCAGCGAAGGCAGGTTTCCCGCGCATCGTTCGGAGGGCATAGCGGGTATCCTGCCAGATGGTCTCCAGGAGCGCAAAGCTGTTCATAGAATCGGTCTCCCCTAATGGACCAAGTTTACCCCGGCAATGGACCCTCCCCGAAACGGCTGGCACCCGCGCCTGCGGCCCGCCCGTTTTTTGCGCGATAGCAGATGTAGAATGCCAGTGTGCTTCCCCGGCTTGCGTTGGCCCTGGCTGTTTCCACTGGTTTGTTCGCGCAATGCGATTGCATAGCGGTACCCGCGAAGGAAGCCAGGCGGGCCTCGGAGGTCGTGTTTCGAGGGACCGTCGATGGGTTCAGCGGTTCAGGGGCTGAGCGGATCGTTATCTTCCGAGTCACACGCGTGTGGAAGGGGCAAGTCGGCCCGGTATTCGAGATGTTCGGCCTTGAAGGGGTATCCTTGTGTTTCACATGGTGGCCCTCCTTGCTGAAGATCGGAAACGAACTTGTTGTCTACGCTTCGAGGCTCCCTTCACGGACAGGCACCACCACGGACTATTTCCCTATGCGATGCAAGACCGCGCTCGCGAGGGATGCCTTAGACATCCGGGAGCTTGGACGTGGCAGGAGGCCGCATGCGAAGTGACCCAGCAGACTTGGTATAATTATTCATGAGGATGAATAAGTAACCAGTGAGCGTTAGAGTGGGTGTCGTGGGATTCCGGGGGTACAGCGGGGCCGAGCTGGTCCGCATTCTGGACCGGCATCCGCATGTCCAACCAGTGCTGATGGAGCATCGCAGCGATGCGGGTGACGGAGGGCGGCCGGCCATCCCGTGCAGCCCGGAAGCGGTTCAGAGCGAACAACTTACGGTGGTGTTTCTGGCCACGCCGGCGGAGGTCTCCATGGACCTGGCGCCGGCCATGCTGGACGCCGGTGCGCGGGTAGTCGACCTCAGCGGCGCCTTCCGGCTGGGCACGGTGGAACGCTATTCGCGCTGGTATGGCGTCGAGCACACCTCGCCGCAGTGGCTGGCGGATGCCGTATACGGGCTTCCCGAATTCTGTCGGCAGCGCATCGCCGGAGCGCGGCTGGTGGCCAACCCGGGGTGCTATCCCACGGCCGCCAATCTGGCGATTCGCCCGCTGCTGGAAGCCGGCGTGATTGACCGCGCGGCGGGGATCGTCTGCGACGCGAAGTCGGGCGTGAGCGGCGCCGGGCGCAAGCCCAGCCTGACGACCAGCTTCTGCGAGGTGACCGAGAACTTCTCGGCGTACTCGATCCTGAATCACCGGCACGTGCCGGAAGTGCTGATGACGTCCGGCCTGGAGGAGCACGAGTTCAGCTTCACCGCGCAACTGATTCCCATTCATCGGGGCATTCTGGAGACCATCTACTTTCGGGGCAAGCAGGTCAGTTCGGAGGAGGATCTTGTGGCGACCTATCGGGAGCGTTACAAGGCCGAGCCGTTCCTGCGCATCTACCCGGCGGGGCAGGTGCCCGATCTGCACGCCGTGGCGCGGACCAACTTCTGCGACATCGGAGTGGTCTATGACAGCGCGAGCGGGCGCGGCGTGGCGGTGGTGGCGATCGACAACCTCACAAAGGGAGCCGCCGGGATGGCTGTCCAGAGCATGAACCTGATGCTGGGGTTTGCGGAGACCGAGGGGCTTTTGTGAGGGTGCTGGTGAAGATCGGCGGCACGCTGCTGGAGTCCGCCGAATCGCGACATCGGCTGGCGGGCGAGATCGCGGCGGCGTTTCGCGCCGGGGTGGAGACGGTGGTGGTACACGGCGGCGGGAAGCAGATGACCCGATACCTCGAGGAACGCGGCATCAGCAGCCGGTTCGTGAACGGCCTGCGGGTGACCACGGCGGAGGTTCTGGATGCGGTGATCAAGGTGGTGGCAGGCAGCGTGAACCAGGAGCTGGTGGCGGCGTTTGCGGCGGTTGGCGCGCCGGCGGTTGGGCTCAGCGGCGTGGATGCGGGGCTGGCGGAAGCCGAGCCGGTGAGCGCAGAGCTGGGATTCGTGGGGAAACCGCTGCGCTCGAATCCGAAAGTGCTGGAGGTGCTGACGGCGAACGGGCTTCTGCCGGTGGTGGCCTGCGTGGCCGGGGACGCGGCGGGAAACATGTACAACGTGAATGCGGACCAGATGGCCGTGGCCTGTGCCCGCGCCTTCCGGGTGGACAAGCTGCTCTTCCTGACCGATGTGGACGGGGTGCGTTCGGCATCGGGCGCGATTCTGGAGAGGCTTTCGGCCGAGGAGTGCCGGGAGCTGATCCGCGACCAGGTGGCGACCGGGGGCATGCAGGCGAAACTGGAATCGGCGATATCCGGGCTGGAATCGGGCATCGGCGAAGTCATCATCGCGCCGGGCGCGCGGGCGGGTATCATCGCCGAACTTGTCGGGGGCAACCCGGCGGGAACGCGAATCTCATGAAAAACGCCTTTCTGCTTCCAGGCGCGCGCACTGATCGGGCTTTGGCCATTCGCAAGGCGGTGATGCCGGACATTCACGATCTGCTCGATCTGATTAACGGGTATGCGGGGAAGGGCATCATGCTGCCGCGCACCGAGTTCGAGATGTCGGAGAACATCCGCGACTTCACCGTGGCATTCTCCGATTCGCAACTGGTCGGGTGCGGCGCGCTGCACTTCTACACGCCCACATCGGCCGAGGTGCGATCTCTGGCCGTAGCCGAGGAGTACAAGCAGAGCGGCACCGGCCGGGCCATCGTCAAGACGCTGGAGCAGGAGGCGCTCGACGCCGGCCTCGAAACCATCTTTGCTTTCACCTACGTGCAGCAGTTCTTCCGGAAGCTGGGGTTTGTGGAGGTGGAGAGGGGAGAACTGCCGCTCAAAGCCTGGCGGGATTGCCTGCGCTGTCCGAAGTTCCAGTGCTGCGACGAGGTGGCGATGCTGAAGGTTCTTCGCGAAGGCGTCCGCGCGCGGGCGGGTTCCGTCGAGCCGTTTGCCGAATTGATTCAACTACCTACGGTGCATCGCTAGTGTCGGGTCCGAGGCAAATGTCGGGCCACTCCTTCACAGTCGTGGCTCGGTAACTGCCTGCAAACCCGAACGATCCCTTACCGCCGAGCCGCGACCGTTAGAGAGCGGTAAATTGTCATACTAGTACCATTCCTGTCTATGTAGAGATTCTCTACTATCGCTGCCTGAACTCCTGTATAATTCTGTTAACTCAACCTTTTTAGTCGTAAGCAGGCCGGAGGCGGGGCATGAAGGCGAAGACTGTCGACATCAAGGAGTCTGCCGGACGCATTCTGTGTTGTACGATTTTCCGGTCCGGCGGCAGGAAGCTGCTCGCCAAGGGGCACGTGATCAGCGATGAGGACGTCCGGCTGCTCGAGACCGAGGGCATGAACCAGGTCTGGGTGACGGAGTTGGAAGAGGGCGAGATCGGGGAAGACGAGGCGGTCTCGCTGGTGGGAAACGCAATGGGTTGCGGGTCGGTGGAGATACGGCTCGCCGCCGGAGGCCGCGCCAATCTGATGGCGATGGAGCCGAGTTGCGTGCTGGTGGACGACGATCTGCTGAAACAGATCAACTGCACGTCGAGTATGGTGATCTCCACGTCGCTGAACTTCTCCTTCGCGCCCACGGGCCAGAGGATCGCCACGGTGAAGAGCGCGCCGTTTGCGGTTGCGCAACCGCAGCTCGAAGCGGTATTATCGATCTTCAAAGAACGAGGCCCAATCCTGCAGGCGCGGCCGATTCGCAGCCCAGGGGTGGGGATTCTGTATACCGATCCCTGCAATGGCGATCGGGCCCGGCAGATGTTTGAGTCGATCATGCGGCAGCGGCTGGAACGCTTCGGCGCCAGCGCGGGGTTCGTGCTGGCATCGCTCGAAGAAGAAGGGGCGGTGGCGAGGAGTTTGCAGCATCTGCTCCGGTCGCAGCCCGCGGTGATTCTGGTGGCGTCGACGACGGCGCCGGCGGGTCCGGAAGACGTGATCGGCCGTGCGATGTGCCGCACGGGATGTCATTTTGAACGGTTTCTCGCTCCGGTGGAACCCGGCAATTTGCTGCTGCTGGGTTACAAGGACGATATTCCGATTGTGTCGGCGCCGGGGTGTTTCCGGTCAGCGAAGCCCAATGTGCTGGATCTGATCCTGCCCCCGATGCTGGCGCGGTACCGGGTTTCCGGCTGGGAGATCGCCTGCCTCGGGCATGGCGGCCTGCTCGGCTGAACAATCTCCTCCACTAACCACAGGCAGCCTCCTCCGAGCGCCTGTGGTGCTCCTCAGCCGGGCGCCTGACCAGTGCCCGGCTTTTTTTGGCCAGCAACCTTGACACAGTGTGTACACTAGCGCATGTTTGCGCTCTCCCGAGGTTTTCTGTCTGCAACCCATTGAAAACACAAGGGCGGTTTTCTGTTTTTGAAAAAGTGTAGTGACACACATTTTCCGCGTTAAGGACATATGTCTCTTGTTTCGCCGCCCGTTCTGTGGAATATTCGTAGTGTAGTAGGAGGCGCTCGTGTTCCTCCGCTCCGTCAAGGCCGCCAACGGCCGCCACGAATATCTCCGTCTGGTGGAAAGCTACCGCCAG
>Ga0326728_10009893_pt1 | contig 22633 bp, 20 predicted proteins | sample MB3enrmetagenome_FD_207602 | JGI IMG/M metagenome (GOLD analysis project Ga0326728, IMG submission 207602) | Lab enriched peat soil microbial communities from McLean, Ithaca, NY, United States - MB31MN | ecosystem: Environmental > Terrestrial > Soil > Wetlands > Peat | place: USA: New York... | reverse complement strand
TTACGAAGGCATAACCTGATCTTCAGGCTTTTCCTATGTCTTTTCCCATTATTGTCCAGAAGATGTCTTCCATTTCCGACGTCAGGCGGGGGGTCCCCTCTGTCTCGAACGCCTTGATCCTCGCGTCGTATGCGCTTTCGAGCTGGGAAAGGAGGCCTTTCACCTCCGGAGATGCTTCCAGTCTCTCGTTGATCAACCTGCGCTGCTCCAAGGCCCTTTCGAAGTCTTCCTTGTCCACGGGAATGTCGTAAAGCATGTTGAGTATCTCCATCAGCCTGACTTTACCCAGATAATCTTCCTCGAGCACCACATACTGGGGCAGGGAGACCATGAAGACGACCGTTTCAACCCCCATCTCCGAAGCCTTCTTCGTGATGAGGTTCACCATGCTGGAAGGGCCATGATACGTGATGGGCAGGGCGCCCGCTTTTTTCGCATCTTGGCGCGCCTCTTCTCCCATTCCATATCCGCTCACGAGCAAGGGCCTCGTGTGGGGGACCATGTCGTGCATGCTCCCCAGAACGATGTACTTCTTCGCCCCGATGGTCTTGAGAAGCTTCAGAACCGAATCAACATAGAGTTCCGCATGGGCATGAGGCTCCAGGAGGTGAAGCAGGACAAGATCATGCTGTCCTTCCCTTCCCGCATGAAAAACCGTCGTATTGGGGATGGAGAGGTCTTGGATGCCGTCATCGAGACTGATAGTGGGCCGGTATCTCGTGAAATCGTAGAAAAGACCCGGCTTGGCCAGTGCCCCCAACTCGGTTGCATTGAACCGCGCCTCCAACTCACCGAGGACCAGGCTCCCGACGCTGTTGACATCGATCCAGGGGCGAAGGCAAGCCAGGACGTAGGGCTCTTTGTACTCCGGAACAGGGTCGCGCAATTGAAAACAGCCTATCCTCATGGAAGCCCCCTGTCTGAAAGGGTACCTTCGTCGGTCAGTATTCGTCAACAGATTACTGCGGGACGAACGGATACTGTTCATTCGCGACCCTTTTAGGCGACGCGCTCTTTTTCCGGGCAAACACGTTGATCCGGCGGAACGTCTCGAAACACGTGGCATCCGGCTGAAGTGTCTCTTCCACCATCCTGCGGACGACAAAGCCCCGAAAGGCCGCCTTGTGTTCTTCCGCAACCCGGGCGAGGAAAGGGACGAGGCTCGGCTGATCGACCCACCTGATCATCGTTTCCCTGTCCGGAAAGAACCGATCGGCAATCTCACCCCACACCCTGGCTTCGACAAAACCTGCCTGGCGAACGAGAGCTTCATATTCCCCCACGGAAGGCATGTGCCACGGCCATGGGAAATCCTTGAAGTACGACGAAAAGGCTTCATCCGCCATGGCTTCCCTGATCACCTTCAGAAAGTGGGAGCAATTGCCCTCGCCGCCGAAATCGAACCGGAATAGGCCGCCTTCCTTGAGGCTCGTCCGCACGTTTGCAAGGAGGCGGCTGTGGTCCTTCACCCAGTGGAGGGTGGCATTGGAGAACACCACGTCGAACTGTTCCGAGAAGCTCAAGTCATCGATGTCCATGCGAAGGAATTCGAGGTTGTGCCTCTTCTTTTGCAGGGCCACCTGTATCATGCCGCGGGAGGCGTCTATCCCGATCACCTCGCCCCTCGGGAGGGCTTCGGCGATCCGGGCGGTCAGGGCGCCGTCACCGCAGCCGAGATCCAAGACGCGCTCATCCCCGCGCAGACTGAGCTCGGCGACCAGTCTCTCTCCCCACTCTTTCTGGTGGGCCGATGCCTGCTCGTACTTCTTGCCGTCGAATTCATGGGCCATTTCTCTTCCTCCACGGTTGTACCATCCCCTTCATCCTACCTTCCCGCCAACGCCGCCTTGAGGCCGAACCCCACAAAAACGCAGCCGCTCACTTTGAGCGCAGCGGAGCGGAGCCTCGGCTGGCGCTCGAATGCCAGGGCAAGCCCTGATGAGACGTGGACGAGGAAGGTCAGATATGTGGCGCTGATGACCATGAACAGCAGGGTCATGGCCGAGTAAGGGGCAGCGAGCCCCTCTGCAGGCGGCCGGATAAAGACGGGGAAGAAGGCCATGAAAAAGAGCACTGCCTTGGGGTTGAGAAGTGTGATGGAGACGGCCCTTCGAAAGGCATTTCCACGGCGGCCCCCGCTTGCCTCCTTCTTCGGCGTGAGGAAGATCGACGAGAGCCCGAGAAGAATCAGGTAACAGGCCCCTGCGAGCCTGACGCCCTGGAACAGGGAAGGGTGGGAGAGAAAGAGGGCTGCAACGCCAACGAGCGATAGGGCAATCAGGCACGCGTCGCCGACCATGATCCCCGCCATGGCCAGGACCCCATCCCTGACGCCCCTGGCGGCGCTCTTTGCCACGAAAAGCGAGCCCGGACCGGGGGCGAGCACGACAGCCACCGACGCGAGAGAGAATCCAAGCCAGTCAACATTGATCATAGTTACTTAACCTACCCGAGCCATTTGGAGAATGCAACCGATTTCAGCCGGTCCCACCTTGTGACGGAGTCCCGCATTCCCTACGGACGTTCCTCGACGCACGGCCCCTCCGAAACTGCCGCGCAGCCCCACTAAAGACCACGCTGTCTCTTCAAAATCTAGAGGCGGCCCTCCCGCCTGGTATACCGGCAGGTGAGCCGATCCAATAGTCGCTCAAGCGGGTCATCTTTATCCCGGAATTGGCGACCATTGGTTCAATTCCGGGGGCTAATGGACGGTCCGCGCGGAGGGATCAAGGATCGTTTTTCCCGCCTTGGAAAAACGATCGCGTGAGATTTGGATGCAATCTGAGCAGGGTTGGCCGAGGACTATACTTTGCGTATGTACGAGGCCGCCCTGCAAAGAGGGCGCCAAATGTCGCGATCCCTCCACCCGGACCGGCCGTACCTGCATGTCGACCCGAAGCCTTTCCTCCAGGCTACCGCTCCGACACACCTCTAGCTTTCCGACAGGGTGAGCCACTTCTTTCGGGAGTATCTCCTGTAGAGGAGGAAGGATTGGACGAACTGGGAGATATTCATCGACCACCAGACCGAGGCGGGCCCAAAGCCGAAGACCAGGACAAACAGGTAGGCCAGGGGGAGGCGCACGAACCAGATGCTCGCCGCCACCCTAATCATGACGCTCCTCGTGTCCCCTGCGCCGCTGATGCCTCCGCCGAGGATGATGCCCCACGCCATGAAGGGCTCGCTTATCATGGCGATGTAGATATACCGTACGCTCTCCCTTGCCACGATCGGATTGGACGCGAGAAGGGAGGTGATCCACCGGGCATTCGACACGACTATGATCACGAGGACGACGACAACGGAGACGCCTATGAGGGCGGTCATGAGGCCGCTCCTGTATGCCTCTTCGTGCTTCTTCTGGCCGAGGAGATTTCCGACGATGACTGCGTTCGCCATGTTGAAGGCAAAGGCAGGTAGGAAGATGGCCGATTCGATGCGAAGACCCGCCGTAAACGCCGCGAGGACCTCTATCCTGTTCCTGGGCAGCTCGCTCAAGACGAGGAAGAGGGCCATGGCGCCCAACTGCCAGAGGACCTGGAGGGCGCCCATGGGCCAGCCGATCCTGGCGATCGTGCGGATGATGGGTTTGGAGAACGAGCGGACACCCTTCACGATCGTCCTCGCATACCTGACGTTCATCACGCATCCCACGAGCGCGCTCGTGGCCGTCGCGACAGCTATCCCCCTATACCCCAGGGGAGACGCGAAGACGAGGAGAAGGTTGAGTCCCACGTTGAGGCAGCAGACGACGGTCATGGTCCTCAAGGACTTCCCCAGCATGTCACACGACCTGAGCACGCCGTTGCAGGCGATGAGAAGGTACTCGAAGAGGAGCCCTGCCGAGTATATCCGGATGAGGGGTATTGAGAAAGGCTTGAGCTGGGAAGGGATATTGAGGATACGGATCAGCTCGGGGCTGAAGAATATCCCAAGGACCGCCACGATCGCCCCGGCGGCGCCCGCGGCTGCCAGAGAGGTGAAAACAGCGTTGTTCAACTCTTCCTGCTTGCCGGAGGTGAAGAGGCGCGAGACAACCGAGACCGTCCCCACGGTAAGGGCATTGGCGATGATGATGGAGACCATGTAGAGCTGTATGACGAAGCCGTAGGCAGCCTGAATGTCCCTTCCGATCCTGCCGGCCACGAACACGTCGGTCAGGCCTATGAGGAAGTCGAAGAACATGATGAGCGTCATGGGCCACGCCACGCGCCAGCTCCGCTCGGCGAAGCACGCAACGTTCCCTTCCTTGAAGGCGAGCCAGGCAGACTCCGCCTTCGTTGTCATCTCCCTGACATTCATGGGGTATCCGTCTTTCGGGGCCTTATGCTCCACCACATCATCCGTGGGTGAGCCGGACGAATGAGGAGCCTTTTGATCATACTATGGTATAACCCTCTTCCGACTCCCTTACAAAGCCTTCTCTCTGCAAGTCGCCCAGATTCTTGCGGACCTTCTCTTCAGGCGAACGCACCAGATCGATCAGGGCGGCCTCGGGAAGGGCTTTCTTCTCGACGAGGAGCTTGAGAATCGCCCCCCGAACCTGGCGGTCGGAACCGTGAAACCGCGATTGCGTGCGGTAGCCCGCGCTCCTGCGGTGCCCCTTCTCCCCTTCCTTCTTCAGCATGGTGCCGTAGTCCATGAGGGCGTAGTACCAAGTCCGGGGATCGCGTCTGTCGAGGGTCCGGGCCACGAGGGGCAAGATCTGCGAGTCCCGCACCTCATCGGCATTGTGAAAGAAGAAGTGGATGAAGACGGTGCGGATATTCGTCTCGATGAAGACGGTGGGTTCGTTGAAGGCGAAAGCGGCTATGGAAGCTGCGGTAGCGGACCCGATGCCGGGCAGTGTTGCGAGCACCCCGGGAGACTGCGGCAGAGAGCCGGAGAACCGCTCCATTACCGCGATGGCCCCCTCTTTCAGCCACAAGGCCCGGCGGTTGTATCCCATCCCCTGCCAGAGACTGAGCACGCGTGCGAGGGGGGCGCCTGCCAGGGCAGGGAAATCGGGGAAGGCCCCGATGAACTCCCCATATTTCTCCAGCACCCTCCTCACCTGGGTCTGCTGGAGCATGATCTCCGAGACGAACACGCAATATGGGTCCCAGGTGAGGCGCCATGGAAGCGCCCTTCCGTGGAGGCGGTAGTGCTCGTAGATGAGCTTACGAAACTGAACGGGGCTTTCCGTATGGGGTTCCATTCTCCGTATGTCCGGTCAGCCCCTTTGGGACCTGTCTCGCGGTCCGGAAAGGCGGGGGAGGTAGAAGAATTTCAAGGCGGCGCCCAGAGCGAGCATGGCATGGCTCAGTACCTGCCCCATGGTGAGGATTCCGAAGAGGTAGCCCACCTGGGCATCCGGCTCCCTGAACAGCTCGCAGAACATGCGAAAAATGGCGTAGAGCATGAGAAAGACGGCGAAAACGTCGCCCTGGCGCCTCCCTTTCCTGTCCTTATAGAGCCACAGGATCGCAAAAAGGACGAGCCCTTCGAGGAGGGCCTCGTAGAGCTGCGACGGATGCCTCGGAACATGGCCGCTATTCGGGAAAATCATGGCCCAGGGCACGCCGGTAGGCCTTCCGTAAAGCTCCCCATTGATGAAATTGCCTATTCTTCCGAAGAAGAGGCCCAAAGGGATGGTGGGGGTTATGAGGTCTGCTGCCTTCAGAAAGGAGACCTTTCTCCGCCTCATCGCCCAGTAGCCCAAAAGGAATGTGCCGGCTGCGCCTCCGTGGAACGACATGCCGCCGTGCCACAGGACGAATACCTCAAGGGGATGGCCCACATAATAGGGGAGGTTATAGAAGAGTACGTAGCCCAGCCGGGCGCCCACGAGCAGACCGAGAACGAGATAGAAATAGATATCATCGATCTGGGCCTTCGTTATGCCCACAGCCTTCTTCTTGAGCTGACAGAGGACCAGCCCATAGGAAGACACAAACCCCAGCACGTACATCATGCCGTACCAGCGGACGGCAAAGGGGCCTATGCGGAAGATCTCGGGATCGATGCGGGGGTACGGTATCATTCGCTCTTCGATGGCCCTTTTGGGACCCACGCCTCGGGGACACAGCGGATGAGGAGAGGGCCCGGCTCGGGATCGAGATTCCTCATTTGTACAGCCCTTCTGTCTCTAGGGCCTTCCACAGGTCAGCCGCCTCCCGGAAGACGAGCCCTCTCATGCCCAGGGCCCTTGCTTGCTCCACGTATTCCTCAACGTCATCGATGTAGAAGACATCTTCCTTTCTCACGTCCATTTTCTCGAAAATGGCGTCGTATATCCTTTTTTTCGGTTTCTTCGCCCCTACCTCGAAGGAGAGTATCCATTCGTCCATGAGGTGCACGATGGGATAGCGCTCGATGATATGGGCAAAGTGCAGCTCGTTCGTATTGCTGAGCAGAAACAGGGGGAAGCCCCTTGCTTTGAGATAGACGATTACCTCGTTCACCTCGCTGTCTTCCTGGAAGATATTGTTCCATATCTCGGCGAATTCATCGAATCCCATCTGCAGCCGGAACCGGTCCCTCACATCGAGAAAGAACTCGTCGGACGAGGAGAGACCTTCCTCGTACCCGTTTACCGAGCCTAAGTTCAGGTCGAAAAGGTAAGCGAAGATCTCGTCGGCAGTGAAGCCCTCCCTATGCGCCGAGCGGGCATAGAGCTTCTCCGCGATTTGATGGTGCTCGAAAGGGAGGATGACGTTTCCCAGGTCAAAGGCGAAGAGTTTCGTCATGGATGAAGACCTTTGTCGGGTCGAGAGGCGCATAGAGACCGCGCGGGTCCGCGAGATGCTGCCACCCGCACACGTGGAGGACCCTGGGGGCGCACGGATGCGCCATCAATTCGGCTATTCTGTCCCGCATGTGGCAGTCTCTCGCGTGCATCTCTTCCGTGTAGGAGAATAGTCTCACGCCTCCCCGGAAGAAGAGGCGCGCCAGGGCCCTTTGCCTTCCTGCGTCCCCCACGCGAGGTCCGCAAGTGAGGGTGACCAGGTTATCCCAGCTGACCAGCTCGTCCATTTGGTTCAGGCGGGTCCGGGAGTAGAGGTCCATGTCGATGAGATGGAGGGGGATGCCGCGGTCGTCGGCATAGCCGGAAGCCGCCACAAACTCCGGCGGGAGGTCTATGTACGCGAGGATGTCGCCGAGGGCCTGCGTATCGATGGGACGTCCCCTGGCGCTCATTGCTTCCACCGCCTTGCGCACCTTCTCCGATAGGCCGGCCCCTTTGGATTTCCTGAAGCGATATCCGTAAGGAGAGAACTCGAGGGTGATGACATCGGGCCTGCACGCCTCCATCCATTGCGTCAGGAGGGAGCGGATCTCCGGGTCCCGATGGATGAGACCGAGCATGATGAACCTGTGGTCTTGATATGAAGTATCGACCCGAGCCATAATGAGCCTTGCTATGGTAGCACGGGCCTCTTACCCTGTCAAATGGCTGGAAGACGGGTTGAAAGGTGCGGCGGTTCCTGCTACCCTATGCCACGAGCACGATGAGCATACCTGCCCTTTTCTTTCTCAGCTTCGTCCTGGGGCTCACCGGAGCCATGTCCCCGGGTCCCTTTCTTTCCTTCGCCATAGCCGAGTCTGCAAAAAGGGGCAGGCACGTGGGACCTCAGCTCGTCCTGGGCCACGCCGTGCCCGAGCTTGCGCTCATGCTGCTCATAGTAATGGGCCTTGGCAATCTTCTTACGAGAAAGCCCCTTCTTGCCGTCATCTCATTTGTCGGAGGGGTACTGCTTGTCTACATGGGGATTGGCGCCATACGGGGCTTGAGAGAATATACCCTCGGCGCGGCGTCCGCACCCATCGGCCCTAGCCTCCACCCGGTGCTGTCGGGGATGGTCCTCTCAGTTTCGAACCCATACTGGTTCATCTGGTGGCTCTCCGTGGCGATCGGCTACGTGATGCTCGCCAAGAGCCTGGGCTTGGGTGCCCTTATCGCCTTTTTCACGGGCCACATTTCCGCCGACCTCGCGTGGTACACCTTCGTTTCCTACGGCGCCCACCTCGGAGGCAGACGCCTCGGCGCCAGGGTCCTGAAGACCGTTCTTCTTGTGTGCAATCTCTTTCTCATCTTCTTTGGCGCATACTTCCTCATCAACGGTTTTCGCCTGCTCTGACGTTCGAAGAACCCTGACGTTCCTCATTCCGTACCGACGTTCCTCGATGCGCGGTCCCTCATTCGCGAGGCACCCTGTCTTTTCAAAATCTAGAGGCGGCCCTCCCGCCTGGTATACCGGCAGGCCGCCGATTCAACAGCCGCTCAAGCGTCCTTTAAATCCCGGAATTGGCGGCCATTGGTTCAATTCCGGGGGCGAATGGACGGCCCGCGTGGAGGGATCGTGAGATTTGGATGCAATCTGAGCCGGGTTGGCCGAGGATAATACTTGCCGTATATCCGAGGCCGCCCGGCGAAGAGGGCGCCAAATATCGCGATTCCTTCATGCGGGCCGGCCGGACATGCATGTCAACCCGCAGAAAGCCAAGTTCCGGCTATTCGACAAACGCCTCTCTGATGGTGGCTCCTCCGAGCACCCTGGTTCCGTCGTAGAGCACGACGGACTGTCCCGGAGTAACCGACGAGATGGGTTCATGGAAGACGACCTCGAGGAGCCCCCCTTTGACGGCATAGGCGCATACCTCCTCTTTCTGGCGGTAGCGGACCTTTGCCTGCGCCTCGCCTGCGGATGCGGAGGAGAGCATGTTCACGTCGTCTGCGAGGAGCCTTTTCCTAAGGAGCTGCTCTTTTGCCCCCACGGTTATCACATTGTCCCGGGTATTGATGTCGGTCACGTAGAGGGCACCCTTGGAAGGTATGTTAATGCCCCTTCTCTGTCCGATGGTGTAGAGGTGGACCCCCTCATGATGGCCTATGAGTTTTCCCTCTGCGGTGACGATAGGCCCTCTTCTCAAAGGAATGAACTGACCCACAAAGCCCCTGTAGTCGTTCCCGGGGATGAAACAGATGTCCTGGCTTTCGGGGGTCTCCTGGCTTTCCGTGCCCATGGCGCCGAACTCTCTGCGCACCTCCTCCTTGGTAAGGTCGGCAAGGGGAAAGGTGATCATTCCGAGGTCGCCTCTCCGGATGGGGTAGAGGAAATACGACTGGTCCTTCGCCCTGTCCCTGCCCTTTCTCAGCTCGATTCCATGCGAAGTCTGCGCTGTGGAGGCATAGTGGCCGGTCGCCACGAGATCAGCCTCCATGGCTTCCGCCTTCCGGAGGAACGAGGCAAACTTGATGTGTCTGTTGCAGAGAACACACGGGTTCGGCGTTCGCCCGGCCCTGTACTCGTCCACGAACCGCTCTATCACGTGGCGCTCGAAGTCTTCCCTCATGTTCAGCGCGTAGTGGGGGATGGAGAGGCTCTCGGCTACTTTTCTAGCCCTTCCGGTATTCACGGCTGAACAGCACATTTTCGGGTTGCATCTGTTGCGAAGGCTCTTCGGCAGGAGATCGAAGGTAAATCCGATCACCCTGTACCCTCTTTTCTTGAGAAGATAGGCGGAGTAGGAGCTGTCGATACCGCCGCTCATGGCGACGAACACGGTCTTCACTGAAATGGAATATAGCACGCCCGACCCCCAATTGAAAGCGAATGGAAATTGTAGTATTATCAATAGTCTCACAAATTGCGGAGGGCGAGTCTATGGGTAAGAAGATGAAGATTTTTCTGGGCATCCTTTTGGCGGCGGTTTTTTCTCTCGGTTTTCTGGCCGGCGCCCAGGGAGACAAAACTGTCAAGAATGCTCAAGGCCAGGAGGCCTACGAGTATCTGAAGACATACTCCGACGTTATCGACATGATCAAGAAGAACTACGTCGACAACGTGAAGGAGCGCGACCTGATTTACGCGAGCATAAAGGGCATGGTGGAGTCTCTCGATCCACATTCCTCTTTTCTCACGCCTGACCTATACAAGGATATGCAGACGGAGACCAAGGGGCAGTTTGGAGGAATCGGCATAGAGATAACGATCAAGGACGGATTCCCAACGGTGATCACCGCCATAGAAGACACCCCCGCCTTCAAGGCAGGCCTGAAATCGGACGACCACATCATCAAGATCGACAATAAGCCCACCAAGAACATGAGCATCGTGGACGTGGTCAAGCTCATCAGGGGGGAAAAGGGCAAGAGTGTGATGCTCTCCATCATGAGGGAGGGCTTCAGCGTCCCCAAAGACTACCAGGTGATGCGCGAGATCATCACGGTCAAGAGCGTCAAGTACAGAATGCTCGACGACAACTACGGCTACATCCGGCTGACCCAGTTTCAGGAAAGGACCAGCAATGATCTTGACGCCGCGATCAAGGATCTCCAGAAAACCGCCAAGGGCGGGCTGAAGGGAATCCTTTTGGACCTGAGGAACAACCCGGGAGGCCTTCTTGACCAGGCTGTCGATGTCTCCGATGAATTTATGGGCGAGGGTCTCATCACGTACATAGAGGGGAGGAAACCGGACCAGAGGGTGACGTTCAATGCCCACAAGAAGGATGATTATACGGGGCCCCTCGTGGTGCTCGTCAACGAGGGCAGTGCGAGCGCTTCCGAGATCGTGGCCGGAGCGCTGCAGGACTCGAAAAGGGCGATCATTGTGGGCACCAAGACGTTCGGCAAGGGATCTGTCCAGACCGTCATACCCCTTGGCGACGGCTCTGCGCTGCGCCTTACCACGGCGCGCTACTACACGCCCAGCGGACGCTCTATCCAGGCGGAGGGCATCACCCCCGACATAGTGGTGGAGGATGACCTAACGAGGAAAAAGGGTGACAAGTTCGCCGCCGTAAAAGAGAAGGACCTTGAGAAACACCTCGAACAGATCACGAAGCCGGACGAGAAGAAGTCGGACGACAAGAAGTCCGAATTGAACACCTCGGTCCTCAATCAGGATCAGGTGAGCAGCGACGAGGACGATTTCCAGCTGGCCATGGCGCGCCAGGTGCTGAAGAGCTGGAAAGCCCTCAGGGGAAAATAGGCAGCAAAAGCTAAAAGCGCGATCGACGACGAGGGGAGGCCAAAAGCCTCCCCTTTTTTCGTATAGTCTAAGAGCTTCCCCCTCTATCGAAGCGCGGGAATGACCGAATCGGCGACGAAGCGGCAGAAGGCCGGCCCAAAGTCCCTGATGTGGGCTACAATGTCCGCCTCGCTCTCGTGATCGGGCGTATCGCTCACGAACTTGAAGAGCACGCATGGCGTGGCCAGCTTTCGCGCTGCCTGAACGACTGCCGCCCCTTCCATATCCACAAGGTCTGCATGGGGCTCGATGGCCTTCCTCTGGCTTCTATCGATGACAGGCCTGTCCTGGGTCGCGAGCACCGCTTCGCGAAACCCCCGCAACACATGCGGGTAAAGGAGACGAGGGCCCTTTGAGGACAAGAGGGGGCGGTCCCATTCTACGACCTTCGTGACATGGAATACGTCGCCCAATCCGTGTGAGGCCTTGGTGGACCCGGCGGCCCCAAGGTTGACGATCCATTGGGGATGAAAGGCAGCGCAGCAATAGGTGGCACCGATGGCGGCGTTGGTCTTGCCTATGCCCGAGATGACGAGCACGATCCCATCGCCCTTGTAGACGGGAAGGCCGGCCTCCCCACGTGCTTCGAGGCCGAAAGCCTCGATGAGAGGCCCGGCCTCTAGGCGCGTTGCAAGGATGAGACCGATCAGGGGGATTCTCTCCATTTAGGTCTTCATCTCCTCATAGCTTGTTCTCCCTTCTGCCCCACTTTAAGGCTTTGTCCGGGAGATCACCCGCGACAAAAGCTTAGCCCGGATGGGAAAAGGAAACAAGGGCCGGAAAGATATAGACTATGGGGGCGGAATAGGCAAGGGGCTTTCCCTTCCCTTTTTCGCAATCGACCTATGGATACCGACCCACATCTCATAGCCTTTCTATTGAATCCGGAGAGTTACCCCGAGAAGCCCCAAAGCATTGTCCATCATGAGACGCATATCTCCCATGTCTTCGTGGGCCAGACCATGGTCTACAAGGTCAAGAAGCCGGTGGACTTCGGGTTCCTCGATTTCACGACCATTCAGAAGCGGAGGTTCTTCTGCGCCGAAGAAGTGCGGCTCAACTCGCGCCTGGCTGAAGGTATCTATCTCGGCGTCGTCCCCATCTACGGAAAGGGGGAGGCATACTCGTTCCGAAAAGCGCGCGGCCGGGTGATTGTCGAGTACGGGGTCAAGATGCTGCGCATACCGGAAGAGAGACTTGTCTCCCGGATCATAGAGGAGGGTAAGCTCGCCTATGGCGGCCTGGACGAGGTGGGCTCGATGCTTGCCCGTTTTCACGGAAGGGTGATGGCCCACAGGCACGATCCCTTCGGTACTGTCGAAGCCATCCGGACAAACACGGAAGAGAACTTCGCGCAGGTCCTGCCTCACCGGGGTGTCACAGTAGATCAGGATACCTATGAACGGCTCGTCTCCTACACGAGGGCCTTTATCGACGATCGCGGGGAAGCCTTCTCCCGGAGAAAAGAGAGCGGATTCGTGAGGGAAGGGCACGGGGACCTCCATTCCGGGCACGTGTGCCTCATTGATCCACCGATAATCATGGACTGCATCGAGTTCAACAAGCGGTTCAGGATAGCCGATGTCCTGGAAGACATGGCGTTTCTCTTCATGGACATGGAGTACAGGGGGAGGTTCGATCTCTCCGCCGCAGTTTCCCGAGCCTACTTTTCTCACACCGTCAGGCAGCAGGCCGCCCCCGAGCTGATCACCTTCTACAAGGTCTATCGCGCGATCGTCAGGGGCAAGATAGAAGGCTTTACCGCGGACACTGTCCGCGACGAGGCGGAGAGGCGCGCGGCCGTCCGAAGGGGCAGGGAGTATTTCCTGCTCGCCCGATACTATGTGGAGCAGCCCCAAACGGCCTTCAATCCAGTGGTGTTTATGGGTGTCTCGGGCTCCGGCAAGTCTGCCATTGCCGAGGGGCTGCTTGCGGGCAGCCTCGTGCTCAGATCGGATCTGGTGCGCAAAGAGATGGCAGGGGTGGAGCCGCAGAAGCACGTATACGTGGGCTACGAAGAGCAGATCTACGGGGATGACATGACGCAGAGGACGTACCACGCCATCACCCAAGCCGCCGTGGATTCTGCCCGGCGTGGGCAAAGGGTGGTCGTGGACGCGACCTTCCTCGCCCGTTCTCAGAGAGCTGGATTCTACGAGGCGTGCCTCGGGGCGGGCCTGAATCCGTTCTTCATTCATTGCTTTGCCGACGGATCGATGTTGAGGGAAAGGGTGAGGTTGAGAACGGCTCAAGGAACGGACATCTCCGACGCCCATATTTCCGTGTTGGAACAACAGCTTCGCACGAGTGATGAGCCGGACGAGCTGCCCTCTTTCAGGGTCTTCAGGCTCAACACGGGGGAAGAGACGGTGGAGACCATACGAAAGGCATTGCGAATGTTCCTCTAAGGGACGCCCCTGTTTCCCAGGGCAAGCGCATTCGGAAACCCTATCTTTCATCACCTCCGTATCGAACGGGCAAGACAAAGGGCGGACATGCATTGCCGACTCGTGCATTGCGGAAGGACTGCGAAGAAAAGCTCGCGACGATTCCGGCACGAATAACGAAGCCCCCTTAGCGAAGCGTGGGGGTTGGGGGGAGTGAGGGCCGGAACGAGGAGCGATGCTTTTCTTTCGGCTCGGCTGTCACGATGAGGTAATACGCGTCTGCCCCCCATCGAGACTCTTTCCAAATGGGCTTGCCCTGGGCTGTCTCCTCTTGGCGACGACCATCCGTGCTAATATATTGACCAGTGCCAAATAAGGGGGTGCGTTCCCACGAAGTGATCGAGGTCGGCAGCGAGCATTCATTGATGGTGATCGATATTGCCCTTCCCTCCGGCTTCGGCGTGGCCCGGCTGGGGAAGATGGTGGTCTTCGTCCCGGGCGGCCTGCCGGGAGATACGATTCAGGCAAGGATCGTGAAGCTCGAGAAGCGCTTCGCGTACGGAGAGATACTCCGGATTGAGGAGGCTTCCCCCTTTCGCAGGGACGCGCAATGCCCCCATCTGGGGGAGTGCGGCGGCTGTGAGCTCCATAGGCTAGCCTACGAAAAACAGATCGAGATCAAGGAGAACCACCTGCGGCAGGTCCTGAAAAGGATAGGAGGTCCCGAGATGGAGCATGTCCCCATCTCCCCGATGGTGCCCTCCGTCGACATTGTTCACTATAGAAGCAAGATAGAGCTTACCTTCGGCGAGTCCGGGGACGGGATCGTCGTGGGCATGGTAGAGAGGCTCACGCCTCTTCACCCCTTCACCGGCGGGGTAATCCCTGTCGACGATTGTCTTCTTTTCAGCCCTGTTGCGGCAAGGATAGTTCCGGTGATCCGCGATTTCGCGACAAAATCCGGACTCAGGGCGCGCGACCCGAACACAGGAAAAGGAACGCTGAGAAGGCTCGTGATCCGGGAAGGCAAGGGGACTGGGGAGGTGATGGTCAACGTCATCGCCGAGACCGACATATCGGGCCATGTGGGGCCCTTGTCGAAGGAGCTGCCCGAGGCAGTGGCGGAGCTCCGGAGCCTTTATGCGGGGAGCGCCCATAGCCCGGGGCTGCTCTGGGGCAGGCCTTACATCGAGGAGATCCTTGACGATTTATCGTTGAGGGTCTACCCGTTCTCCTTCTTTCAGCCGAACCCGAAAACTGCGGAGGCCCTTTACAGCCGCATGAAGGCCGCATCAGAGATACGAGGAGATGAGCGTGTTCTCGGCCTCTATTGCGGCGCGGGAGCGATCGAGCTTTTCTTGGCGCGTCACGTGAAAGAGGCGAAGGGCATCGATTCGAGCGCCGAAAGTATTGCCTGTGCCAGGGAAAACGCCGTTCTCAATGGTCTGAAAAACGTGCGCTTCCACAGGGACAGGGTTGAAACGGCCGTCGGCCGCAAGGAAGGCGGGAAGGCGGATCTCCTGGTGATGGACCCGCCGAGGAGTGGGCTGAGCAGGGAAGCCCTGAACGCAGTCCTGAGGGCGGGGGTGAAGAAGATGGTCTATGTCTCGTGCAACCCCTCGACGCTCGCCAGGGACCTGAAAGGCTTGAAAATGGTCTACGAGCCGAAAGAGATCATCCCATTCGATTTCTTTCCCCAGACCAGCCATTTCGAGGTGCTCGCAATCCTCGAAAAACGGGCGCGCCCTTTCCATGCGGACCCGAATCGGTCATAATAAGGGAAACGTCAAAAACAGAAGGGAGATCTCTCTATGGATGAAGAAATCAAGAAAAGAACTCAAGAAACTGCAAACAAGCTTTTCGCGAAGGGGATCAAGATGGAACCCTCTTATAGGACGTGGAAGGAGTTCGACCGGGAACTTGCGAACGACCTTTCCATGTTCATTACGGGGAACCTCTATTCAAGGGCTGTGCTGACCCTCCCCGAGAGGCAGATGGCTGCCTGCGCCATGCTGGCAGCCTTAGGGGCCACAGAGGAGCTGCGCCTCCATGTGAACGCCGCCCTCAACGTCGGTTGCGATCGACGAAAGCTCACGGAGGTCTTCTTCCAGCTCGCCACCTACGGAGGCATGCCCAAGGTCAACGAGGCCTTGAAAGTATACCGGGAAGTGCTCAAGGAAAGAGGCGAGTGGCCCATGACGCAAACATAAAAAGGCCGATAGATCGCGAGGTCAGGAAGCGAGGTGCCGACGTAAACCGGAAAGAGAAAAGCTCAAGACGCCGTCCCGGATAGGATTTTTTCTCTATTGACTTGCAGCAGCAAGGATCCTGTTTTATATAGACTGGTGAGGGTCTTCGGGATGGGGGCAAAATCGCTTCGTAAGAAATATCTGCTCTTCTTCGCAGTTTACCTGTTTTTGAGTATGGTCGGCGTCGTTTTCGACTACCACGACCCTGCCCATAGGGGGGCCTGTGCGATCTGGTTGGCCCGGGGCTCGCTCTCCTCTGCCGTGAATCAAACGAATTTCGTCCCCCAGGCCGACATGACCGCAGTATGCCTCGGCCCGGCCGAAGAGACACCACAATTCCGCAGTGCCATCTCCTTTTCCAGTGCCTCATACAGGGGTCCCCCTTCCCGCGAAGCTTCCCTCCTGGTACACCTCTAGGGCCCACGCCGACACAAGGCCCGCGGCTGCTCGTGGCGTGAAGGAAGGCTCAATGATCGGCTCGGAGAACAACAGAAACGGTAACCGACGAACTAAAAGCCGAATACAGAACTGCGCCTGCTTCTGTCAGATGCGGGGCCGGGAGGAAAAAATGGAAGAGCGTGACCAATTGCAGAAGACACTCCTTACCCCTGCTGAAGCCTCAGCCCTCTCCAACGTCTCCCTTCGCACGATCTATTTCTGGTATCGAACCGGCAACATCAAAGGCATCAACGTGAATGGAAAGCGCCTAAGGATATTCAGCAAGTCCATTTGTGAGTTCTTGAGATCGAAAACCGAGGTAAGCGGCACAGAAAGCTCAGTTGGGCGCAGGAGAATCGACAAGGCAGACGAGGTGCCTGCTCCGCCGACGAGGCAAAGGAGGCAGACGGTGCAACGCTACGACGACCACGGGGAGCGCGAAATTGGTTCCGAAGGGCCTGGGCCGGGGCCATATGCGGGAATGCTCGCAGAACTGACTCCGGTCGAAAGGGAGATGCTGAGAATCCTCGTGGAACGCGCCGGAGTACCTGGCTACCACGACTGGGCCGGCATGGGCCTTCGTAAGTAACCGGAGCCCGTGATCGGAAAGCTCACCGGGAGAGCCCTGCTTTAGGGCCGGAAGGTCTCGCCGCTGAAGGCGGATCGCCTCACCATCATGGGGAACAGGGGATTCAGACAGGCAAAACGGCCGCCGGGGTTCCGCCTGACCTCCTGCCGGGCGAGGCGGATCGCCTCGCCGGCAAAGCCGTCCCGCGGAAAGCGGCGCAGGAGCTCAGCCAGATTCTCGGGGTGCACCTTTCGCTCCTGGGCTATGACCTCCACAAGCCCTCCCACGCTCATGAAGTGGGCCTCGGGGCCGAACTCATCAAGGGACACGAAGGCATTCAGGTTCGTGGTGATGGCAAGGGCCATGCGATCCTGACGAGCCTCATCCCAGCCGGCGCATCCTGCGATGCGCCGGGCCTCCCTGGCGCTGCCCACGGAAAAGCAGTGCTCCCCAGGCGGCGGGGAAAGCTGAAAGAGACCGACATCGTGGAGGAGAGCCGCGACGTAGAGGGCCTCCCGGTCGATGGACTGCTTCACACCGCTCACCTGGTAAACGATGGCCGAGAAGTAGTAAGTGCGCAGGCAATGGTTGACCATGGGCAGTGTCGATACTTCTCGAAGATATGCCTCGGCTTCGTGGGCCGCTCGGGTGTCGGGCGGGACCAAGGCCGCGAGGTCCACCTTCTCCGGCCGTCGCGGAGAGGTACGGAGGCGCCGCCTCACGATCCACCAGAGTCTCCCTCCGAGGTCTCCCGCAACGACGGCCCCGGCGCCGCTCAGCAGGCTGAGTCGCTGACCAAGGGCAAGGGGCGGACCCCCACTGCCCGCTCCCACTCGGTTGAGCCGACACGTGGCTTCTTTGTGCGTCCCTCCCGCGCCATGGGCCATTCTATAACCCGCCGGATAGGCTGTCAAGGGAAGGGAAGACCGCTCCCGACGATCCGCTCTGAAATAGACTGAGACTCTCGGCGACTTGAGAAAATCGGCACATCCTAGTAGACTACAAGTCCGTATGCAGTTGACCTTTGGATTGACGGAGCAAAACGAGATGGACCTGGACAAATTCTTCTTTCCGCGCAGCGTATGCATATTCGGCGTCTCCGACTCACCGGGCAACCTTGGCAGGGAGATCGTGAGGAACCTCAACCGCTTCGGTTACGCGGGTGGGGTATACGGTGTCGGACGAAGAGAGATGGAAGTGGAGGGGAAGCGGGTCTACAGGGACCTCGTCGACGTGCCCGCAAGACCGGACGTGGCGATTCTACTCGTGCCCGCCCCTGCCATCGCGGATGCCCTCGAATCGTGCGGAAGAAATGGCGTGCTTCATGTGGTGATAGAGACCGGAGGGTTCTCGGAATTCGGGGCCGAGAGGAAAAGCCTCGAAGAAGAGATAGTCAGCATCGCCCGCAAATGGTCCATCGCGTGCATGGGTCCCAACTGCATCGGCGTCACGAACAGAGAGAACGGCCTCTGTATGCCTTTCGTGCCCTTCGATCCCAACGAGATAAGGGAAGGAAAGAACTCGGTCGTTTGCCAGAGCGGGGGCCTCGTGCATGAGTTCGTGCGGCGCTCTGCCGCCGAGGGCACCGGTCTGACCAAGCTCGTGAGCGTCGGCAACAAGCTTATGCTCGATGAGAACGACATTCTGGAATTCCTCATGAAGGATCCGGAAACCCGGACGATCGGGATGTACCTGGAGGGCATCAAGGACGGCAGGCGCCTCATGGATCTCGCCTCCCGGACCGAAAAGCCGATCCTCGTGCTCAAGGGCAACTCGAGCCCCCATGCGCGCCAGATAGCCTCCTTCCATACGGCTGCCCTCACGGGCGACGGGATGGTGACGGAAGCGGCCCTGCGGCAGGCGGGCATCCATCAGGTGGGAAGCCCCCAGGAGATGGTCGAATCCTTCAAGGTCTTCGGCCTTCCGGCCATGAAGGGGAGCAACCTCGCCATCATGTCCCGGTCGGGTGGCCAGTCGGTGCTCCTGGCGGACGAGGCCTTTCGTCACGGCTTCGGCCTTGCCCGGCTGTCCCCGGCCCCGTTCGACATACTCAACAAGCGGTCAAAGGGGGAGGTCATAAAAAGGACGAACCCCCTCGATCTCGGAGACGTCTTCGATGAGGTTTTCTTCCTGGAAGTGCTCGAAGGGGTGCTCAAGGAGCGCGGCGTGGACGGGGTGGCCTTCTTCTTCGACTACGAGATCAATGCCTCCGCAATACCGGAGGTCGTCAATGGGACCGGAAGACTCTCCCGCCTCCACGACAAGCCGGTGCTTCTCTGCATGGTCCCCGACAGGGCAAACTGGTTCGCTGCCCGCGACGCCGGACCCTTCCCGCTCTTTGTGGACCCCCAGCGCGCGTTCCGGGCCTTACGGCAATCGCTCGACCATTTCAGGAGAAAGAACGGAAGGAAGGAAGGAAGCACGCCTCCCGGTCCGGCTGAAGAGCAAGAAACCGGGCAGGCGCCGGTGGAAAGCCCTTTGCGCCTTGCCCCTGCGGCTGACGCCCTGGCCCTGGCGGAAGGCTATGGGGTGCCGGTCGTGGCGTACAAGATGGCCCGGAACAAGGCGGAGGCAATCGACGCCGCCCGGAAACTGGGCTACCCCATAGTGCTGAAGCAGGCTGAGCCGCCCGTTCTCCACAAGACCGAAGGGGGCGCCGTGCGCCTCTCCATCCGGGACGATGCGGAGCTGGACGGAGCTATCGATGCCATGCCGGCAGATCTCTACCTTTTGCAGCGGATGGCGCCCGACGGGATAGAGACGATAATCGGAGGCAAGAGGGACGCGGAGTTCGGACCGATAGTCCTCTTCGGCCTTGGAGGCATCTTCGTCGAGGTCCTCAAGGACGTGAGCGTTCGGGTCGCGCCGATTGACGAAGTAGTTGCCCTTGAGATGATCGGCGAGATAAAGGGTACTTCATTGCTCAAGGGCGCCCGGGGGATGCTTGAGGCAGACGTGGAGAGCCTCGCGAAGGTGATCGCCCATGTTTCGAAGCTCCTTGTGGATCATCCCGAGGTCTCGAACGTCGACATCAACCCGCTGCGCGTTTTTGAAAAGGGGGCGGGCTGCCTGGCCCTAGACGTGAAAATCGGAATAGTCCTTTGAAGAGAAGACTGACGTTCTATTTGTCCGGCCTCGTCGTGCTCTCCCTTCTCCTTTTGGGCCTGGGCCTCTATGTCTTCCTCGTCACCGAGATCCCCTCGGTGAAGGCCCTGAAGGACCTGACGAACAAACCGGTGAGCACGATCTACGGGATGCATGACGAGGTTGCCTATGTGGTGGTTCCCGATGACAGGGTATTCGTACCCTACAACAAGATCCCCAAGTACGTCCGCGAGGCCTTTCTCGCCGCGGAAGACGCGGACTTTTTTAGCCACAGCGGGGTCGATCTGCGGAGCATTGTGAGGGCCCTCGTCATGAACGCGATTCACGGCAGGGTGGTTCAGGGCGGCAGCACGATCACGCAGCAGGTCATCAAGTCCCTCATACTGGGACCCGAGAAGAGCATGCTCCGGAAGGTGAGGGAGGCGATCCTCGCCTACAGGCTGGAGAACTACCTCTCGAAGCAGGAAATCCTCAACGTCTACCTCAACAACATCTATATGGGGCAGGGCGTCTATGGCATAGAGGCCGCCTCTCAGGTCTATTTCGGCAAGCACGTCTGGCAGATCAGCAGGTCGGAGGCAGCCCTTCTGGCCGGCATCGTGCAGGCCCCCGCGAGATACACGCCGAAAAGGCATCCGGGCCTCGCCCGGATGCGCCAGCTCTACGTGATCGATCAATTGTGGAAGAAGCACTTCGTCGATACAAAGAGAAGAGACGCCATGCTCAAGGAACCGGTGAGGATAGCGGAGAGCGACGGCGTATTCGCGGATACGTACTTCAAGAGCGCGGTCTTCAGATACGTGGAGGACAAATACGGGAGAGGGATTTTTGCGCGAAGGACCCTGAAGGTCTATACCACGGTCGATCCCTCGCTACAGAGGGCGGCGGAAGAGGCAATAAGAAGGGGACTCCAGTCCTACGACGAGAGGCACGGCGAATACGGTGTCTCCACCCACCTCGAAAAGGGAAAGTGGGACTCCTTCGTAGAGTCGGAGCAGAGGGACATCAACCTCAGCCCCTTGAGCCCGGGCAGCACCTACAGCGTCCTCGTTTCGGAGAGGCTGGCAGAGGGGTATGCGGTGCTGGCGGGTAAGCAAAAGGGGCTCCTGAAGATGGCCGATTTCCCTTACTCTCCGGGAGACGTGGTTAAGGGCGTCTACAAGGGGACAGACAGGAAAAGGGGGGACATCTTCCTGCCTGTGAGGACTTCCAGCATCGAGGGGTCCCTGATCTCGATGGACGTGAGGACCGGCTATGTCTACGCGATGGTGGGGGGCAGAGACTTCGAGAAGAGCCCGTACAACAGGGCGCTCATGGCCAAGATCCAGCCGGGAAGCGCTTTCAAGCCTTTCATTTATCTCGCCGCGCTGAAAAAAGGGTATGACCTCGACTCCACCCTCTACGACGAGCCGAAGCAGTATGGCGGCGCATCCGGGCAGCCGTGGGTGCCCAAGAACTATGATGGCACGTACAGCGGCTCCATTGCCCTGCGCGATGCCCTGGCTTATTCCAAGAACGCCGCGACTGTACGCCTTCTCGAGGACGTGGGCGTACCCGCGGTGCGCAAGGTTCTGGATGACCTCGGCATCGACGATGACATCCCGAATGACCTTTCCATTGCCCTTGGCACGGCAAACATGACGCTGGTCGATCTGGTGAAGGGCTTTTGCGCCTTCGCCAACGGCGGCGACAGGGTGAAGCCGGTCTTCGTGAAGCGCATCGAGGACGCAAGTGGGAATGTGCTCGAAGAGGCCGGTCCGGATACTGCGAGGGCCATTGATGGGGAGCTGGCATTCAAGATGAATACCCTCCTTAAAGGGGTAACCACGTATGGGACGGCGAAAGAGGCGAGCAGGCTCGGATATCCTGTGGCGGGAAAGACCGGCACGACGAGCAGCTTCTTCGACGCCCTTTTTGTCGGCTATTCCCCTTATGTCTGCACCGGCGTCTGGGTGGGATTCGACCAACGCGCCTCCCTCGGCAAAAAGGAGAGCGGAGGCAGGGTTGCTCTCCCCATCTGGATGAACTTCATGGCAAATGCCCTGACAAGGTACCCGGCGGACGATTTTTCGCCGCCTGAGCCCCCCGCGCCGACTGGAGAGCCCGGTCCACCCCTTGCGCCCGGCTCGTCCGGGCCTCAGCCCCCGGCCGCGAACACACCCTAGTTTCTCCTGCGGACTCACCCGGCCCACATGTCGAGAAACGTCTCCCGCCCTGACCTTTCCGCCGTACAGATACCCTCTCTTGTTTCGGCGTGTCACGTGTTCGGGCGAGATCGAATTTCCAATCCTAAATAGATGGTACTAGGGAAAATACTAGGGAAGAATATTTTCTGTCATATGGCATACTTTTCTGTCTATGGTGACTAATTCTCCAAAAGCATGGGCGAGGCTTGCTTCAACATAAGATTTTTCCGCGAGGAGGTAGGGGAATGTGTAGACCACTCGTTGAGCGCAAAGAAGGGGTGACCGAGGTGAGGCCATGAGCCCGAAGAGAGCCGACGACCTCTATCGGGCCCTCTTCGATTCGACAACGGTAAGGATCTGGCATATCGATCCGGAGGGCCGGATCCTGCGGGCGAACTCGGCAGTCTCCTCCTATGTTGGTCTGCCGATGAAGGACCTAGTCGGCAAACGCCTGCGTGACTTTATCTCTCCGGAAGAAGCAGCACGACTAAACGCCGAGAACAGAGAGATCATGAGGTCCGGCACGCCGAAACTGGGGGTCGTGGAGAAGTACTCCGTCCCCGGCGGCAGGACGGGGTGGGTTCGGACCGACAAAATCCCATACTATGGCGCGGACGGGGAGATCGCCGGTCTCATGATCTTCGCGTCGGAGATCACCGAGCACAGAGAAACGGAAGAGGCCCTG
>Ga0326728_10009891_pt1 | contig 22637 bp, 17 predicted proteins | sample MB3enrmetagenome_FD_207602 | JGI IMG/M metagenome (GOLD analysis project Ga0326728, IMG submission 207602) | Lab enriched peat soil microbial communities from McLean, Ithaca, NY, United States - MB31MN | ecosystem: Environmental > Terrestrial > Soil > Wetlands > Peat | place: USA: New York... | reverse complement strand
GAGAAGGATCAGGTGGTCCAGGTCACGTTCGACGATTCGCACGGCATGACAGAGGCGTCGTCCGCGGCCGACGCGAGAGGGCGGCCCGACGTTCGCCTAGGCTCGAGCGCGACATCCCCGAGTCCGCCTCCTGCCCGCACTCCCGAGCCGGGCTCAGGCGCCCGTTTCGCCGAAACTCCGACGAGACAGACGGGCTTGCCCTGGCGCACGCTCGGGTACGCCGTCGGCGGGATGGGCGCGGCCGCTGTCACCATCGGGTCGATACTCGGGGTCATGGCGATCTCGAACAACAGCGCGTCGAACGCGAACGGGCACTGCACCGGTGGGTGCGACCCTGAGGGCGCGTCGTTACGGTATCGCGCGATTGACGAGGCGAGCGCGTCTACCGTAGCGTTTGCCGTCGGCGCCGGGCTGCTCCTTCCTGGAGTTTCGCTTCTCCTCTTCGCGCCCACCGAATCGACGAGGGGGGCGCTTCGCGGTCCCCCTCGAACTCCCCAAGAGAACGGATCGGGCTTCCTCAGGTGGTCCCCGGTCGTGTCGTCGAACATCACGGGGATGGCGCTCTCGGGAGAGTTTTGATGCCGCGCCCGTTGGCAGTCGCGTGGATTGTCGTGGTCGAAGCGGTCGTGACGCAATCGTGCGCGTCGCTGGTTGGCATCAACGATCCCGCCATCCGACAGCAACCGGATTCCTCGGGCGATGACGGTGCTGCAAGTGTTGAAGCATCGGGCGACGATGGCGAGGTCGCCGGCGATGACTCGGAGGTGCCGGATGGTCCGACGGGGCTCGACGATGGGGAGCTCACCGATGCCACGCCGGATGCGGCCCTCGACGCGCCGCAGGATGGAGACGCGACCCTTCCACTGGAGACTGGGGGGGGGATGGATGCGGGCGTGCAAGACGCTTCGGACGGGGCGGACTCAGCGCACATCGACCCGTGTCTGACTCGAGCGGTGGACGATCTGCGAGGGCTCTACGTTTCAACGATGGGTTCGGACGACTCCACGTGCGGAACGGCGCGCACACATCCGTGCCGCACCGTGGGGTTCGGCCTGGGTCGCGCCCTGGCGGCCGGTCAATCCTTCGTCTACGTCGCGGAAGGCACGTACGTGGAATCGCTCGCCTTGATGGCCAACGTGTCCGTGGAGGGCTCTTGGAGCGCCGACGCGGGGGTCTGGCTTCCCGCGTGCGGTGGCGACGCAGGATACGCGACGACAATCCAAGCGCCTCCGGACGCAAGTGCCACCATCGTCGTGGACTCGATAGGAGGGAACGCGTCGCTTGGCTGGATTCGAGTGGCGAGCAAGGTCAGTTCCGACATCGCCGCGGGCGAATCGATCTACGGTGTGGTTGCCCGGGGAAGTTCGACGTCTCTCGCGCTCGTGAATGTGACCGTGATCGTGTCGAGCGGTGGTGACGGTCTCGAGGGCGAAGCGGGCGTGTCCGGGGCGAGCGCAGGGGAGGGAGGCTGCGGCGTGGACGCCGGAGGCGCCACGACGTCGCCCGATGCCGGGGTCTCGTCGGCGGGTGGTCAGTTCATAGCGAGTGGCTACGAAAAGGGGGATGGAGTCCCGGGGGCTGACGGGTTCATCGGTTCGGCCGGCACCGCGTCCGCTGTCGGAGACTGTTCGAACGCGTGCGGCTACTGCGATACGTCCTGCACGCTCGTCCTCGATGGAGGCGAGACATGTGGAGGCGCGGGGCAAGCCGGGTGCGGCGGCGGTGGTGGTGGCGGTGGCGGTGGCGGCGGTGGCGGTGGAAGCAGCGTGGCCATCTACGTGTGGGGTGCCGCTGTGACCTGTGACTCTTGCTCGCTAGTGGCCGGTTCTGGGGGCGCCGGAGGGGCCGGTGGGGTCGGCGGGATGGGTGGCGCGCCGAGCTCCGGCCAGCCCGGAGATCTGGCAGAGTGCGTGACGGCTTGCGCGACCACGTGCAACGCCGGCGGGTGCAACCTGTGTGTCCCGTCGACGATGTCGTTGAGCGGTGGCGTTGCCACGCCTGGACAGCCGGGTGATCGAGGGGGTACCGGAGGCGGTGGCGCGGGCGGCTGGTCTTGCGGAAGCTATGTCGGAGGCTCAGGTGGGTTTTCCGCCACGAACACCGCTGTCGTTGTGGGCGTCGGTGGTGGTGGTGGCGCCCCCATGGGCGCGCGGGGCGTTGCGGCCGCTGAGTGCCCCCCCCCATAGATCTGCCCCATTCTCTATTGACGAGAAGGGCGCTTGGCGGCCCCCCTCGAGCTTCCCCGAAGTCGAAGGCATCTCGACCGGCTTCTCCAAGGGGATCGTGAACCGAAACGACGCGCCGCCGCCTGGTCGGGCTTCGACCCAGATGCGACCGCCGTGGGCCTGAACGACGCCCGCACAAATCGTGAGCCCCAGACCGACGCCTCCGGTGGTGTGCCGCGCGCGGAAGAACTTCTCGAACACGCGCGTCGCATCCTCCGGCAACACGCCCGGCCCTCGGTCCTCGACCTCGATCTCGATGGCGTCTGCACGCGCGGTCGCTCCCACGTCGATCGGAGTACCCGGCGGGGTGTGCTTCGCAGCGTTCTCCAAGAGATTGACGAGAACTTGTTCGATGAGAATGGCGTCGAGCGGAACGAGGGGAAGGTCGGGCTGCACATGGGTGGTGATCTCGCGCCCTCGAAGGGCTTCCATCGTTCGGTTGAGCGCGCTTCCGATGACTTCTTCGATCGGCTGGAGCTCCTTGGTCACGAGCACTGCGCCCGCGTCGAGGCGCGTCATGTCGAGAAGATTTCGAACGAGCCTGTTGAGGCGCTCGCCTTCCTCATGAATGGTTTGGATGAGCTCACGGCGTTCGCCCGGATCCGCGGGCCCCGCTGGGTCGAGTAGCGTTGCAGCCGCTCCCGTCACGACCGCGAGCGGCGTTCGGAGATCATGCGAGACGGAACTGAGAAGCGAGTTTCTCACTTGTTCTGTCTCTGCGCGAAGACGAGACAACCGTGCCTCTTCAGCCAGCTGTGTGCGCTCAATCGCGGAGCCGATGATCCCCGCAAACGTCTCGAGCAGGCGTCGTTCCTCGGGATCCCGAAAGTGATTGGCTGCGTCTCCGGGCACGAGAGCGAGGATCCCGACCCTGCCCCGGGAGCCCTTGAGCGGCATCATGAACGCTCGCCCGGACGGAAGCGTGTCGGTTCCAACCCCCGCCGGCTGTTGGTGCAGCCACACCCACTCGGCCAGGCCGAGTTCCCGTTCATCCTCGTGAAGCGCATCGGCGTCGGAGTAGGCGACACGCAGTCCGGCGCTCTCGGTGGGCAAGAGGACCGCGACCGACGCGCTGAATACGGTGCGTACGTGGCGCGCGGCGACCCCGAGCAGGCTGTCGAGCGTCCGGGCGAGCGCGAGTTCGCGGGCGATCGAATAGAGGCTGGCAGTCGTTCGCTCGCGACTTCGCGCGCTGTCGGCCTGTTCGCGGATTCGTGTTGTCAGGTGGCTTAGAATCCCCGCCACGAGAAACATCACGACGAACGTCACGATGTTCTGGAAATCGGAAACGGCAAAGCTGTAATAGGGAGGAATAAAGAAGAAGTCCAAGGACAGGACGCTCGCGACAGCCGCCGCCATCGCTGCGCCAAAGCCGACACGCATGGAGACGCCGACGATTCCGAGCAGGTAGATCATCACGATGTCGGTTTGTCGAGCGGGACCAAACGCGATGGCGGATACGACCGTCGATGCGGCAACGGCGCCGAGGGCAATGAGATATCCTTGCGCGCTCGGTCCAGGGCGTTCGCTAGGGTTTGGTGCGCTCGCCGCGGTCGCCGCACCGCCGATGTCTCTCGAGATGGCGTGCACGTCGATCTCTCCGCTGAGCCGAACGACGTCGTTGAGAAACGATCGACGAAAGGTGTCGCGCCATCGGGCGTGGGTCGGCTTGCCGACGATGAGCTTCGTCACGTTGTGCTTCTTCGCGAAGTCGACGAGCTCCATCGCGGCGTCATCGCCCCGAACGGTTACGGCCTCCGCGCCGAGAGTTTCGGCGAGTCGCATGTTCGCTGCGAGTCGCTCGCGGTCGGACGCGCTCAGGCGAAGCGCGGCTGGCGTCTCTACGTAGACGGCAATCCAAGTCGCGTGAAGGCTCGTGGCCAGTCGCCGGGCGGCACGAATGAGCTGGGCCGACGATGGACTCGGCGACACGCATACGAGCACTCGTTCGGCCGTGCGCCACGTTTCGTCGATTCCGTGGGCGGCCTTGTATCCCCGAGCTTGCGCCTCGACCCTCTCGGCGGTGCGTCGCAGGGCGAGCTCCCGAAGCGCGATGAGATTTCCTTCTTTGAAGAAGTTGGCGGCCGCGCGCTCGGCTTGGGTCGCTCGATAGACCTTGCCCTCTCGAAGCCGTTCGAGAAGCTCCGCGACAGGAAGGTCGATGACGCGAACCTCGTTCGCCTCGTCGAAGACGGAGTCCGGGACCGTCTCGCGAACGATGACGCCCGTGATCTGGGCGACGACGTCGTTCAGGCTCTCGAGGTGCTGGACGTTGAGCGTGGTGAAGACGTCAATTCCCGAGGCCAGCAGTTCCTCCACATCCTGCCAGCGCTTTGGGTGCCGCGAACCCTCGGCGTTCGTGTGCGCGAGCTCGTCGATGAGAATCAGCGCAGGCTTGCGCTTGAGAGCCCCATCGAGATCGAATTCCTCGATGACGATGCCCCGATGGTCGATGGATCGGCGAGGAAGGATTTCGAGGCCGATGAGCAGGGATCCCGTGTCGTAGCGGCCGTGGGTCTCGACGACGCCCACGACGACGTCCGGCGTGTGCTCGCCGAGTTCCACCCGGGCGGCTTCGAGCATCGTGTACGTCTTGCCGACGCCCGGAGCCGCGCCGAAGAAGACGGTCAGCTTTCCGCGTGCGGTCTGCAGCTCCTCGTCGCGAACCCGCTGGAGGAGCGCGTCCGGGTCCGGTCTGCGTTCGGTCGTGTTCGCCATGCGCTCAGCGTCCCCCTTCGAGGGTGGAGACAAAGGGATTTAGCGCTGAACGCGGGGTGGGTCACCGCGCGATTCCCTGGGCGTCGAAAATGCCCTCGAAAAGCACAGTACTGAGGTAGCGCTCTCCCGAATCGGGAAGGACGGTGACGATCGTCTTGCCTTCATTCTCGGGCCGCTTCGCCAGTCGAATGGCCACGGCCGCCGCCGCGCCGCAGGAGATGCCGGCGAGGATGCCTTCCTTCTGTGCGAGCCACCGAGCCGTTTCAATCGCCTCTTCGTTGGTGACCTGTTCGACCTGGTCGACGAGCGTGAGGTCGAGTACGTCGGGAACGAATCCGGCGCCGATGCCTTGGATCTTGTGAGGACCCGGCTTGAGAGGTTCCCCGGCTCGCTTCTGCGTCAAGACGGGGCTTGCCGTCGGTTCAACGGCGACGGCGACAATGGGCTTGTTGCGCGTCTTCTTGAAGTACCGAGCCACTCCCGTGATGGTGCCCCCGGTTCCGACGCCGGACACGAGGATGTCCACTTGGCCATCGGTGTCGTCCCAGATCTCCGGACCGGTCGTCGCTTCGTGGATCGCGGGATTCGCGGGGTTTTTGAACTGTTGCAAGAGCACGTACCGACTGGGGTCGGACGCGGCCATTTCCTCGGCTTTTGCAATCGCTCCCGGCATACCCTGCGCACCCGCGGTGAGGACAAGCTTGGCGCCATAGGCCGCCAGGAGCTTTCGACGTTCGACGCTCATCGTTTCGGGCATCGTCAGCGTGATCGGGTAGCCTTTCGCTGCGGCGACGAACGCCAGTGCGATCCCGGTGTTGCCGCTGGTCGGCTCGATGATCTCCTTGCCGGGGCCGAGAACCCCGCGCTTTTCGGCATCCCACACCATGGCGGCTCCCAGCCTGCACTTGACCGAATATCCCGGGTTACGGCCTTCGATCTTTGCAAGGATTCGCGCTCGGGGATGATCCGGCACGCGGTTCAGTCGCACGAGCGGCGTGTGTCCGATCGAGAGGGCATTGTCTTCGTACCAGCGGGGCATGATCGACCTCCTCCAGGATGACGCCCGCACCTCGCGGAACCGTCTCCACATCTCTTATGGGGGACATTTATCCACTATGCAAGAGGGAGGTCCAGCGCCAAACAGTTCGCCTGGACGCATCGTGGCACCAGGCGCCTCTATTCATTGTTACTGCAAAAGCCCAGCCATTCGATCAAGGATGATGTCGGCGAGGGCAGTCTTGGACATCGTCGGCAAGGTCTGGTGCTCTTCGAACGACACGATCGTGGCGCGATTGTCCGTTCGTCCGAAGGACTCCGACGCCTCGTTCGCCACGATGAAGTCCACGCGTTTGTCGGCGAGCTTGCTTCGGGCGTACGCGACGAGCTCATCGCCTCCTTGGGATTCGACGGCGAAGCCCACCAATGCCGGCCGCGTGCCGGTTCGCGCCGCCCCCACTTCCGCGAGCAGATCCGCATTCTTGACGAGCGCAAGTGCGGTCGGTTCGGCCGAGCTCTTGATCTTGGTCGGGCTGAACTCGGCCGGCCGATGATCCGCCACCGCCGCAGCCATGATGAGGGCGTCGGCGAGAGACAGGTCGGGGCCGAGCACATCCCAGAGTGTGGCACGCATCGACGCCGCACTTCGCACGTCGATTCGAGCAACACCGTACGGGGTCGGCAGATCGACAGGACCCGCGATGAGCGTGACGGCGGCTCCTCGTGCCGAAGCGCGTTCGGCAAGTGCGAAGCCCATCCTGCCGCTCGACCGATTGCCGAGGAAACGAACGGGGTCGATGTCTTCCAGCGTCGGCCCAGCGGTGACGACCACGTGGGAGCCCTCGAGATCGTTGGGCGTCAGCACTGCGGCGACGGCTCCAGCGATCATGGTGGGATCCGCCATGCGTCCGACGCCATACTCGCCCGAGGCGACCTCGCCTTCGACCGGACCGACGAACACCACACGACCCTGAAGCGTCAGCGCCTCGACGTTCTGCTGCGTGGCTGGATGCGACCACATTCGTGGGTGCATGGCGGGCGCCAGGATCACCGGAACACCGGCACAGAGTGCTAGAGCCGCGACGAGGTCGTCTGCCCTCCCGTGTGCGAGACGGGCGAGCACATCGGCCGTGGCCGGCGCTACGACCACGACGTCGGCTTGGTCGCCAAGCGTTACGTGTGTTTCCCCCGCACGAGCGGGATCCCACATGTCGAGCGCCACGGGGCGGCCCGTGATGCCAGCGAGCGTTGCAGGGCCAAGAAATCGCGCTCCCGCAGCGGTCATCAGGGTGTGGACGTTGGCCCCAGCCTTGATGAGAAGGCGAGCGAGCTCCGCTGCCTTATACGCCGCGATGCTTCCTGTCACGCAGAGGGCGACGGTGCGACCCGAAAGCGGTCCTCCTTGCGACATCGGATCCGTCTGGCGATCACTGCCTACGTTCATAGGGTCCCGCAGCGTTCTACCGCGGATGAGTGGGTTTCGTCACTCGGCGGCCTCGGCGAAGCGCCCCTCCCGATCGCTCCGCTTGCGAGACACGCGTGGCCGTGGTTTCTTGGGCGGCCGGATTTCATGGGTTTGGCCGTCGGTATCGTGGGTCTGCCGAACGTCGGCAAGTCGACCCTGTTCAATGCGCTTTCGTCGGCGAAGGCGGAGGCTCAGAATTATCCATTTTGCACGATCGATCCCAACGTTGGCGTCGTGCTCGTGCCGGATTCACGCCTCGAGGCGCTCGATGGGGTCGTGCACTCCGATCGAATCGTGCCCGCGACGGTCGACTTCGTCGATATCGCCGGTCTCGTTCGGGGGGCACACAAGGGCGAAGGGCTCGGCAATCAGTTCTTGGCTCACATTCGAGAGGTCGACGCGGTCGTTCAGGTGGCGCGCTGCTTCGAAGACTCCAACATCGTCCACGTCGACAATCGGATCGATCCCGTCGCCGATGTCGAGACGGTTACGACCGAACTGTGCCTGAAGGACCTCGAGACGGTGAGCAAGCGCGCCGAGCGTGCGCAGAAGATGGCCAAGGCCAATCTGCCGATCGAAAAGTTGGCGGTGGAGATTTGCGAGGCCATGGCGCGACACCTCGACGAAGGCAAGCCAGCCCGCTCGTTTGCGCTGCCCGCCAACCCCGACGCCGAGGGCATCCTGCGCGAGATGCACCTTCTTACGGCAAAGCCCACCTTCTTCGTAGCCAACGTCGACGAAGCATCGCTCGGTCACCTGGACAAGAATCCCTACTATGCGGCTCTCGCAGCGCACGCGGCGGCCCAGGGGGCGCCCGTGCTGCCGATTTGCGCGGCGCTCGAGGCGCAGATCGCCGAGCTCGATCCGAAAGATCGACCGGAGTTCCTGGCGAGCGCGGGGCTCACGGAGCCGGGACTCCATGCGGTCGTGAGAGCCGGGTTCGACCTGCTCGGCCTCATCACGTACTTCACCGCAGGCAAGCCCGAGGTGCGCGCGTGGACGATTCATCGCGGATTCAAAGCTCCCCAGGCAGCCGGCGTCATCCACACCGATTTCGAAAAGGGCTTCATCCGGGCCGAAGTGATTTGGTGGGAAGACTACGTGGCGCTCGGCGGTGAAGCGAAGGCGCGCGAGGCGGGCAAGCTGGCGATCGAAGGACGCGACTACGTCGTCCGCGATGGCGACGTGATGCATTTCCGGTTCAATGTCTGACGCGTGTCGGACCGACAGTCTGACTCGAGGTTATGGACCGCCAAGCCGTAGAGCCGCACAGGTTGCTCGCTACCGAGGCGCGGCCATCTCGTTCAGATCCGTCGCCAGCGCGAAGTGCCACAGGAAGATGTAGAGCACGATGTGCTGGGGAGGCTTGGCAAGCCCCAAGAGTTGCTTGGCCTTGGCGACTTCCTGGGGAACGAGAATCCACGCCCAGTACATCCCGTAGATAGGCACGAGGATCGGCCACCACGCGAACGCGTCGTTGCGCGTCACGGTTCGGACCTCACCGACCATGGCAATCGCCAGGAGGAGGTACCAGACCGCCCCGGCCAGCTCGGCGACGGGCGCCAAGAGACTCAGAATCGGAAGGACGAAGCCCAATATCGTGGCGACCGTTCCTCCCACCACCATCACGAGAATTGGCAGCAACCACGTCATGAGCGCATTTCGCCGCGTCGGTCCTCGAACGCCCGGCGTTCCCCGGGATTGAAGGGTTCCGGCGAGCGCCGGGGCATACGGGGACACGGCCTGTGGGTCTGCCAGCGCGAGCGCTCCAGGCTGCTGCCCGTAGCCACCAGGTGCATAGGGCGCCTGAGGACCGGGCGGGTAGGGCGCCTGAGGACCGGGCGGGTAGGGTGCTTGAGGAGCAGGCGGGTAGGGTGCTTGAGGACCAGGCGGGTAGGGTGCTTGAGGACCGGGCGGGTAGGGCGCGGGAGCATGACCCTGTGGATCAAAGGCCCCGACCCCTGGATCTTGCCGAAATGAACCGCCCTGGGGCTGTGCGCCTCCCGGGTTCCCGTAATCGGCGGGGACGGCCTGCGTTCCCGGAGCGCCGTAGGGCCCCTGCCCAAACCCGGCCGGGTTGCCGCCGAGGGCGCCGAGGGCGATCGTTTGCCCACCCCCCCCTGGTTTGGCCGCGCCCGGCGTCTGGGCCTGGCCGTGTGGGTTGGGAGTGGCGGCGGGATGGGGAGCGAAGGCCGCTGCATAGGCGACCGCGTCGGCCGCGACGGTGCCACCAAGCGGATTGACCGGCGCGCGGGGTTCCGGGGGCGCATAGGCACGGGCCGCCGGCGGGGAATAGGCCGGCGTAGCGCCAACCTGCGCGGGGGCTCCGGGCGAAAAAGCGAGCGTTGCGCCGCCGCCGGTCCCGCCTCCGGCAGGGGGCGGTGCGCTCCCCGATGTCGCTCGATCAAGGACGGGAGTGCCGGCCGATGCGCCGAGACCAGCCTGAACCGGCGGGGCTACCCCCACCATAGTTCCCTTGAGTTTGCTCGGCAGCCCGCCCGGGCCACGAATCGCGCCCGCCGGGCTTGGCAAGGGAGTGCCTCCAGGCCCTCCTTCCGGCGTCGGAGGAAGCGGTGTCCTGGGGGTCGGACCTCCGCCTCCAGCCGGGGGATTCACCATGAGCATGGTGCCCTTGAACTTCGGGGCCGCCGCATTCTTGAGGACGAATGCGCATTTTGAGCAAGCTTGCGCCGTTTCGGGATTCGGCGTTCCACAGTTGGGACAGAACACTGCACACCTCCCTCGATTCGGCGGTCCCGCCCTTCGTGGAGCAGATAGAGGGTCCGCAGGCCGAGCTTTGCGCGATTTACGCTACGCGGCAGCATAGCGGCTCGCGATCCGTAGGCTCAAGGGAATTGACGGCGCGCATCCCACGGATCGCCCATGCCGGGCTTGCGAGCTTGTGAGGTCGCTGCCTAAGGGTGTCTTGACACTCGAGCGCGCTCGCCGGTAACTTCCGGCGACTTTCGGCCGCTCGGCCGCCGCTCGGCTTTCTCGTACGAGTGATTGCCGGTCGGTTGCAATTCCGGTCGGCCGACCCTCTTCTTCGACGAGGGGGGCGCTTCGCCGCCCCCCTCGAGCTCCCCCGACGAGGGGGGCGCTTCGCCGCCCCACTCGAGCTGCCCCGACGAGGGGGGCGCTTCGCCGCCCCCCTCGAGCTCCCCTATCGTGCCGTCCGTTTGCGCCGCGTCGCGCGGGTCGCTCGGTTCGACCGCTCCGATTCCGGCGACCTCTCCCGAAAGACTGCTCAGCGATGCCCTTTGCCCTCACCCCGGAACGCGAGCGTACGCTTCAGGAAATTCTGGCTCGGTATCCGACGAAGATGGCGGCGACGCTTCCGCTCCTGCACCTCTGTCAGGACCAGGCCCGGTACGTGAGCGACGAGGTCATCGAGTTCGTGGCGCAGCGTTTGGAAGTGTCGGCCGCTCACGTCAAGGGCGTGGTGACCTTCTACACCCGGTACAACCAGCACCCAGTTGGGAAGCACCAAATATGGGTTTGTCGGACGCTTCCCTGCGCGCTCCGCGGGGCCTATGACCTGCTCGCGCACTGCGAGAAGCGGCTCGGGATCCATAGCGGTGAAACGACACCGGATGGAGAGTTCACCCTGCGGACGGCGGAATGTCTTGCGAGCTGCGGCTCGGCGCCCGTGATGCAAATCGACCACGAATACTACGAGAACCTGACGCCGGACCGCGTCGACACGATTCTCACCGAGCTCGCTCGACCCAAGGGGTGAAGCGCCCATGCTCAAACGCACCAACTATTTGACTCGGCTCTACGGCAAGTTGGGCGGGTTTACGCTCGCGGCGTACGAGAACGACTCCGATGGCTACCGCATCGCGCGCCGCGTTCTGACATCGATGACGCGAGAGCAGGTCGTCGAGGAGGCCAAGAAGGCCAACATTCGGGGGCGCGGGGGCGCGGGCTTTCCGATGGGCGTCAAGTGGAGTTTCATGCCGAAGTCGGACTCGGCCGGCGCGACCAAGATGCCTCACTATTTGGTCGTCAACGCGGACGAGGGCGAGCCCGGAACCCATAAGGACCGCACGCTCATGGAGCAGAACCCTCACGCCTGCGTCGAGGGATGCATCATCGCAGCGTACGCGGTTGGCGCTCACGTCGCTTACATTTACGTGCGCGACGAACTCCACCTCGCGAAGGTTCGGCTCGAGGCGGCCATCGGCGAGGCACTCGGCAAGGGATATCTCGGCGAAGCGCCGTTCGGGAAGGCATATCCCATTCGCCTGTACGTCCATTCGGGCGCAGGCGCATACATCTGCGGCGAAGAGAGCTCGATGCTCAATTCGATCGAGGGTCGGCGGGGTGAGCCACGCGTGAAGCCCCCGTTTCCGGCGAATGTCGGGCTCTTTGGGTGCCCTACCACGGTGAACAACTTGGAGACAATCGCCGTTGTTCCCACGGCTTTCTCCCTGGGATGTTCCGAATTCAGTCGACTGTCGTCCCTGCATCATTTGAGCGACGGCGGCGTGAGGCTCTACGGCGTCAATGGGCATGTTCGGAAGCCCGGAATCGTGGAACTCGCCGTGGGGCCGACGCTGCGTGAGCTCGTATTCGACGTAGGCGGCGGACTGCTTGGCGGGCGCGGTTTGATGGCGGTGATTCCGGGAGGCTCTTCGTGCCCGGTGCTGCGCGCAGACGAGGTCGTGCACGCGTCGGATCCGAACTCTCCCCTGCATCCATACGATGGGCAGAGCGTGCTCGACGTGCCGTTGGGCGTCGATACCATGCGCGGAGTCGGCACGATGCTAGGTACCTGCTGCGTCACGGCGATAGCCGAAGGGACAGATCCGGTACTGTGCCTCGAGAACCTGATGCACTTCTATCGCCACGAGTCGTGCGGCCAGTGCACTCCATGTCGGGAAGGGACCGGTTGGCTCGAGCGCTTGTGCACGAAGATCGTCGACGGCAAAGCCTCGATGGCGGAGCTCGACAGTCTCCACGATATTGCGAACGGCATCATGGGCAACACCATTTGCGCTTTCGGAGAGGGGACGGCGATGCCGGCCCTTGCGTTCATCCGCAAGTTTCGGCCGGAGCTAGAAGCCTACGTTCGCGGGGAGCGGCGTCGGACCGACGCGCGGCTAACGGTCGAAGACTGGGACAGCCGATGATCTCGCTCGCCGTCGCCTACTTCTATGGGTGTGCGCTCGCCGCGATTGCGGGGTCGATCGCGGTGGTTGTTTCAAGAAATCCAACGCGCGCCGCCATGGGGTTGCTGCTTCTCGTGATCAGCGTCGCCGGGCTTTTCTTGCCGCTTCACGCTCAGTTTCTCGCGGCGATTCAGCTCATCGTGTACGCGGGCGCCATCGTCGTACTTCTTCTGTTCGTCATCATGATGCTCGGACCCGATGCGGTCGCGCCCTCCGATCGTCGAGGTCTCGTCGTTCGCGCCGTCGGCGGAACACTCTTCGTCGTCGGCGGAATTGCGGCGCTGGCGGTGGCCATTCGCGTCCTGACGGAGGCTCATCGCCCCCTGCCGAGTCCAGTTCCCCAGCCCGGCTTTGGAGGGATCGACAGCTTCGGCAGCATTCTCTTCACCGATGCGGTGGTGCCCCTCGAGCTGTCGGCCGCATTGCTCCTCGTGGCTGTCGTCGGTGTCGTCGCGGTGGCTCGAGGGCACGTTAGATCGACGAGGGGGGCGCTTCGCGACCCCCCTCGATCTCCCCCATCGACGAGTGGGGCGCTTCGCGACCCCCCTCGCTCTCCCCCATCGACGAGTGGGGCGCTTCGCGACCCCCCATCCCGAGTGCCCGGGGCTGCGACGGAAGGACGAACATCGTGATTGCCATCGAACACTACGTCGTCTTGAGCGCCGTGATTTTTCTCGTGGGAGGGTTCGGTTTCCTCGTGCGGCGAAACGTCCTTGTCGCGCTCATGAGCATCGAAGTGATGCTCAACGCGTGCAATCTGGCTTTGGTGGCGCTCAATCGGTCGAGACTCGGCGCTATCGGTCAATCTGGGTTCGCCGGTGGAAACCACACCGGACAGGTGTTCGCGTTCTTCGTCATTGCTGCCGAAGCCGCCGAAGTTGCCGTCGGATTGGCCATCGTCCTCGCATTCTACCGTCTGCGCTCCACCGTTCGGTCCGATGACGCCGATCTCTTGAAGAACTGAGGAGCCGTCCCGATGCCCATCGCTTTGGACCCGAACGACTACGCGTTGATCGCGCTCATTCTCGGGATGCCGCTGCTCGGCGCGTTCGTCAACGGGATTTGGGGCCACCGGTTGGGCAAGCGTGCCGTGAGTCTCATGGCTCTCTTGGCGGTCGGAGTGAGCTTTCTTCTCTCCGTCGCCGCGTTTGTCGCCCTTGCACACCTCACCGCCGAGAGCGGGGATGCTCAGGTCAAGCTCGGATGGACTGCTTGGCAATGGCTTCGAACCTCGACCGCCCAGGGGGCGATCGTCTTGATCGACGCTCGTTTTTCGATTGATGCGCTGAGCGGGATGATGATGCTCGTGATCACGGGCGTGGGATTTCTCATCCATTGGTACGCGACTTCGTACATGGCTGAGGATGCCTCCTACGCGCGCTTCTTTGCCTATCTGAATCTGTTCGTGTTCTCGATGTTGGTGCTGGTCCTCGCGGACAATCTCCCGGTCCTGTTCGTCGGCTGGGAGGGCGTCGGGTTGTGTTCCTATCTCCTCATCGGGTTCTGGTACGAGAAGGCGCCGAATGCTGCCGCCGGGAAGAAAGCGTTCATCGCGAATCGGGTGGGTGATTTCGGACTCCTCTGCGCGATGCTGATGCTTGTGCACTACACGGGCGCGCTCGACTGGAATGGGATCGCAAACGCGGCTGCCAACCTGGTGCGCCCCGGCGAGCCTTTCCGGGTTCACCTGTGGCCTCCTGGAGGGGGACAGTACCCTGCTGTCTTGCACTTTCTGCAGCCGGACCGTCCCTTCACGATTAGCGCTGCCACTGCGATCGGGCTCGCGCTCTTGCTCGGTTGTACGGGCAAGAGCGCGCAAATTCCCCTCTATGTGTGGCTGCCGGATGCCATGGCGGGGCCCACGCCGGTGTCCGCGCTCATTCACGCGGCAACCATGGTGACGGCGGGGGTTTATCTCATCTGTCGGCTGTCGTTCGTATTCGTGTTGTCCCCTTTCACGATGATGATCATCGCCGTGATCGGTGCTGGGACGGCGCTCTTCGCTGCGACCATCGCGACGACGCAGAACGACATCAAGAAGGTGCTTGCGTACTCGACCATCAGTCAGCTCGGCTTCATGTTCCTCGGCGTCGGTGTCGGCGCGTTCACGGCGGGCTTCTTCCACGTATTCACTCACGCGTTCTTCAAAGCATGTCTGTTCCTCGGTGCGGGCTCGGTGATTCACGCCATGCACGCGCGGATTCATGATGACGACAAGGCTCAGGACATTCGTTACATGGGGGGGCTGCGTAAGTGGCTGCCATTGACCCACTGGACGTTTGCCGTGGCGACTGCGGCCATCATAGGCTTTCCCCTTACGAGCGGCTTCTTCTCGAAGGACGAGATTCTCTTCCGCGCCTACGCCAACCACCTGAAGGAGGTCGGACTCTACGAACCACCCCCGTGGCTCAGCCCCGTGTTGTTCTGGGTCGCCATTGCTGCTGCTACGTTGACGGCGTTCTACATGTGTCGCCTGTATTTTCTGACCTTCTGGGGAGACTTCCGGGGCTGGACCGTTGGAAGGCCATCGCAGGCCGCCGCGGAGGAACTCGCGTCTCGGGGGGCGGAACACGGCTCTCAGCGAGACGATCTTTCGCGACCGGGGTATGCGCCCCACGAGTCGTCCCGGCACATGACGATTCCGCTCATCCTTCTCGCAGCGTTCTCGCTGTTTGCCGGGGTGGTGAACCCTGGATTTCATCTGGTAGCGGAGCCGCCCATGGAGCACTGGCTCCGCCCGGTGTTCGCGGGTGCCGTGACAGACTCCATCGTCGTCCGGAGCGATGCCGGGCGCATCGAAATTGTGTCCGCTGCATTCGGCTTTCTGGCGTTTGCGTTCGGCTCGATCGCCGCGTGGTGGACGTACGTGGCCAAGCGGGGCGATCCGGCGGATCGGGTCGCGAGGGCGGTGCCGGGTCTCTACGGGCTCGTCCGCGACAAGTGGCGGATCGACGAACTCTACGATGCCACTGTTGTCGCGCAGGTCGACTCCCTGGCGGAGACGGCGTCGGTCGTCGATAGCGTCCTCGTCGATGGCATCGTGTCCCGGCTCCCTTCACTGATCGTGGCCGTTGCTGGGAGCGCTCTTCGGATTGTGCAAAACGGAGTCGTGCACACCTACGCGGCGTTGATGGTCGTCGGCCTCGTCGCCATGGGATGGTTCTTCGCCGTTCCCCATCCGAATGCGGCGGTGACAGCCATCGATGGTGCCGACGTCACGGTCACAGCGGCTCCCGGCATCGGGTACTCTTATCGGTGGGACGCCGACGGAGACGGGCGGCCTGACGCGCCTCAGTTCTCGCCGGAGTCCATGGTCAAGCTGCATGGGTCGCCTGGGCAGATCATGAACGTGAATCTCGAAGTGAAAAACGCGTTTGGATTCGTTGCCGCTCGTGCCGTGCACTTCACGGTGCCCAATGCACCTCCGCCTTCGCCCTGACGCGGGTAATCACCATGAGCACCCCTGACGAATCGCCTACGGGTTCCGCCTCCGAGCACAACCTCGGCGCCAAGCAGTTGGCCCTGATCTTGGCGCTTCTTATCGCCCTGGGAGTTGTGGCGCTGCGCTTCGACCTGGTGCCCATCGTGCTCGCTGGGGTTGTCGCTGTTGCGGTCCCAGCGCGCAGAACCATGGCCGTTCGACTGGCGCTAGGTGCGATTGCAGCGCTCGCCGCGCTGTTCATCGCGCGATTGTGGCCGACTCTCGATGCGATCGAGATTCCACCTTCTGAGCCGAGGCAGCTTCTGAGTTGGCTCATCGGGTTGCCGTTGGCGGGAGCGGTGACCGTCCTGCTCGTCCCGCGCCGCGCCGAAAGGGTCCTCCAGGTCGCGACTCTGGGTGTCATGCTGAGCACCTTCGTGGGTTCGCTGCTGCTCCTGCGGATCGACATGGGACGCACGTTTCATTGTGATCAGAACATCGTCTGGATGGCCCGATACGGCATTCACTACCACGTGGCCGTGGACGGCATATCTGTCTGGCTCGTGCTGCTGACTACGTTCATGGCTCCGATTGCGACGTACGCGTCCTTCGGAACCATCAAGACGTGCGTGAAGGCGTGGTGCTTCGTACTCCTTCTCCTGGAAGGCGGGATGCTTGGGTCGTTCGTCGCCCTCGATCTGTTCGTCTTCTACATCTTCTGGGAACTGATGCTCGTGCCGATGTTCGTCATGATCGGCGTGTGGGGGAGCACGAACCGGATTCGAGGCGCGCTCAAGTTCTTTCTCTTCACGATGGCGGGCTCGGTCCTGATGCTCGGAGCGATTCTCTATCTGGCATACACGTATTCGAAAGTCAGCGAATCGGGCACCCCTAGCTTCGACTATTTCGAGCTTCAACGCCTGCTCTTGCCGAGACACATCCAGGTCTGGGTCTGGGCCGCCTTCACAGTGGCGTTTCTCGTGAAGGTGCCGATGTTTCCGCTTCATACGTGGCTGCCCGACGCACACACCGAGGCGCCGACGGCCGGTTCGGTTCTGCTCGCCGCCGTGATGCTGAAGCTCGGGACGTATGGGTATCTCCGCTTCTCGATGGGCCTCTTTCCGCAGGCATGCTGCGAATATGCGGCGAATCTGGCGGGTCTTGCGGTCGTGGGCGGCATTCTCTACGGCGCTCTGTGCGCGTGGAAGCAGGAGGATGCCAAACGCCTAATCGCCTATTCGTCCGTTTCGCACCTCGGGTTCGTCATGTTGGGGCTGTTCGCGCTCAACGCGACGTCCATCGAAGGTGGCGTGCTTCAAATGGTCAATCACGGAATCAGCACGGGGATGCTGTTCTTGCTCTTTGGTGTCATCTACGATCGCCGGCATACGAGGCGCCTCGACGGGTTCGGAGGGCTGGCGAAGCCCATGCCCGTGTTTGCTGCCCTCTTCTTCATTGCGACGCTGGCGAGCATCGGACTGCCAGGGACGAATGGATTCGTGGGTGAGTTCATGGTGCTGACGGGCACGATGGCCTCGCGGATGCTCGGTCACTTCAGCGGGGTACAGTCGGTCGCGGCGGCGATCGGAGTCGTACTGGGCGCTATCTACATGCTGATGGTCATGGAGAAGATGTTCTTCGGACCGGTAACCCGAGACGAGAACAAGAGTGTGCCGGACGTGAACAATCGCGAGCTCATCGCGGTCGCTCCGCTCGCGATTATGATCTTTGCGATCGGCCTGTTTCCGGACGTGTTCGTTTCTCGGCTGAAAGGGGCGGCTGAGCGAGTTCAGGCCGATGTCGAAGCAGCCTACGACGCTCACCCTGGCCCAGCGTTCTACGAAGGTCCGATTCGGCTCAAACCGCTGCGTCCGGAGGCCCCCACATTCAGACCTCCGCCACTCGGCGACACCCTGGCGCAGCGTCCCTGAGGAGCGGTCCATGAATCTCGCGATCGTCTTGTCTCCACTCCTTGCGGTCGGATTGGGCGCTCTCGGGCTGATGGTGGCCGACGCGCTTTCCTCCCGGAAGGGGGGATTCGCCCTCGGCGCGGCGACGATCCTCCTTGCCGCGGCCGTTCTTGCAGCGGGGGTATGGCTTGGAGGCGGCGCGGAGTCACTGCAAGCGGCCGCGCTCGCGCCGTGGATCCTGGTCGATGGGCTAACCCTCTATATGACCATGCTGCTGTGCGTGGGCGGTGCGCTATCGGCGCTGCTGGCCGGCGGATATTTGACCGAGCATCGGCTGGAGCGCTGCGAATTCTACGTCCTGCTGCTGCTGTCGGTGTTTGGGGCGATGACGCTCGTGGCGGCGGGGGACGCCCTAACGCTCTTCTTGGGCCTGGAAACGATGAGCCTCGGAGTGTACTCGCTGACGGCGTTCCGCCGGCAGAACGCGCGGTCGGTCGAAGGGGGCCTCAAGTATTTTCTTCTCAGTTCATTTGCTGCTGCGCTGCTGCTCTACGGTTTCGCGCTTCTCTACGGGGCGACCGGCCACACCGACCTCGCGGGAATTGGCGCCGCCACATCGATGCAGGCGGGCCGCTCTCCGATGTTCGTCTTCGGTGCGGTCTTGGTCCTCGTCGGTCTTGCATTCAAGGTCAGTGCTGTCCCATTCCACGCATGGACGCCCGATGCATACGAAGGGGCTCCAACTCCGGCTACGACGCTCATGGCCGTGATGGTCAAGGCCGGCGCATTTGCCGTTCTCCTTCGGGTCCTGCGCGTTTGTTTCTCGGACCCGACCTGGACGTCCTGGGCGAGCGGATGGCCACCGGTCGTGGCCACGCTGGCCGCCGTGACCATGACTGTGGCGAATCTCGTCGCTAGTCGTCAGGATTCTGTAAAGCGCATGCTCTCCTACTCGAGCATCGCGCACGCCGGATATATGCTCGTGGGGCTGTCGGCTGTCGTTCGCTCGAGGACGCCCGGCGAGACGAGTGTTCTCTTCTATCTCCTCGCCTATGCGCTCTCGACCGCGGGTGCATTCGGAGCGCTCATCCTCTGCGGAAGCCATGGCAGGGAGGCGGTCAGCTACGAGGACCTGTCCGGGCTCGGGAAACGCCATCCGCTCACTGCTTTCGTGTTTTCGATCTGTGTCCTTTCGCTCGCCGGGATTCCGCCGACAGCGGGCTTCTTCGCTAAGTGGTTCGTGTTCAAGGCAGCGGTCGACGCGGGGCTCTACAGCCTCGTGGTGCTGGCCCTCGTGAACAGCGTCATCGCCGCCTACTACTACCTGCGCGTTCTCGTGTTCATCTACATGCGCGAACCGGCGGCCGGCGCACCGATTGCGGTGCCGATGAGATCGGGGTACGTGCTTTTCGCCGTGATTCTGAGCACCGCATCGGTCATTGCTCTCGGGCTGGCACCTTCCGGTTCGCTCAGCCTCGTCGAGTTTGCCGTTGCCCCGAGTGCCGGGGGTTGACGAGGCTCGCACGCTCTTTGTATGGGGAGGACTTCATGCCCAAGTCTGCCGCCTTTGTTGTCATCGTCGTTGGCTTTGTCGCAACCGCGGTTGGCTGCCGGAGCGGTCAGCACGAAGTCCAGCATGAAGTAGGAATGGGCGACGCGGGAGCGGCGGTGGGCCAGACCGGCGCGGTTTCGAGTGCGCCCGCAGGCGAGGTTGCTGATGCGTCCTCCGCGAAGGATCCTCTGGCCATCCCGGCTGCCAGCGTGGCTGCCGTGGTCAACCCGGGGCATGTGCCAGCCTACGTGGGGCCAACGGGTGTGGTGGCCGGAACGGTTCGGATCGTCGGGCCGGACGCCCCCGAAGTGCCCGGCCTGAGCTTCCGCGCGTGTCCGGCTGCCGTGGACATGTACGCAAAAGCCTTTCGCTCCGGCGTTCCCCGCGAGGACGGTTCCCGCGCGCTCGCCGATGCTCTGGTCGTCGTGACCGGTTACACCGGATACGTCGAGGAGAAAGAGCCCGCCGTGCGGGTAACGGTCGACCGGACATGCTCTTATCCTGCGAGGACCATCGCGATGACCTTCGGCCAACGCATCGAGGTCACGAACGACACCAGGCTTCCCTTCGGGCCGTATCTCGAGGACACCTACAATCCGGTCATCCGCGTCGCTCCGCCGCAGAATGCGGGCGACCCCGTCCGGATCTATCCCCCGCGGGCGGACTATTTCCGATTGCGCGACCGCCTTCAGTCCTTCATTCACGAAGACGTCTACGTGCTTCGCCAGCCGCTGCACGCGGTGACCGACATCTCTGGCCACTATCGAATCACGGGAGTTCCAATCGGACACGTGACGGTCTCGGCGCGACTGCCCACGATAGGGAGCGACAGCGCACGGGATATCGACGTCAAGGACGGTTCCGTGGCCAGTGTGGATCTCACTCTGACGTACTCGCCCACTTCGTCGGTTCCCGCGGCGTCTTCGCGCGTCCGATAGCCGGTCATCGCGGGCTCGATCGGGTCGCGGCTCGCGCACATGCGCTCATCAGCAGAGCGGAGATCCTAGGATGTCAATTCGCGTATTCGTCGACGGAGAAGAGGGAACGACCGGCCTTCAGATCAGGAAGAGGCTCGAGCGACACGGCGGCGTCGAACTTCTCGCGATCGATCCATCACGCCGCAAGGACCCGTTGGCGCGCCAGGCGTTGCTCTCCGAAGCGGAGGTGGCGTTTCTGTGTCTCCCGGATGTGGCGTCACGCGAAGCCGTGATACTGGCCGAGGGCCTTCCGGTTCGACTCATCGACGCAAGCACGGCGTTTCGGACCGACTCGGCGTGGGTCTACGGTCTGCCGGAGCTCGGGCTCCGCGACCGCCTACGGACGGCCGTGCGCGTTTCGGTTCCGGGCTGTTACGCCACGGGCTTTCTTCTCCTCGTCGCGCCGCTCGTTCGCGCGGGGATCCTTCCCTCCGACTACCCGGTGGCCTGCCACGCGGTGTCCGGCTTTTCAGGAAGAGGCAAGAAGGGAATTGCGGAGTATACAGCAGACGACTCCGAGTCGATGCGGAGTCCGCGCCACTACGCGCTCGGGCTTGCCCATAAGCACGTGCCCGAAATGCACAAGATGTCTGGACTCGACCACCCTCCGCATTTTATGCCCATCATCGGGCCGTACTTTGCCGGGATGGTCGTGTCGGTCGCGCTTCACACGAGGCTTCTTGCAAAGTCGGCTGACCCTGCTTCCATCCAAGAAATCTACGCTCTGTTCTATAGAAACGAGCCATTCATCCGCGTCCTGCCTGAAAACGATGACAGCGCGCTCGAAAACGGCTTCTTGCCTGCAACAAACTGCAATGGGACCAACCGGGTCGATCTGTTCACGTGCGGCACGCCCGATCTCGTCGCGGTGATGGCTCGGTTCGACAATCTCGGGAAGGGTGCGTCGGGAGCGGCCGTGCAGTGCATGAACGTCATGTGCGGGTTCGACGAGGCCACGGGGACCACGGTGGAGGCAGACGGTCGGTAGTCGACGAGAGGGGCGCTTCGCGGTCCCCCTCGAACTCCCCCGGGCGATGTCGATCACGCGCTATAGTCGCCGCGGGTCATTGGCCCATTGACCAGGATGCTTTCATGGCAGGACAGCTCTCAGGCAAGACGGCAGTTGTGACCGGTGCGAGCGCGGGTATCGGTCGTGCCACGGCCGTGACCCTGGCGCGAGCGGGCGCCGCCGTGGTCGTGCAGGCACGGCGCAAGCAACGCCTCGATGCGCTCGTGTCAGAGATCGAAGGCAGCGGCGGTCGAGCCCTGGCCGTCGAGGGAGATGCGGGTCTCGAGGCCGACATCGACCGGCTGATGGAACGGGCGCTCTCGTGGGCTCCCGGTGGGGGCAAAGTCGACGTCGTCATCGCGAACGCCGGACGTGGCCTCGCCGGCGGCGTGCTCGCGAGCGACGAGTCGGCCTGGGCCGACCTCGTTCGAGTGAATGTCCTGGGAGCTGCCCACCTTCTTCGTCGAGCGGGGCGGCACATGGTGCAGCGCAAGTCGGGCGACATAGTCATCCTCGGGTCGGTGGCGGGCAGGAACATCTCGCCCTTCAGCGGCTTCTACGGATCGAGCAAGTTCGCGGTGGGTGCGATAGCGGAAGCACTGCGCCGCGAAGTGTGCGCTCACGGTGTTCGCGTGTCGCTCGTCATGCCGGGCATCGTGGTCAGCGAGTTCCAGGATGTGGCCGGCTACACGCCGGAGAACTTCGGCAGCGGTGTGGCGCGGTATGGCGAACTTCTGCGACCTCAGGCGATCGCCGACGGGATTCAGTGGCTGCTGAGTCTTCCTCCCCAAGTGAACGTCAGCGAGATCATGATTCGACCGACAGGACAGGACTATCCGTAGTAGACCAAGGGGCAGCGTCACTGCCGTCGCCGCCAAGGCTGAAATCGCTCGAAATGGACGATTGGCTGGAACGGGGTTAGGTAGTGGCTGTGCAAGTACGCGGTCAGAAAGCCCCAGGGGGGGGATGCAAACTCGTACGAGCGTTGCTGGCAGTGGCGGTCGCGGCTACGTCGTTGGTGGGGCAGGGGTGTTCCGTCCTCATCAGCGCCATGGAGACCTCGGCGACTTCCTCGGCCGGAATGAGGTGCGTAACCACCTCCGAGTGCGAAGTCGGCCAGCTGTGCGTACCGGATGACAGCGGAACGAGCGCGCTGATCTGTGTTGCCCAGGTTGGCACGGAAGGTGGCC
>Ga0326728_10009889_pt1 | contig 22638 bp, 22 predicted proteins | sample MB3enrmetagenome_FD_207602 | JGI IMG/M metagenome (GOLD analysis project Ga0326728, IMG submission 207602) | Lab enriched peat soil microbial communities from McLean, Ithaca, NY, United States - MB31MN | ecosystem: Environmental > Terrestrial > Soil > Wetlands > Peat | place: USA: New York... | reverse complement strand
CGTGCCCAGGGTCCGGGGTGGCCCGGGAGGGCTGCCGGCCCTTGGCTGGGTCTGCTTTGCGCCGGGCGAGTTCTTCGGCGGTGAGGGCGCCCTCAGGGCGGCAGCGACCGGCTCGGGAGGCGCCCCAAGCGCGGCGGGGCGTGAACGAGGCTGCGCGGCCTCCGTTTTGCGGGACTGGTCTGGCGGCGTGAGGCCGGGCGCGCCCGAGGAGCGAAGCTCGGCGGCGTTCCCATCCAGGTCCTCCAACTGATCCAGGATGCGAAGCGCCCCCTCCAAGCCGGCGCCTCGTTCGACCATCCCGCGCGCCGCCGCGAGCAACTGCTCGGCGCTGAGGAACGGGCCGGCCAGCTTCAACAGATGACGCGCGTATTCCAGGCACGATTCCCGCTCGAAACAGGCCTGGGCCTCCGCCAGCAGGTAGGGCGCCTCCCAGGAAAGGTCCTGCGGGTTATGACAGCCCAGCAGATGGAAATAGAACCCGCCCGGCGGACAGGCCCAGGCCGGCTCGGGGTTTGGGGCGGCGGCGCCCGTTTTCCGCGTCACCGAGACGATCTTGTAGTCATGCCCGCGATACCGATCCACGTAGCGCTCGTGCACCGTGACCACCAGGGCGGGGTCCGCCCGCAACTCCTGGTCGATGAAGCGTTTGACATCCGGCAGGTAAGCGTCGTCGGTGTAATCGTCAAAGAAGATCACGCCGCCCTCGCTGAGCAGCGGCAGGCAGTCCTGGAAATCCTGCCGGACCGTGGCGTAAGAGTGGCCGCCATCGATCCAGATCATGTCGAAGCGGAGCCCCTGCCCGAGCATCCGCACGGCCGCGTCATGGGAGAAACCCTTGTGCAGGTGGACCTTGCGCGACACCTGCTCGAGGCGTGCCCGCACTTCGGCCAGGGCGTCGGCTTTGAGCGAGACCTCTTTGGCCCGGAGCGCCTCGTCGGCATCCTCGAAGAGGTCGATGCCATGGTATTCCACCGATTTGTTGCGCGAGTTGAGCAGGAGCAATTCGCTGGTGTCTCCCGCGCACACCCCGATTTCCAGGATGCGTTGGCAGGCGCAGGCTCGCACGTAATCGAGGATGGCCAGATAGCGCCGGGCGTTGAGCTTGCCGTAACGAAGCGAGTAGAGCAGATCGACGCCGCTCTTGTCGCGCGTGAAAATGGCATGATAGACTTTGCTCTTTTGCCGGCAGGAAAAGTCGTCGAAGGGCAGGAATTCGTAACGCTCGTTCTCGAACACATGTACGGGGCGGGCCGAGCTGAAGATCATCGGCACCAGGAACAACTGGTCCCGACACCACTCGGACATCTGGCCGAAGTGGTCGAGCAACTCGGTGAATTGCGACCCGTCGAGGCTGTCGAATACCGTCAGGTCGATCCCACAGAGGCCGATGTTATAGCCGCCCCCTTTGGAGGGTGGACGGTAGCGGACGGCCTTGCCCAGGCGGGAAGCGACGAACTGGCGCATCGCCGGGTTGTTGTCGGCGCTTCCCTTCTCCTGGATCAAGAAGGGGACGCGCCGGGCCGAGAGGTCCCCGATCTCGGTCAGCGGCTCCAAGGCCGCCAGGTCGTTATCGGTCATGATGCAGTAGTCCAGCTCGAGGAAACGGCGGACATACAGCAGGAGCAGAATCTTGAAGAACAATGGGTAGGCCCGCGTCATTGCCTGGAGGCGCGACGCGGCTACGCCATAGGTCTGCGCGATGAACTCGATGATCTCCTCCTCCAGCAGACGGTGATAGGATTCCATGGCAGTGAAGGAGACCGGGCTCTGGGGGTCGAAATCGTGCCACAGCACGAAAATGGCCGCTTGGCCCAGCTCTCTGAGGAGGTCCCGCAACACGGCCTGGGAGCGAAAATCGTTTCGCTCGAAAAAGCCGACGATGGCGTGCGGGGAACCGGCGCTCATCATCCGGGAGCGGTATTTAACCAGGGTGCCGACGGACAGATTGGGGTCCAGGTAAGTGATCTCCCGGTTGCTGCGGCCCGGTTTGAGGGCGGGATCGCGCTTGACCGCCTGCTCGAAGCCCACGGTCGAGGGCACCGGTTGGTAATAACTGACCCAGACATAGCTCAGCATCGGCCGGGCCTTTTGGATGAACTCCAAGGTGTGGCGCAGGCTCTCCTCGGTCTCTCCGGGATAACCCACCAAGAACAGCCCCACGACCCGGTGTCCGTGCCCCTGAAGCAGCCGGATGGCCTCCATGGCCCGGTCGGCGCGGAAGTTCTTCCCCATTGCCCGCAACATCCGATCATCGCCGGACTCGATTCCGAGCTGGATCTCCTTGGGTTGAAACGCATCGATGCAGGACAGCGTTCTGGCGTTGGTGAGCTTGACGTGCGTGAAAAACACGCACCGGCGGGCCAGCGAAATGCCCCGGCGCGCGGCCTCTTCCTGGAGGCCGGCCATCCGCTCCGGCTTCAAGGTGAAAATGTCGTCCACGAAAAAGACCTCCTTCATGCCCCGCGAGAGCAGCAACTGGAGGTTATCGACGGTGCGCTTGGCGCTGAAAAACGCCAGACCCCGCTCGGTGTTGTGGCAGAAATGGCAGCGGTAGGGACAGCCGCGCGCGCTCATGAGCTCATAATGCGTCTCGCCCAGCGAGACGAAGTCGCGCTCCTCCCAGGAAGGATACTGGGAGAAATCCACCGCTCCGTTGTGGAAATAGGTCTCGCCCGGGCCGACGTGGAGCTGGATGTCCCGGGCGGCAAGAGCGGCCCGTTGCTCCGGCGTGGCGGTCCCGGCCCACTTGCCCCCGGCAACCACGGGGCAGGAGAATCGCTCCCGCAGGGCCAGGCAGTCCGCGATCGGTGCCTCGCCCGACCCCGCCAAAATTGAAAGCCCCACCAGGTCGTACCGCCGGTCCGGGATACGGTCCAGCCAATAGCAGTCGACTTCGTGGCCAAGGGACCGCAAAAAAGGCGCCAAGTCGAGCAGCGCTATCGGATTGCGCGGGTCAGCCAGATAGGCCCGGGTAGTCAGGAGGATTTTCACGGGTCATGGTTGCGAGAGCGCCGCCGGGGCGGGCTGGCGCAGTTGCGCGAGCTTGGCGGCGACTCCGAGCCAATCGACTTTGACGCGCTCGCGGAGGTGGTTGGACGTTTTCAGGGCCGACTTCTCCTCGATCCTGTTGAGGTCCTGTTGAGCGGACTCAAGGCCGGGCTCGAGCTCGAGCACCTGTTCGAGAGCGCGGCGGGCGGCCTCCAAGTGTCCGGCCTCCAACTCGCACCGGCCCAGGCGGAGCGCCACCTCGGTGTCCTGCGGGGTCTGGCTGAGGATCTGGCTGTATTGCCGGGCGGCGTCCGGGAAGCGCTGTTCCTGGAAATTGAGGTCGGCCAGCAGCCGCAAGGCGCCGACGTGGTTGGGCGCCAGTTCGAGGGCGCGGCCCAGGGCCGCTTCAAAGCGGCGAATGTCGTCGCAGCGCAACGCGGCGGCGGCCAAGGGCACCAGGGTGTCCACCACGTCCGGTTGGAGGGCGTCGGCGGCCAGGCAGGACTCGAGGGCGTCCGGGTACAGGCGCAATTGGGTCTGGATGTTGGCCAGGGCGAGCCAAAGCGGTGCGCAGAGCGGCGCCTGGTGCGCGGCCATTCGCAAGGCGCCCAGGGCGGCGGGCAGTTCACCGCGGGCACAAGCCGCCTCGGCCTGCGCCACCCACTGGGCGACGTCCGCCGCGGGCTGGCTGGGCGCGGCGGCCTCGGCGTTGGCACCCGGCGCCACCGCGCCGGCCGCTCCCCCGGCCCGGGCGTCGAGGACGGCCAGGTTCTCGCGGGCAACGGCGTTGCCGGGCTCGATTCTCAACACGCGCTCGAACATGGCCCGGGCGCCGGCTCGGTCCTCGAGCACGAAGAGGCATTTGGCCAGGGCGAGCAGGGCCGAGGCGTCGTCGGGCTTGAGGGCAACCAGACGCCGATAGAGCTGCGCGGCGCGGGCGGGGCTGCCGCATTGCAAACTCGCGTTGGCCAGGAGCTGGAGGGCATCCGCGCAATTGGGGTCCAGCACCAGGGCGCGTTCCAGGGCGGCCTCGAAGGCGGGCAGGTCTCGTAAAGCCAGGCAGGCGGCGCCGAGCTTGGCATGGAGCAAGGCGTTCGCGCCGTCCAGTTCGATGGCCGCCAAGAGGCGGCGCCGGGCCTGGCGGAACTCGCCCAGTTGGAAATGGACGCTGCCCAAGGCGCCAAGGAGCAAGGGGTCGGGCGGGGCCAACTCGACCACCGCTTGAAGCAGGATGCGGGTGGTTTTCAGGTCGCCGCGGGCAAACTGCGCGTTGGCCAACTGGAGGAGTTGGAGGGCGGGTCCGGACGGGCCGCGGGCGGCGGGGCCGGGGAGCGGGGCGAGGGTTTGAGGATTGGTCATAAGGGCGCGTGGACAAAAAGCCGGCGGTCGAGGGTCGGGAGCGGGTCCGCGGCGCGGAGGCGGGCCGGTGTCCCGGAAATCTGCGTCCCCTGGGGCGGGGAGGGTTACCCGGTGATGAGCTTCAGGACGGTCGCGGGCAACTGGTTGGCCTGGGCGAGCATCGCGGTGGCGGATTGGACCAGGATGTTGTCGGTGGCATAGGTCGTGGATTCGTCGGCCACGTTGACATCCTCGATCTCCGAGCTGGCGGAGGTCAGGTTCTGCTGGGCAACGGACAGTTGGTTGGCAGCGTAGTTCAAGCGGGTCTCGTACGAGCCGATGGTGGCGCGGTCGGAGGCCAGTTGCGTGATCGCCTGCTGCACGGCGGCCATGGCGGCGCCGGCCGAGACGGTGGTGCCGATGTCCGAAGACGTGGCTGCGGCGTAGGCGCCGGTGGTCAGGTCCACGCCGTTCATGCTCATGGTCATCGCGTTGTCGGCATCGAGCGTGACGCCGATCGAGCTGCCCGAGAACAGGCTCACACCGTCGAAATCCTTGGCGGCAGTGGCGGTAATGTAGGAGCTAAGCTGCTGGAATTCCAGGTCGTAAAGGGACCGGTCGCTGTCGCTCACGGTGTCATTCATGGCCTCGACGGAGAGCTGGCTCATCTGGCTCAACGCGGTGGAGATGCCGCTCAGGTAGCCGTCCTGGGTCTGGGTGAAGGACAGGGCGGTGCTGACGTTGCTCTCGGCCGCGGTGGTGCGCTGCACCTCGGCGCTGAGGTTGGTGGCCGCCGCCAGGCCGGCCGGGTCGTCGGCGGGCGAGTTAATCTGCAAGCCGGAGCTGAGCCGTTGCAGCGACTGATCCAAGCGCTGCTGCGCCGCATTGAGATTGTCGGCGCCTTGCAGGGCTTGGAGGTTCGTGTTGATTGTCATACGATTCTAGGCTTGGTTTGATTTGCGTTGGTCTTGGGTTCTGACCTCCATGTCAGGGTTTGGCCGGCAGCATTCCTGCCAGCGCTTGGAGTCCCCGCGCACCCGGAGGGCTGCGCCGTGGGGGTCGAGAGTTTGGGCACCGGGCCGAGTCGCGTCGTCGCCGCCGCTTCGTTGCTCTGGCGGATTTCCTCATAGACTTCCTGCCGGTGCACCGGCACGTCCGCCGGCGCGGTGATGCCCAGCTTGATCACCTCGCCATCGATCCGCACCACCTTGACGGTGATGCGGCCATCGATGACGATGCTTTCGTTCAGTTTCCGGGTGAGGATGAGCATGGCAGTACTCCGGTCAGCGGCTGCGGATCGGCAACGGGTGCGCAACGGAAAGCTCGGAAGCGTTGAGGGGGATGACCTGTTTGGCCTTGAGCGTGCGCCGGTTCAGGACGATGGGTCCCTTCAAATTGATCGTGGCCTGCCGCCCCGCCCGCACGGTGACGATGTTGATGATCAGGGCGTCTTCCGGGCCTTCCAGGCCCAGAAACTGCGCATCCTCCTCCGGGATGGCCGGCAGGTAATCAGGCACCGCGATGAAGGGCGACATCACCAGGAACGCCAGCTTGGGATTGCCCACCGCTTGCAACCACAGAAACGGCTCTTCCTCCGGCCGGGCAAACAGGGTGAAGCTCTTGCACCGCTCGAACCCCAGCAAGCCCAGCGGCAGGCGGACCACGCAGTGGTTGCGCTCCAGCAGGTTGCCGGTTTCAGTTCTCGCTATGGAGTTCATTCACCTTCCTCACAGCAGAGGCCATGCCAGCCCCTTGTTCCCCCAATAAATCGCACGCGCAGGAGTGAAAAAACGCCTTTTCTCCACCCTGCCGCCAGGAAGAACGTCATTCCGGCCGCCCGCGGGGAAAGATCGGCCCCCAGGCCGGTCAGTTTTTGCCCAGCCCCCGCCGTCGGGGCCGTGGAAGTGGGAAGCAGGGTTCCTCACACGCTAATATAGGTCATCAAAGAGAGGTTACTGTTGAGGAGGCTGGCCCCGCTCTCGAGGGCGGCTTGATAGGCGGTCTGGATGGTCGAAAGCTGCGTCAGGGTCGTGGCCATGTTCGCGTCTGAGGCCTCGGAGATGTTTTGGGTCAGCGCGGTGGACTTGGCCGAGGCGACGCTGCTGGCATCATTGAGCTGGGACTGGATGAGGCCGTTGAGGGACAGGTGGGCGGTGATATTATCCTGGTCCTTGGAAAGGGAGGTCTGGTCGGTGGAACTGATGGCCTGCGTATTGCCGGCCTGGAGGTCGTTGCGCAGGGCGATCAGGTGATTGAAGAAATCGGCCCCGGTGCTCGAATTGGTAATCACCCCGGCGGGGCCCGTGCCGGAGGTGTTGGCCCCGGGGACCAGGGCGGACAGGGAATAGCCCGGGGCCACCTCGGCCGAGGGAACCGACTCATTGCCCTGGTAGGTGACGGCGGTGACGTTGCCGGCGGCGTCGGTGGTAGCGACAAACGGGGGCCGGGAGTTCTCGGTGCCGCCAAAGAGGTATTCGCCCTGGGCGTTCTGGGTGTTCATGTCCTGGACGGCCTCCTGGACGAGCTGATTGACCTGGGTGGCGTAAGCGGCCAGGTCCGAGGGCGATGTGGTCCCATCGGCCTGGGTGGCGATTTCGGAGGCCTGCTCGGCTATCGTCTGGAGGCTGTTAATGGCGTTATAGGAACTTGTGGCCTGCTGCTGCAGGGTGGTGACGTTGGCCTGGTACTGGGTGAGGGAGCTGTTTTGGACTTGCCAATCGAGCACCTGCTGCATCACGGCCGGGTCGTCCGAAAGCTGGGAGATGCTCTTGCCGGTCTCCACTTGGTTCTCCAACTGGTCCTGCTTCGAGTTGAGCAGCGACAACTGGTTGACCAGGGAATCCGGGAACGACTCGAAAGCAATACGCATATCAGGTTAGGGGGTTAGGATTGTTTGATGCCCATTAAATCTCCCATCATGGTGTTGATGGTGTTGACCAGTTCGGCCGAGGCCTCAAAGGCCTGCTGATAGGTCATGATGCTGGCCATTTCGTCGTTGAGCGAGACGCCGCTGGCCGAGCTGCGCTGCTGGGTGAGCATTTCCTGCACGGCCTGTTGGTCGCTCAGGCTGCTGTTGGTATTGGAGAGGGCGGAGCCCAGCTCGGTGATGGTGGCGTTGTAGCTGTCCGAGAAGGTCTGGTTGCCGAGGGCGGTTTGGGCGGTGTTGCCCAATTGGGCCAGGGCGGCGGCCACCTGGTTGTCCCCGGGGACGCCGGCGACGCCGGCGGCCTGCAACGCCGAGGGATCGTTGGCCAGCGTGGCGTTGACGCCAATGTTGCTGGCATTGGTCCCGGTGAAAAAGTCCGCGCCGGTGTTGCCGTTGAGGTCGTAGCCCTTGCTATACGCGGCGTTGACCTGGCTGATGAGCTGGGAGGCCAACTGGTTGAGCCCGCCCTGGAGCGACGCCAGCGCGCCGTCGCGCGTATCGATCGCGCCGGCAATGCTCCCGCCCGTCAGCGTGAGGGCCGTGCCGGGGGCGCTGGCGGTGCTCACCAGCATCTGGCCGCCGCCCGCATCATAAGCCTGCAAGGTGTCCTGCACCTGGGAGCCGGACACCAGCAACTGGCCGTCGACCACCACATTCACCGTCCCGTCGGCATTGGCCACCGGCTGGAAGTTGACGAGGTTGGCCAGGTTCTCGAGGGCTTGCTCCCGCTCATCGATCAGGTCGTTGGCGCTGCCGCCCGAGGTTCCTTTGGCCAGGGCAATCTGCTGGTTGAGCCCCGCGATTTGCGAGAGGAGCTGGTTGGCGCTGGCCACGTCGGTTTGGACCGACTGGTTGAGCTGGGCTTTGAGGCCGCCGAGGCTCTGGTCCACCTGGTTGAACTGCGCCGCAAGCTGCTGGGCCTGCGAGATGACCGCTTGGCGGTTGGCCGTCGAACTCGGGTCGGTGCTCAGGGCCTGGAAATTGTTGAACAGCCCGCTCAGGTCGCTGTCCAGTGCCCCGGTCGAGCCGACCCCGGTGGTGTCGGACGAGGAGCTGTCTGCCAATTGCTCGCCGAGGTTTGACTGCGCGGTCTGCAAGGCCTCCTGCTGGGCCTGAAGATAGGACGTGATGCTGTTCTCACCCTGGACCTGTTGGTCGAGCAGCGCATCGCGAATCTGCTGAATCCCGACCACTTGGACGCCCGTGCCCTCGGGGCCGAAGCTCGTCTGGAGGGGGGTGGCGGCCTGCTCGACCAACACCTGGCGCGCATAGTCGGGGTTGTTGATGTTGGCCAGGTTCTGGCCGGCGACCTCGACGCCCTCCTGCTGGGCATCCAGGCTGCTGGTGGCGATATTCAGGCTGTCAATCAGACCGGGCATAAAGGATTATGGGAGCCGGGCGCGATTATCCGACGTGATCGTAAAGGGCGCAGCCCGGCGCGGGGCGCGCCACGGCGCCCGCCGGCGTATAGGTCGGGACGCCGACCGCGCAAATCGAGTTCAGGAACCGGCTCATCATCTCCACTGCGCGGCTCAGCAGGATATGATTCTGGCGCGCGCGCTGCCGCACCCGGGCCAGCAGATGGTTGTTCTCCTCGATCAACGCCGTGACCAGGGGACGGTAGGCCGCGGGCAATTGCGCGACCAGCGCGCCGGCGCGCACGCCGGCCGGCAGGTCCAGCGCCCGGGCCAGCTCCCGCTGGCGCTGGGCGCGCTCGCGCCGCGCCGCCTGGATCGCTTCGCCCTGGCTGTTGATGGCCGAGACGGTGGCCAGCAGCTCGTCCGGCAGCCGGCGCACCACCTGGTCCCGCTGCGCATCCAGCAGGGCGAGCAGCTCGCCGAATTGCTTGAGCTCTTCGCGCAAGCTCTCGACAAAATTGTTCAAAGGTTCAGTCATGGTGAATGGGGTTTGGCGGACACGGCGGATGGAGTTCGGTCTTCGCGCCGGGCGCGGGATGGGCCTCCCGGCTGCCGCCTGGCGGCGGCGTTCCGCTGCCAGGCGAAACGGCGCCTTTAGCCGGCGTCGCGGACGCCCGAAGGGTTCTGGCCCGCTCCTCGATCCGATCGGTGACGCCCTTCATTTTGGGAGAGGCCAAGATCCGGACGGCGGGCCTGCCGGAGAGAGGCTCGCCGCCGTCCGCCGCGGGGGTTGGCGGCGCGGCGACGTGGCCTTGGGCCCCGGCGGTCACCGCGCGGTCCGCCGCGTCTTTGGGGCTCCGCAGCACCGCGGGCGCGGACGGGGCTGGCGGGCCGTCCCCGCCCGCCATCGGGGCGGGGGTCGAGGGGGCGCGGGAATGGCGTTGCAACCCCGCGGCCAGGCTCTGCGCCAGGCCCAGGCTGTTGGATTTGGAGATGCTCTCGGCCAGCTGGTCGGTCACCATGTCCCGGTAAATCCCATGGGTGGTCGAATCGCTGGCATATTTCGACTTGAAGACCGGGCGTTGGGCCTCCTGCAAGACCTTCTGCAGGAGCACGGCCTCGAAGCCATGGCTCAGGGCGGCGATTTTCTCCGGCTCGGAAATGTGGGGGTTGGCGGCCAGGCGGTCCAGGGGCAGGTCTTCCGCCTTGACGCGATGGGCCTGGAGAGGAGAGATGTCCATATCACCGGATAATCAGTTCCGCCTGCAGGGCGCCGGCCTGTTTCATGGCCTGAAAGATAGCCATCATGTCGCGGGGCGTGACCCCCAGGGCGTTGAGCGAGGAGGCGACCTTTTCGATGGTGGGCAGCTCGGGCAGGGTGACCACGTTGGCCTTGGACTCGGTGACCTTGGTATCGGTGCGCGGCTTGGCGACGGTGGTGCCGCCGCTCATCGGGTTGGGCTGGGAAACATCCATGGTGCTGGACACCGTGATCGTCAGGTTGCCCTGGGAGATCGCGCAGTTGGAAATGCGGATGGTGGACGTGGCGACGATGGTGCCGGTGCGTTCGTTGATGATGATGCGCGCCGGCGTGTCAGGGGTGACCTCGATGGCGTCCAGGCGCGCGATGAACTCCACCGGCTCCTCCTCGTGCCCCTCGGGCAGACGCACGAGCACCGAAGCCGAGTCCACCGCGCGGGCGGAGTTGGTAAAGACTTGATTGACGGCCTCCTCGAGGCGGGCGGCGGTGTTGAAGCTGGGTTCGCGCAGGAGCAATTCGATGCATTTGTCGCGCACGATGTGCGCCTGGATCTGGCGCTCGACCAGGGCGCCATTGATGATGGTGCCGACCGTGGGATGGTTCTTCGCCACGCTGGCGCCACCCCCGCCGGTCGGGCCGGCGGCGAAGCCGCCGACGGCCAGCGGCCCCTGGGCCACGGCATAAACCGCGTTGTCCGCCCCGTAGAGCGGGGTTTGCAGCAGGACGCCGCCGTGCAGCGACCGGGCGTCCCCCATGGACGAGACCTGCACGTCCAACCGCGCCCCGGGCTTGACAAAGGCCGGGATGTCCGCGGTGACCAGCACCACGGCCACGTTCTTGGCGGAAAGGGTCGAGGCGGCAATGTTGATCCCGTAGCGTTGGAGCATGTTGGCCAGCGTCTGCTGCGTGTAGGCGGGGTCCCGGTCGCCGTCTCCGGCCAGGCCCACCACCAGGCCGTAGCCGGCCAGTTGGTTGTCCCGCGCGCCGGCAATCGTGACCAGGTCGCGCACCAGCCAGCTCCCACCCACGGCGGGCAGACCGGGGAAGACCAGCGCCAGCACGAGGACCAGGACCCCGCCCCTGGGGCAGCCGGACCTGCGCGTTGGCTTGAGGGTTGGCATTTCTCGGAGAGGCGGCAAGGCCACAGGCGGGCGCCAGGCTCAGAAGGGGGAGAACTTGTCCCAGAGCTTGTGGAACCACCCTTTGCGCTGGGCATCGGTGATGGTGCCCTTGGAGATGATTTTGATCGTGGCGTCGGAGATGTTGTAGCTGTAAATGGTGTTGTTGGCCATGATGTCGTCCATGCGGATAGTGCCGCGCAGGACGACCGTCTGCTGTTCGCCGGCGAAGGAGGACGAGCGCGCGCCCTCGATGACCAGGTTCCGATTGGGCAGGACATCAATGACCCGAACCGCCACACTGGCGACGATTTGCTGGGCATTGTTGATGCTGCCCCCGCCAGTGAAGTCGCTCTTGCCGCTGAAGCTCAAGGCCGGCAGCGCGCCCCCCTTGGTCATCAAGCCGCTGGCCGCCGGGCTGTAAAGGAGTTTGGCGAGGGAGGAATCCACGCTCGATTGCTTGGAGGTGGTGGTGTTGTTCGCCGTGGTGGCGGTGGTGTTTTCCTGCACCAGGATCGTGACTATGTCTCCCACCCGGCACGCCCGCTTGTCGGCGAAGATGGCGGCGGAGAGGTTGTCGCGCCATAAGGAGTCGGCCCGGAGGTCCCCCGCCCCCAACCAGAGGAGGCCGGCCAAAAACACGCCCCACCGCCCCGATTCAAGCTGCCAACGCCGGTTATAGTGGAATGGCAATCGTGTGTTCATCCTGGACTTTTCCCCGCAGTTCCCGGCGGGATTGATAGTTGCGCACACGGATCATTTGCCCGGGAGCGCCTTCCTCCAACACCTCGACTTTGATGGAAATGACCATCACGCCGTCCCGCACCACCGCGTCGGCGATCTGGCCGCGCGCCACCACGGGGCGAAGCCGGAGCGCCCGGCTCAGCAACGGGGAGCCGGCCTGGACGATTTCCGCCAGTTCGTAAGCGGCCGGGTTGGCCGGCAAATCGGAAAGCGGCTCGCGCAGCTTCAGCACGTCGCGGCGCTCGCGCGTCAACTGAGCGTCCTTGAGCGCCAAGCCGCGCGGGAGGTTGCCACCGGCCACCAGGACCTCGCGCCACAACCGGGCCTCAACTGGCACTTGCCACGAGCCGAGCAGGCGGCGCGCGACGCGCAGCTCAAAGCGCAGAATGGCCGTCGTGGCGATGCGGTTGAAAGCCGGCTCGAGGATGTCCACCTTGAGCGGTTCGTCCGGCACGCTCACCGGCGTCCAAAGCCGGGTCAACCGAACTTCCCATTGTCCCTCGTTGGTTCCCGCCCGTTGGTTCAAGGCGCCGGCCAGCAGGCCGCACAGTTCCTCCGCCTCGAGGCGGCGGGGTGGCCGCGGGGCCGCGCCGGCCGGGGCATTGGTCTGGCCGGCCCAAGCGCCGCAGGCCACGGCGGTGAGCAGGCCCCAAGCCAGAAGCCCCGGAGCCCCCCAGCCCCCGCCCCCACGGCGGGAGCAGGGCCTTGAGAAACGGCCTGGTTGGGCGGCCCGTTCTCCTTCACCCCGGCGCTCGGCCCGGCAGAAAGGGGGCGGCCAGGGCCGGTTCTCGCGCCTTCCCACGCGCTTGGATTGGCCGGCCGGCTTCATAATCCATCATTCATGATTCATCATTGGCAGCCCGGCTCAGCGCTTGAGGTTGTTGCCCTGTTGCAGCATCTCGTCGGCCGCCTGGACGGCCTTGGAACTCACTTCATAGGCGCGCTGGGCCATGATCAGGTGGACCATTTCCTCGACGACCTTGACATTGGACAGTTCGAGCTGGCCCTGTTGGAGCTGGCCGAAGCCGTTTTGGCCGGGGGTGCCCAACTCCGGCGAGCCGGAGGACTGGGTTTCTTTGTAAAGGTTGCGCCCCAGGGCGTCCAGGCCGTTGGGATTGAGAAAACGGGTAAGCTGGATTTGATAGGTGGTGGCGCCGTTGGGAGTCGTGTAGGTCACGTCGCCGGACGAATCCACGGTGATGTTGGTGGTGCCGGGGGGCACCGCCTGGAAGCCGCTGGCGACGGGCAGGCCGTCGCTGGTCATGATGCGCCCGTCGGAGGCGGTTTTGAACGAGCCGGCGCGCGTGTAGGCCAGGGAACCATCGGGCATGGTGACCTGGAAAAAGCCGTCGCCGTTGATGGCCAGGTCCAGCGGCTCGCCCGTCTGGCTCAATTCGCCGTTGGTGAAGATGCGGGAGGTGGCCACCGCCTGCGAGCCGTGGCCGATCTGTAACCCGGTGGGGAGCAGGTTGCCGGCCCCCGCCTCGCTGCCGGGCGCGCGCGTGGTCTGATACAGCAGGTCCTGGAACTCGATCTTGCTCTTCTTGAAGGCGGTGGTGTTGACGTTGGCCAGGTTGTTGGAGATCACGTCCAGGTTCAATTGTTCGGACTCCATCCCGGAGGCGGCGGAGTATAGGGCGCGCAGCATAACGGTTCGATTGGTTGGAAGGGCTTATCTCATCTCATCACTGGGCGGTGGGGTTGGCCACGTCGCTGATCAAGCGGTTGGCGCGGTCGTCCGCCATCTGCGCCACTTTCTGGTTGGCTTCGTAGAAGCGCATGGCGCTAATCAGATCGCCCATCTCCTGGACCGGGACGGCGTTGCTGCTTTCCACGAAACCCTGGTGGACCGTGGACGTGGTCGAGGCGCCGGGCTGGATGGCCGGGTCGCTGACCACAAAGCAACCCCCGCCGGTCGGGACCAACACCCGCGGGTCGTCGAATTCGGCCAGCTTGAGCCGGCCCACCACGTTGCCCCCCTGGGAGATCTGGCCGTTGCCCGCCACGGTGATGGGCGAAGCGTTGCGCGGGTTCAATTGAATCGGCCCGTTCGTCCCCAGGATCGGCAACCCCTGTTTGTTCACCAATTGACCCTGCGTGTCCACGCGAAACTCGCCGTCCCGCGTGTAGGCGTGCGTCCCGTCCGCCAATTGCACGTCGAAAAAGGCGTTCCCCTCGATGGCCAGGTCGGTGCTGACCCCGGTGCTGCGCATCTCGCCGGCCTGAAAATTCGTGCTCGTACCCGCCAGCGGCATCTGGAAGCGCGGGGCCGGACCGGGCGCAGCCCCAGGCGCCCGCGCCAGATACCCGGATTGGACCGCGCTAAAGGAGACATCCTGCCGCTTGAAACCCGGAACCTGCGTGGAGGCCAGATTCTCGGCGATGATCTCCTGCCAGCGCGAACTGGCGTTCATCCCCGAGGCGGCTTGGTACAGGCTGACATCCATACGCGTTGATGGCCTGGAAGCAATGAGGATGCCACAGCCTCTACCCCCGCTTTTCAAGGCGCCGCCATACCCCGGGGCCCCCTCTGGCGGCAAAACCTGCCGCCCCGGCGACCATTTTTTCCCTTCCGGGCCGGCCGCAAATGCGCGGTTCAGGAGCCGTCAAGAAATAACGTTGACAAGATGACGCCGGGCTTTTGGCGGCTGGCCAGGCGCGAGCGAGGCGCATGTCCGCACGGACCTGTAACGAGCGAGCAACGCCGCCAGCCGCCAAAAGAACCAGTCAGGTTGCCAACGTTATTTCTTGACGGCTCCTTACAGGCCCAGCATCTCTTCCGGCGTGAGGAGCCGCAGGCCCTGTTCTTCGAGCGCGGCGCGGGCCTTGGCCAGTTCGTGGGTCTCGATGATGAGGATGGCGCGGTTGTTGGCCACGAACCCGGAACAGTTGGCGACGTTGATGCCGTGTTGCGCCAGGCACTCGGCCACCGCCTGGAGCGAGCCGGGCTGGTTGGGCACCTCCACGGCCAGCACCTCGAGCCGGGACACCATCAGGCCCTTTTCCTGGAGGCTTCTCACCGCCTCATCGGGATGGTTGACCAGGAATTTCATCACGCCGAAACTGCCGCTGTGGGCGATCGTCACCCAGCAGATGTTCACGCCCGCATCGGCGAGGACCTTGGTCACGCGGGCGGTTTGGCCGGGCTTGTTTTCCACGAAGACGGCAATCAGATTCATCGAGCTCATAATTGGAACTAGTCGCAGCGTTTATCGATGACGCGTTTGGCCTTGCCCTCGGCCACCGGCAAGGAACCGGCCGGGACCAAATCCACCTTGGGCCGCACATAAAGCTCAGTCTTGAGCCTTTCGGTGAGCTGGCGCCGGAGCGCGGCCAGATGCTCGACCTCGCCGTCAAACGCTGCCGCGGCCAGCAAACCGTCCGGGTAAGTCGCGTAGAGGTCCGCGGCCGTCGTGAAGGGCAAACGCCGCGCATCCTCCAGCGACGCGAGGTCGTCGGCCCTGACCCCCAACGCGGCGAATCTCTCCCGGTAAAACGGCACGCGCCGCCCTACCCGCCGGACGGTCCGCCGCCAGCGTTCCAGTTGGAGCCGCTCCAGTTGCGGCCGCTCCAACGTCTCAGATTCTCGATCCCAAAACATGAATTGCCGCCAGGATAAACGCCCGCCCGCCCCTTGGCGAGCAAAGTTATTCCGCCGGCAGGCGCCTCGGCGCGCGACGGGTTCCTCTGGGCGCGCAGCCTGGCGCCCAGGAGGGGCGCCCCTGGCCCGTGGCCGTACCGTGTTTCGTTAATGGGTCTTAATGGGTCAGTTAGTGAGATTGTCATAGCCGCAGCCGGCCCTGCCCGGCCGGCGCCTCGCCGGTGCTTTGCTTGTGGCGCGCCGGCAGCCACGCCAGATAGCCCCGCCTCCCCGTGCTCAGCCGCTGGGCAATCCACGCCAAGGGCAGCGGGATTGAGGGCGCCGCCGGAAGGCATGAAGAAGGCCGGCGCGCCCCAGCGATTGGTGTTGCCAAACTCGACGTGGGCATCGCAAAAAACCCCGTTGGCCCCGCCCCTGTGGCGCTTGTCCGCCAGCGTGAGGGCGTATAGGTCAAAGGGGTGATCGCCGTCCCCATCATCGTCGGCGAACTGATCATAGTCCGCCAAGGCGACCATGTCGCCCGGACACAGGATCCTGGACTCGGGTTGACTCGAAAACTGGCTGCTCAGCAGGGGATGGGCGCCGTCGTTGCCCATTCCGTCCAATCCCAGGCTGCCCGATTCCGCGCGCCCGGCGCCGTGAGCGTTGTAGCCGTAACTCTTGTTCGCCCCGCCCAACCACCACCACAGCGGGTCCACTTGGCCCGCATAGAAGTTCCAGTTGCTGCTGACATTCAGGGCCGCGCCGGTCTGGCCCGGGCACAAGAAGACCCCCACGTTGCCGCCGATGTAATTCAACAGCTTGAATCAGGACCCCTCCCGCGTGCTCGACGCCCACCTTACGCCAGCGAGGCAGGCAAGTCAAATGTTACTTATCTTCTAAATGTTTGAGGCTTATCCCAGGCGCCGGCGCCCTGCGCCCGGAAGCCGAGTTCCACGGCCAAACCGCCGGTCGGACGGATGACCCCAGAGTGATTCGGCCGGCAAGAATCTGCTTGCGCGGCGGCGCGCGGGGGAGCATAAGGGCGGAAGGCTTATGCGTTGCTTTTTCCCGAGCGGAATGCGTGTCATGACAAGAATTCTCCAGCATCTGGCCACGGCGGGTGGGTGCGGCGCCCTGCTGGCTTTGCTTTCGGTCCGCGCCTTCAGCCAACTGGAGCCGGTCAAGATCGGCGCCTTGTTTGCGGTAACCGGCCCCGCCGCGTTTTTAGGCGCGCCGGAGGCCAAGACGGCCCGGATGGTGGTCGAGCAGCTCAATGCCGCGGGCGGCGTGGCCGGGCGGCGGCTCGAGCTGGTGCTCAAAGACACCGGCGGCAGCCCGGAGAAGGCGGTGTCGTTCGCCAAACAGCTCATCGATGAGGACCGGGTGCTGGCCATCATCGGGCCTTCGACCAGCGGCGAGACGATGCAGATCAAGGCGCTGTGCGAGGAGAACAAGATGATCCTCATCTCCTGCGCCGCGGCGGAGGTGATCGTCAAGCCCGTGGCCAAATACGTCTTCAAGGTGCCCCAGAAGGACAGCCAGGCGGTCACTTGGATTTACCGGACGATGAAGGACAAAGGGATTGGCAGCATCGCCGTCTTGAGCAGCAACGACGGCTTTGGGGCCGCGGGCAAGAAGCAGTTGGAGGACATGGCCGGGGAGGCGGGCATCAAGATCGTGGCCGATGAGGTGTATGACCGGCAGGCGACCGACCTGAGCGACATCGTCACCAAAGTCAAGAGCACGCCGGGCGTGCAGGCCGTGGTGAACTGGTCCATTGTCCCGGCGCAATCCATCGTGGCCAAGAACATGCGCCAGCTCGGCCTGGAGGTGCCTTTGTTCCAGAGCCACGGTTTCGCCAACCCCAAGTATCTGCAGCAGGCGGGCCTGGCCGCCGAGGGCACCCTGTTTCCCGCCGGCCGGCTGATGATCGTGGATGACCTGCCCGACGACCATCCGCAGAAGCGGGTGCTGGCCGCCTACAAGCGCGATTACGAGGCGGCCTATCACGAGGGGGTCAGCACCTTCGGCGGCCACGCCTATGACGCCCTCATGATTGTGGCCGAGGGCCTCCGGCGGGCCGGCGGCCCCGACCGGGACAAAGTGCGGGATGCCATCGAGAACCTCAAGGGGTTCGTCGGCACCGACGGCATCTTCAATTATTCGGCCACGGACCACACCGGTCTGGACCTCGACGCCTTCGAGATGCTCATCGTCAAGCAAGGCAAGTTCACCTCGTACAAAAAGCAGTGACCGGAGCCAGCCTAGCACTGCAATACTTGCTGTCGGGGGTCACCAAGGGCAGCGTGTATGCCGCGGTGGCCATCGGCTTCAATCTCATTTACAGCGCCACGGGCGTGCTCAACCTGGCCCAGGGCGAGTTCGTGATGCTGGGCGGCATGGTGGCGGTGAGCCTGGCGCACTACGTGGCGCTCCCGGTGGCCGTCACCGGCGCGGTGGTGATCGTCGCGCTGCTGGGGTGCCTGCTGGAAATCCTCTTCTTCCGCGGCTTGCGCCGCCATTCGGTCCTGCACCTGATCATCATCACCATCGGGCTCTCCATCGTGATGCAGGAAGCCGCCTTGCACCTCTGGGACGAGAAGGTGCGTTCCCTGCCCTATTTCACCGGCAACGAGGTCTCCTCGCTGCATTTCCTGGGCGCCGCCATCTCGCCGCAGGTCGTGTGGGTGCTCGGCACCGTGGGCGCGACCGTGCTGGCGCTCCAAGGCTTTCTCCAATTCACCTTGCCCGGCCGGGCCATGCGGGCCTGTTCCTCCAACCCGGAGGCGGCGATGCTGGCCGGCATCAATCTGCGCAACATGCGGACGCTCTCTTTTGGACTGAGCGCGGCCCTGGGCGCGCTGGCCGGCTGCGTCATCTCGCCCATCACCATGACGCACTACGAAATGGGGACGCCGCTGGCGATCAAGGGTTTCGCCGCCGCCATCCTGGGCGGCCTGGGCAACCCGATGGCCGCCGTCCTGGGCGGCCTGCTGGTCGGCGTCGTCGAGGCCGCCAGCGTGAGCCGCCTCCCGGCGGCTTACAACGACGTCGCCGCCTTCGTCATCCTGCTGCTGGTGCTGTTCGTGCGCCCGCGCGGACTCTTCGGGCCGCGCCAGTGCGGAACTGTGGGGGAAGGCTGATGCCGCGGATGAATCGAATCCGATGCGCCTTGCCGGCCGCCCTCTTCGCCCTGGCGGCCACCGGCGTCCAGCTTGCGATGCGCGCCACCGGCACCGACTACTGCCTGACCCAGCTCACGATGGCCCTCTACTACGCCCTGGTGGCCCTGGGCCTGTGCCTGGTTATGGGATATGCCGGCCAGGTGTCTCTCGGGCATGGGGCCTTTTTCGCCCTGGGCGGATACACCTCGGCCATCCTGACCACGCACGACCTCTCCTGGCTGGGCCCTGGCGGCGCGGTCCCCTGGCTTAAGGCGGCGGGCCTCCTGGCCGCCAGGCAGGACCTGTACGGCAACCGCCTGCTCACGGTCTCGCCCTGGGCGGCGTTTTTGGCCGCGATGCTCCTGGGCGCGGCGGTGGCCTGCCTCATCGGCTACCCGGCCTTGCGCCTGCGCGGCCACTATCTGGCCCTGGCCACGCTGGCCTTTGGCGTCATCGTCAACAAGCTGCTCCTGGCCAGTTCTCTGGCCGGCGCGGCCGACGGCATCAATGGCGTGCCGGAGTGGCGGCTGCTCGCCGGCTTGACGGTCTGCGGCAAAGGCCCGGCGCGCGCCAGCAACTACTACCTGGCCTGCGGCCTGGTCCTGCTCACGCTGCTGGCGCTCCGCAACCTGGTCCACTCCCGCGTCGGCCGCGCCTTGCAGGCCATCCGGGATGGCGAAACCTCCGCCGCCGCCTTGGGCATCGACACCGCCCGCTACAAGCTCAAGGCGTTTGTTCTCAGCGCCCTGCTGGCGGCGATGGCCGGCGTTTTCTTCACCCATTACACCGGCGGCATCGGCCCCTCGGAGGCCGGCGCCCTCAAGTCCGTCCGCTACGTGGCGCTGGTCGCCGCCGGCGGCCTGGCCAATCTCTGGGGCGTGGCCCTCATGAGCACCGCCCTGAACTATGCTTCCCTTCGAGGCTGGTTCGGCACTTACGATAACGCGGTGTTCGGCGCGCTGCTGATCCTGCTGGTCTCGCTGGCTCCGCAAGGGCCGCTCACGCCGCTGGGAGGGTGGTTGAGACGCCTGGCACGCCGGGCGGGCTGGAAACCCCAACCGCGCGCCCGCCTGGCTGGCACTGCCGCCGCCCAGTCTGGCGCTGACCCCGCTCCCCATCTGCGCATCGAAGGGAGGCCCGGCCATGGCGCTGCTTGAAGTGGCCAATCTGCGTCGCAGTTTCGGCGGCCTGGTGGCGCTGCAAGACCTCTCTTTCGCCGTGGACCCAGGCCGGATCAAGGCCGTCATCGGTCCCAATGGGGCGGGCAAGACCACGCTCTTCAACGTGATTTGCGGCCTCCTCAAGCCGGATACGGGGCAAGTGACGTTTCGCGGGCGGTCTCTGGCAGAGCTCGACGCCTGCCGCATCGCGCGCGCGGGCCTGGCTCGGACCTTTCAGACCCCCAGCCTCTTTCCGCGGCTGAGCGTGCTCGAGAACGTCATGATCGGCCGCCACGCGCGGGCCCGCGGGGAATTCGCCGCGTGCGCCTTGCGCTGGCCGGGCCAGGCGCGGGAAGAGCGGCGCATCCGCCAGGCCGCGTTGGCCCAATTGGAATACGTCGGTCTGGCGGGCTTGGCCGGCTGCGCGGCGGGGGCCCTGGCCTTCGGCCAGCGGCGGATGGCCGAGCTGGGCCGGGCCCTGGCCACGGAGCCGGAGTTGCTGCTGCTGGATGAGCCGGCCAGCGGGCTCAACACGAAAGAAAAAGAGGAGCTGGGCGAGTTGCTCGGCAGGATTCGCCGCGGCGGCATCACGATCCTGCTGGTCGAGCATGATATGTCGCTGGTGATGGGATTGTCGGACGAAATCCTGGTGTTGCACAACGGCGTCTCGATTGCCGAGGGGCCGCCGGCCCTGGTGCAGAACGACCCCAAGGTCATCGGCGTTTATTTGGGCGGAGAATCCCCCCATGTTGCTTCAGGTAAAGAATCTCAGGTGCGGCTACGGGAGCCTTGAGGCGGTGCGCGGGGCCAGCCTGCACGTCTGCGCCGGCGAGATCGTCGGCTTGCTGGGCGCCAACGGCGCGGGCAAGTCCACGCTCCTGCGCGCCATCGTCGGTTTGCTCCCGCCCTGGCGCGGCGACATCCTCATCGAAGGCCGGGACGTGCGCGGCCAGCCGCCCTGGCGCGGCGTCAGCCATGGCACGGTGCTGGTGCCCGAAGGCAAGATGATCTTCGCCGACATGACCGTGCGGGAGAACCTGCTGCTGGGCGGCTACCACAACCCGGACCGGGGCTTGCAATTGGAAATCGTGCTCGAGCGCTTTCCCCGGCTGCGCGAGCGCCTGGGCCAGGCGGGCGGCACGCTTTCGGGCGGCGAGCAGCAAATGCTCGCCTTGGGCCGCGCCCTGATGGCCCGGCCCAGACTCCTGCTGCTGGACGAGCCCTCGATGGGCTTGGCGCCCAAGCTGGTCGCGGAGCTCTTCGCCGAGATCGAGCGCATGCGAGACGCGGGCGTGACCGTGCTGCTGGTGGAGCAAAACGCCATCGCCACGCTGCGCATCGCCGACCGCGCCTACGTGATGGAGGCGGGGCAGATCCTCCTCGAGGGCGAGGCCGCGGATTTGCGCCACAATCCCGAAGTGAAACGCGCCTACCTGGGCCACGCCGGCGGCGAGGGACCGGCGGCGAGGGACCGGCGGCGAGCAACCGGCCTTTCCCATGAGCACCTTTGATCGCCGTTACGAACTGATGCCGCGCGCCGAGTTGGAGCAACTCCAGCTCGAGCGCCTCCAGGCGCTCCTGGCCCGGCTGCGCCGCAGCGTGCGCCGCTATCGCGAGAAACTGGCCGAGGCCCCCTTGCACTCGCTGGCGGACGTGGCGGCCCTGCCGTTCACCACCCCGGAAGAGGTCGCCGCCAGTTTCCCCTACGGCCTGTTCGCGCTGCCCTTGCGCGAGGTCATCCGCCTCCACTCGACGCTGGGGCCGGCAGGCCAGCCGCTGGTAATCGGCCACACGCGCAATGACCTCGTCCAGTGGGGCCGCCTGGCCGCCCGCCAATTGGCCGCCGGCGGCCTCACCGCCCACGACGTCGTCCTCATCTCCCTGGGCGGCGCCGTCCACCCCGGCGCCTCGGGCTACGTGCTCGGCGCCGAACTCATCGAGGCCTCGGTCATTGCCGAGGAGGCCCTTCACATCGATGCCCAGTTGGCGATGTTGCAAACGTATCGCCCCACCTTTCTCATCACCACCCCCACCAACGCCTTCGCCCTCGTCGAAACGCTGGAAAAACGGCGGCTCGACCCTCAGTCCCTCCCTTTGCGCGCCGTCTTGCTCTCCCGTCCCGTGGACCCGGACACTCGCGCCCATCTGGCCGCGCGGCTCCTGGCCGCGGTCCAGTGCAACTTCGGCGTGAGTGAAATCCTCGACCCCGGCCTGTGCACCGAATGCGAGGCCGGCCAATTGCACGTTCACGAGGATCAATTCCTGGCCGAGACCTGCCAGGGCGAATTGGTCCTGACCACCCTCGGACGCGAGGCGATGCCGCTGCTGCGTTACCGCACCCACATCGCCGCCGAACTGCTCCCCGGCAAGTGCCCCTGCGGCCGCACCGCCGCCCTCCTGCGCGTCGGCCCCCGCCTGGACCAGCGCTTTCGCGTCAAGGAAACCTGCTTCTACTCCCCCCAAATCGCCGGCATCCTGGCCCAAACGCGCGCCGCCGGGCTCCGTTTTCTGATCCAGCCCGCGGAAGAACGTCTCCGCATCGACCTCGAGATCTCGAAGGACCTCTTCGCCGGCACGCTCTCGGGGGAGGAAAACCCCAAAGCCGACATCGAGTCCGAACTGGCCGCCCGCCTTGGCCTCCAAGCCGAAGTGCGCTTCGTCGAGTCTCTCCCCGAGGCAGGGGCCTACCGCCCCGCGCCGCCCGGCTGAGGCCGCGCCAGATCAGAGCCTCCTGGCATCGGCTGCTGCGCAAGCCTGAATCCAATCGGCCGCAAACGGGACCCTGCCTCTGTGACGCCCCTACAGGGCTAAGTGGTCCATTTCATAAATACGGTGACGTAGGCGGCGGTTCGATTCCGACCCTCGCCTCCACTCGCGGTTTCCCTCGGAAACCCGCGAGCACCAAGGAGAGGCCGGGTGGATGAACCCGCCCGAAAGCCCCGACGGGCACCAAAACGGGCACCAAAATCGGCGGGCGCGCCAAATCCGGCTTAATCCG
>Ga0326728_10009888_pt1 | contig 22638 bp, 18 predicted proteins | sample MB3enrmetagenome_FD_207602 | JGI IMG/M metagenome (GOLD analysis project Ga0326728, IMG submission 207602) | Lab enriched peat soil microbial communities from McLean, Ithaca, NY, United States - MB31MN | ecosystem: Environmental > Terrestrial > Soil > Wetlands > Peat | place: USA: New York... | reverse complement strand
GGTCCGTTTTCAGGATCTCCAGCACCTTGCGGCCGTGCATCCTGGGCATGTTGAGGTCCAGCAGGATGAGATCGGGAAAAGGACAGGATTCGACGTCCATAAGGCGGTGGCTGCGGTCCAGGTAATCCAGCAGTTGTTCCCCGTCCTCTACACAGCGGAAAGTGCAATCGACGCAGGCCTGTCTTATTGCATCGTTTACCAGAAGACAGTCGTCCTCGTCATCGTCGACCATTACCAGAACCACGCGGTCTCTTGCATCGGATTTGTGCAGAATCTCTCGCAAAGGCAAGTTACCGGAAGCAGGCTCGGGTTTCTCGGCATCATGAGAGAATCGCAGGACCGTCGGCATCGCGCTACCCCTGATTACAGTTTAATAACGATTCTAAGATTATCACTTGTTGAAGAAAGGAGCTACGATATTTTTCAAGACGAAGTAATATAGTCCAGTCTTGCAGTTCACCGGTCACATCCTCAAGGGCCCGAACCAATAATCACATGTTTTTTGCAAAACACAGACGAGATCATCCCAGAGAGACGGCCTTTCAATTACGGTATTTGCACCGAGATCGTAGAATCTCGTTATTACAGTGTCCGGCACCAGGCCGATTAAAACGATTAACGGTATCGGCCTGAGGGCCGCATTCGATTTAATCGAGGCTATGGTGTCGAACATGTTCTCCCATGGCAGGTGGAGACCAAAGACGATCAGGTCTGCAACTCCGTCTCCGTTCAGATACTCCAGCAGGGGCTCCGGATTTTCAAAGGACCGGATCAGAATATCCTGACGGCACTGCTCGAACGCGTCTCGCATGAGAAGCCTGTCGTCATCATCTTCATCGAGGACTGCAATCACCGGTGGCGACTTTGCTATCAAGGCATACCTCTAGAAATAGCGCCGGACAGCGTCCGGCATGGAGCTCGAGCGTGCAAGATGCTTCGTCATCGCTTTACGGGATAAAATACAGATGCTGAGCCAGATTGAAAGCCCAAGAATTCGAGGGGAAAATATTGGGTATAAACTCGTATTAGGTGAGAGTCAAAAGATGGGACCTCAGGTTTGCTCCCATTCCGCGCAGTCCGAGCTTGGTCCTGATATTGTTTCTGTGGAAGGAAGCCGTCTTCTCGGAGATACACAGGAGTTCGGCGATCTCCTTGCTGGTCTTGCCGTCCCTGACGAGAGCCGCGACCCTCATCTCTGCCGGTGTGAGCACCCGGTATTCGAGTGCAAGCGTTTTGCCGAATTTTGATGTGAGTTCTTTAAGATGGGATTCCAGAATTTCGAGCAATGAAGCATGCGAGCTACTCAGCATGCTGTTTTTCATTCGTTTTACGTAAGGCATGATGAGATTTTCGATGTTGGTAAGAACGGCCTCCTCAAACTCTTTTTTATCCTCGTCTCGTTGCCGCAATAAAGCCTTTAGCGCGGAGTTGACTTCCAGGAGACGGTTTGATTTTGCCTGAAGTTCCTCCTCCATGTCTTTGTGCCTGGCAATGTTGCTGATACGGAGTTCTTCTTCTTTGAGTTTGTGCTCCGTGATATCACGCCACAGCACAATTCCTGCGATTACATTACCGCGACGGTCCCGGACCGGTCCCGAATTGCAGAGAAGGTTCAGTTTTTTTCCGTCGCAACGTCTCACAACCCATTCTTCGTTTATTACGACATCACCCCTCAGGGTGGCCCTGGTCAACGGCAACTCCTCCGGCTTAGCCGGTGTAACGCCGTCAGGACGACAAATCTCATGGAGCCTGACAAACTCCTTGCAGGAGGTCCCCTCGACTTGTTCCCTGGAAAGGCCAAGCAGATCCAGGCCGAATTTGCTTGCCATATGAATACAAAGGTCCCCGGCATCGGCAACAAGGACGCCTTCCGGAATATGTTCCATCAGAGCATCGAGAAGATCATTCGGAACGAGACTCTTGAGTTTATCAGCGACGTTCTGTTTAGGTTTATCGGTCATACCTGGCCCCACAATTCAAATCGAATTCGGACCTTAGCCTTCAGGGAGAATATCGGCAGGGAGATGAGGCTGCATGAAGCAAATGAGGGCGGACAGGCGAAAGTCACAACGGGTATCGGCTAAGATGTTTCGATGTTTTTTCTCCGGGTTGGAATGTCTCCTTTTGGTGGCAGTATGGCTTTATCCAGCCAGTAATCTCTTACGACTTCCAGCGCGGCGCGCAGCCCGGCAAACGAGGCTTCCTTGACGATGTAGGTATTTGCCCCCATATCGTAACAGAAAGCTATGTCTTCATCGAGGTCGGATGTCGTAAGGATGATAACCGGAATCGCCCGAAAGCGCGCATCCGATTTCAACTTCTCAAGGACGACCCGGCCGTTCATTCTTGGCAAGTTTAGATCGAGAAAAATTAAGTCGGGGCGCGGCGCACTCTCCGGGTCCTGGTAGCGGCCGCTCCTGTTGAGATAATCCAGCATCTCCGTACCATCCTGAAGACAGTGGAAATCGCATTTCAGGTAAGCCTCGTAAAGGGCCGCTTCCACAAGCAAACAATCGTCCTCGTCATCATCGACCATGACGAGCACTATTCTGTTGGCTGCCTTCGGATTCATATTCTCCAATTCATAAGAAAGATACAGCGTATCCTAGCACCCTTGAAATAAATGGACAATAAACATTTAATGGAAGGCCTTTTACACGGCTGCCCTTATCGTCTTCGGGCGGCACATAAAAGGGCGCGGGACAAATAGCGCCGTCTCACAGTAAAAAGCTGGAATATTTGAGCGTTTTCTTTAAAATTAAACCTGTTATTAAGAATCTTTGTTTCGGAGGAAAAATGCGGCCCCTTCCCTGAATGGGCGGCGAAGGCAATGAAGTCGATCCGTCAAAGCCGGAATCCTATGGACCAGTTGAATATTTTTGAAAATCGTTCAGACCCTGCAACCGGCGGACAGGCGCCGCTGGCTGAAAGGATGCGTCCGCACACCCTTGCCGAGTTCATCGGACAGTCTCACCTGCTCGGGCCGGGCAAAATACTCGACAGAATCATACGGAACCTGCACTTCCATTCCCTTATCCTCTGGGGACCACCCGGTTGCGGCAAAACGACCCTGGCGAAGATCGTCGCAACACATACCCAAAGCTTTCTAATATCTTTATCCGCTGTCATGGCGGGGTCGAAAGAAATCCGGGCGGCGGTTCAGGAGGCAAAAGAAGTCCTGGCCAAAAGAAAAATCCGGACATGGCTTTTCATGGATGAAATCCACAGGTTGAACAAAGCTCAGCAGGACACTCTTTTGCCGCACGTTGAAAATGGAACGATTCTGCTGCTGGGGGCAACCACGGAAAACCCGTCCTTCGAGGTCATCGCGCCGCTTTTGTCGCGCGCCCAGGTTGCGGTTTTGGAGCCTCTCGGAGAGGCGGATTTGAGGAAGATAGTCGATCGTGCTCTAAGCGATCGGGAAAGAGGGCTGGGGAACTTTCCGGCGTATCTTTCCGAGGAAGCGCTGGACTATTTGCTCGCCGCCTCCGGAGGTGATGCGCGAATCATTCTGAATGCGCTGGAAATAGGCGTGCTGACCACGCCGCCCAATTCCGAAGGCATACGGAACCTCGACCTGCAAGGCGCGAAGGAAGCCTTGCTGCGTAAAGCCGTCCACTATGACAAAGCCGGCGAGGGACACTTCAACCTCATCTCAGCCCTTCACAAAAGCGTCCGGGGCAGCGACCCGGACGCTGCCCTCTACTGGTTGGCCCGAATGTTGGACGGCGGCGAGGACCCGCTCTACCTCGCCAGGCGCATCGTCCGGATGGCTTCCGAAGACATCGGCCTTGCCGATCCGGCGGCCCTCGTGCAGGCTATAAACGCCTTTCAGGCTTATCATTTCCTGGGCAGTCCCGAAGGCGAACTTGCCCTTGCGCAGGCTGTCGTGTATCTTTGCCTTGCGCCCAAGAGCAATTCGCTCTATACGGCTTTCGGCAGAGCACGGGATGCGGCAAAAAACAGCGGCGCCGCGCGGGTGCCCCTGCACCTGCGCAACGCGCCAACGGGGCTTATGAAGAAACTCGGGTACGGTAAGGAATACAAGTACGCTCACGATTACGAGGAGGGGTGGGTGCCCGAGGTTTACTTGCCGAGTGAACTCGCAGGCGCCGTTTTCTATCACCCCAAGTCCGCAGGATGGGAAGGTTCGTTCAAAAAGCTGCTCGATCGAAGGCGCGCAGTATCAAAGGAACTTCTGGACAAGAAAGACAGCCCCGGCGCATGAGATCTATTCGGGCCAAGAAAAAAGTCCTGGAAAGCGTTAAGCCGTTTCAACTGGTGAAGTATCTTGCACTTTCCAGTCTGATGGTGATCCTGGTATGCACCATTCTCCTGTCGGGCTTTATTTCGCAAAAAGCCAAGGCCATACTCCTTACAAAAAGCGAGCAGTATGCGCTCCTGGTCGCCGAAAATCTCAATCACCAGGTTTTTTTCCAATTCACAGTGCCGACGCTGATCGCCGATGGGGAAATCCGCCTCAGTCGTGAGAGCCAATATGAAAGGCTGGACAAAGTCGTCAGGAACACTATCCACGGGTTGGCCGTGGCTCGCGTAAACATCTATGATCGGCAGGGGATACTTACTTACAGCACCAATAAAGAGGCGATAGGAAGCAAGGGAGAACTTGGCGATCCTTTTACGAGGGCCATGAATGAGGAGTCCGTTTCCGTCCTGTCGGCCGATGAGAATGATTTTTTCGGGTTCGAGTTGAAGGGAAGCACTCGCAGATTGACTACCTATCTGCCGATGTGGGAGGAAAGACCTCTTAGCTGGAGAAAGGGTAAAGTCCTCGGCGTCTTCGAAATAACGCAGGATATAAGTCACGATTATGAAACCATACACAGGTTTCAGTGGATAGTCGCACTCAATTTCCTGCTTTTCGTCGGAATACTGTTCGTGACCATTCTCTTGATCGCCAGGCGCGCCGAGCGCATAATTACGGCAAGAGCCAAGGAAAGGTACAAGCTTGAAGAACAACTCTATCAATCCGAGCGGCTTGCCGCGCTTGGCGAAATGATTGCCGGCGTGTCCCATGAAATCCGCAATCCTCTGGGAATTATCAGGAGCACCGCGGAGCTTCTCAACGGCCGCGTGCAGGAGGAAAAGCTAAAGAAGTTTTCTTCGATCATCGTCGAGGAGTCAACGCGCCTCAACGACATCCTGACGGAGTTTCTCGATTTCGCCAGGCCCAGGACCCTGCGCCCCGCCCCGTGCAGGATCGAAGACATCCTTGACAAGAACCTTACGGTAATGGAAGCCGAGTGTCAGCGACTCGGCATAAGGGTCCAACGGTGCTATCAAACCGAGGCTTGCTGCCTGGAAGCCGATCAAGACCTGCTCTACCGCGCTTTTGTCAATATTTTAGCCAATTCGCTCCAGGCAATGCCGGAGGGGGGAACACTAACGATACAAACCTCTATCACCAACGGCAGGGATGGAGCATCTCTTATGGAAATTCAGGTCCAGGACACCGGGGCGGGAATTCCCAAGGAGGCGATGAAAAAGATCTTCAATCCTTTTTTTACCACGCGCGAAAAGGGCACCGGCCTGGGCCTCGCCATTGTTCAGGCCATTATAGACAACCATGGCGGCGACATAGAAGTGGTGAGCCTCGAGGGCAGGGGCGCCACTTTTATCATAAGACTTCCGCTCACGCAGGCCGAATTCGAGACGGAGGAGGAACCGGTCGAATAAATGAATTCTATCCTCATTGTCGATGATGAACGCAATTACCTGCTCGTCCTGGAGGCGCTGCTCTCGGAAGAAGGCTATCATGTGATAACCGCCGACGACGCCCGCAAGGGTCTGGAGTTGCTCCAGGAAAACGATCTGGACGTGGTGATCACGGATATGAAGATGCCCGGAATTGACGGCATGGAGTTTATGGAGCGCGTTCGCCTGCGGCAGCCCGATCTTCCGGTTATCATGATGACCGCCTTCGGCAGCGTGGAAAAGGCCGTGGAGGCCATGAGAAAGGGCGCTTTCGACTACATCCTGAAGCCCTTCAAGAACGAAGAGCTCAAACTGACCATCAGCAAGGCAATCAATCACTATCACCTGGTTACGCAGAATCGGCTCTTCGCCCGTGAATTGCAAGGCAAGTATCACTTCGGGAATATAGTGGGCAAGAGCGTACAGATGCAGCGCATATTCGACCTGGTTGAAAAAGTGGCGCCGACGAAGGCAACCGTTCTAATAACGGGAGATTCGGGCACCGGCAAGGAGTTGATTGCGAGAGCAATCCATTACAACAGCCCGCGAAAAGACCAGCCTTTCATATCGATAAACTGCGGCGCCCTACCGGAAACGCTGCTCGAAAGCGAGTTGTTCGGCCATGAAAAGGGAGCTTTCAGCGGAGCGGTCAGCCAGCGGAAGGGAAGATTCGAACTCGCTCACGAGGGCACCCTGTTTTTGGACGAAATAAGCGAAATGTCGCCCCCGCTCCAGGTCAAGTTGCTCCGGGTCCTCCAGGAAATGGAGTTCGAAAGGGTAGGGGGCAGCCAGACGCTTAAAGTGGACGTCCGGGTTGTCGCGGCATCCAATCGGAATCTCAAGGAAGAGGCCGAAGCCGGGCGGTTCCGAAGTGATCTTTATTACCGCCTGAATGTGGTGCATGTCTATTTGCCGCCCCTGCGCGAGCGTCTCGACGACCTGACCCTCCTTGTAAATCATTTTCTCACCAAGTATGCCAAAGACAACGATCAGGAGGTGATTGCCATTTCTGCAGCCGCAATGGAGCGAATTCTCGATTATGACTGGCCCGGCAATGTGCGGGAGTTGGAAAACGTGATCGAGAGGGCCATCATTCTTTCCGACAGGCATGAAATACAGGTAAAGGACCTACCCCCTGAAATACGGGATTTCCGAGCGAAGCCTCAAATCCCGGCAAGCGACAGGGGAATTCAGGGTCAGGTCACTTTGCCCGGCATTGGGCTGAGCGCGGGTGACCGAATGCCCGATTCGGGTTTTAAGGTCCGCCAGATGCGGGCGATGGAATTCATAAAAACCAATGGGTTTATAACGAATAAATACTACTCACAACTTGCTGAAATCTCCGAACGCCAGGCTTTGCGCGAACTAAACGAACTTGTCGATACCGGGAAACTGCTCAGGATAGGGAAGGGCAGGGCCTGCCGTTACGTGTTGAATCAACCGGTGGAAATCTGAAAAGCCCCAACGCGGCGCCTGTATCGAAGAGCTTCACGGATGCTGCTCCGGCCTGTTATTGTTTAACGAAGTAAATGGCGGCGATTACGACGCCCGCGCTAACCACGACCCACCGCAGGACGTCGGGCCGAATCCTGCCGGCCATCCGTCCGCCCAGCGATCCGCCCAGCAGGGCGCCGATCATCATTACAATGGCGACTGACCATACGACCTGTCCCGAAAACAGGAAAAAAGCCGCCGCGGCAATGTTGGCAAAAAGAGCTATGACCTGCTTGATCGCGTTGAGCCGCGTCAGGGTGTCGTGAAGCGCCAGGCCCAGCACTGCCATCGTTATGACTCCCAGGCCGGCCCCGAAATAGCCCCCGTAAACGGAGGCGATGCCTACCGATATTACCGACATCGCTTCGTTTTCCGATTCCACCTCCGCGCCGTTTCTCTTCGAGAGCCACGAGCGCACGGGGTTTTGCACAGCCAGCAGCGCGGCTGCAAACAGGATCAAATAGGGCACCAGTCTGCGAAAAGTGCTCTCTCCGGTCTTCAGAAGCAGTATGCCTCCGGCTATTCCGCCAAGCACACTTACCAGCGCAAGCGGCCATAACCTGCGCCCGCCGCGAAGGTCGTCCATTTGGGCGTAACTGCCTCCAAGGTATCCGGGGCAGAGCGCAACGGTGTTGGTGACATTGGCGGCCACCGCCGGAATTCCGAGCGCCGTAAGGGCCGGAAAGGTAATGAGCGTACCCCCCCCGGCAAGGGCGTTCACAGCCCCGCCCGTCACAGCAGCCAATCCGACAGCCACGAAATCGAACCCGTTTATCATCTGGCGATTCCATTCCGGATAAAAAACCGTCTATCGCGCATTTCGAGTTATCTCCCGGCGGGCAAGCTCATCGCAGCGCTCGTTTTCCGGATGTCCTGCATGTCCCTGCACCCAGATCCAGTCCACCCGGTGCTTTTGCGATAATTCGTCCAGGGCCTCCCAAAGCTCACGGTTCTTTACCGGACGCTTGTCCCTGGTCTTCCAGCCGTTGCGCTTCCAACCGTGTATCCAAGTCGTGATCCCATCCCTCAAGTATTGAGAATCCGAGTGGACCCTTACACTGCAGGCTCTCTTGAGCATTCGAAGCGCTTCGATCACAGCCCTCATTTCCATTCTGTTGTTTGTCGTATCACGCTCGAAGCCAGAGATTTCCTTTTCCGTTCCCTTATAACGCAGAATGGCGGCCCATCCGCCAGGCCCCGGATTTCCCGCGCACGCTCCATCCGTGTAGATATCCACGGCCTTGGTTGAAGAAGGGCCGGAGGAGCGGTTATGGCAATCTTTAGTAATAATATCGTCAGGTTGCAATGTGTCCACTACTACTTCTTAAAAGGAGAAAGACTCTGCAGCACGAAGCGCTCGATCGCGGCAGAAGATAAGCTTCCAATAACCTGAGAGAGGCGCTCGAGCGGAATCTCGGCGCGGGCCATCGATTGATGGCCTCCGGCGCAACCCAAAGAACCGAAAGCCTTCCGGACCACCTTGCCGGCGTCCTTGCGGCATCCATCGTTGCGAACGACTATTATGAGGACGTCCTGAAAAATGCCGGAGGCGATGCTCCATGAGATATCGTGGATCTTGAGCAGAAATTCGGCGACTTCGACAAGAATGTCCGAGGAGGGCACCTCGTCGAGGTGCGTGAAAATCCATTCCTTTACCACATGTTTTCTTTCAAACGCCTTGCTGAAGAACTTCGTGTCTCGAAGCGATACATCCGAGGTCTCGATCTTTCTTAAAGTATTGTGGTCGGCGTACTGAAAAAGATACCTGAAGGCTTCGATGTCCTCGATCACGGTGTGCCGTTCGAAGTTGCGGGTATCGGTCTTGATTCCATACAAAAGAGTAGTGGCGAGCGCCCGTGAAGGTCTGATTGCTTCGGCCCTGATATATTGAGACATTATAGTGGATGTGGAACCGTAATCCGGGCGAATGTCGTAATAACTTCCGTTCTTCTGGTCCTCGGCCGGTGGGTGGTGATCGATTACCGCCGCAAATTGCATTTCTGCGAAAAAATCATTATGAGAGGGCTGGACATCGACAAGGACGAACTTGTCGAATCTTTCAATGTCCTTTTTCTTTAAGAGGAACAGTCGAAGGCGAAGCAGTCTTACCATCGTGACATTGTTAAGCCGCCTTATGGGCCTCATCATTCCAATTGAAACTGTGGCGACTTTATGCCAAAGGAGCCTTTTTACGGCAAGGGCCGAACCGATAGCGTCGGGATCGGGGTCTATTATGATGAGGACATGGTCTTTCGATGTGAAGCGGGAGTAAAATTCTTGGGTCCGTGCTTTCCAGGTTTTCCTGTTTACTGCATGAAGCTGCTTGGCTGATGCGGTATTTTCCATAATTTAGAATTATATGCAGCAGTAATTCGATGTCCACACAGTAGAGACAAAAAAAGGGCGGCCATGAACCACCCTTGATTTGCGACGAAGCGGGAAACGGGATTTGAACCCGCGACTTCAACCTTGGCAAGGTTGCACTCTACCGCTGAGTTATTCCCGCGTGGGCTCGATTGATGTAATTTAAAAGCGTTATGAAGTCAAGGGAAAAAGGCATCCGGCGGGACCATCAATGTCTGATAATATATATTATGTAAACCTGACCAAACCGCGCCAGGTTTACATAACATAACCGGGTCTCATGCCCCCTCTGATATGGCCGGCCGAAAAGTCGAGGTCTGATTGAATGGCGCGGTCTACGGCCAGGTTCAAGCCCTTCGGGTACATAAAAGTTTTATCCTCCGCGACGCCGGATTCACCCCATGCGTCATTGTACGGCCCTTAAGAGCCACTTTCCGCCTTCCTTTTGTCCCAGGCATCACGCGAACGTTTCCCCCTCTGCATACGGGCTATTTCGTCTCTTACCAGCCAAGTCAACATTGTCCCAATGGGAATCTCGTTCATGGCAGCCAAAAGCTTCAGGTCCTCAAACGTCGAGGCCTCCGCCCGAATCGATTGCAGTTTCTTCATGACGATCCCTCCGTATCCTGCAATGTGTAACACAATGTAGTTACTATGTTGTTACATAATCCACAATGGATGTAATTGTCAAGCTGGTTTTGCCTCAAGCACATGGACTATTCAGTACGGGGTTTTATGCCTCCAATGACCCCCTCGAATATGGGATGCTGGATAAGCTTTTGTTGAAATGTTTTTGGTCGCGACGATTGAGCAAAACCGCAGGCGTAGCCGGCCTACGTTGAGGATTTTGCGATTGAGGAGCGGCCGAAGCGATCCAAAAGCGGGATGCGGGCACAAAGGATTTATTTACGGATAAGCCCTAAGCAATGCTCAACGATTGAACTATTCCCCGAATATCTTATAATCAAAGGACTTATTCCAACAACTGAAGCTCTATGAAAATGCTAAAGCATCAGCCGAAAACTCTTGCCAAGACCCTGGACTATATTGCCAGACGATCGCCCGGCGAACACGGCCTGTTTTGGGACCCCGACGGAGCGATGCCGTGGAAGGAATTTTACTGGGTCCTGCAGGAAGATCCCTCACTGCGCTTTGTTCGGGAATCCACGATCCGCGAACTCGGCTTGCTTGGAATCGACCTTCCTTTCTTGCTTGATGGAAACCGGTTGCGACTTGTCCCTGAAATAGATAAACCCGAGTATCCACCGGCCTCCGATGTGCCGGAGCGGCTTTATGCCGGGCTCAGCCCCAAGAAAATGGTTCATACCCAAAAAAATGGTCTGGATAGCGCCGGCAGGAAGTTCCTGCCGCTTTGCTCCGACAGGCAACTTGCATTGCGCATAGCGAAAAGAAGAGAACAGGAGCCCATTCTGATCGAAGTACTTGCCGGCGAGGCCTCCGGGCACGGCCTGTCTTTTTTTGTCGCCGGACCGCATCTTTACCTGGCGGAATCCATCCCGGCGCAGTTTATCGTTTTTCCGAAGATCCGCCGCGACCTGGCTGAAAGACTTGCACAACAGGTCGCCAGGCGCGCCGAGAAGCCCTCCCCTCCTCCCGCTCCGGGCTCCTTTACGGTCCAGCCGCATCACCTGCAAGCCTCGAAACCCGGAGGAAAAGAAACAAAGAAGAACACAAAGGCCGAGTGGAAAAAGGAAAGACGAAAAGAAAGACATAAAAGAGACTTTTAAAAGGGAGATAATCGTGGGTTCCGAGATCGAAAGCAGGATTCGCGAGACCGGGCATTTCCTGAACGACCTGATCGAAAAAGACGCTGCATCGATTTTCAGCAGGCGGTACTGGGTTGGCAAGTTGTTCGAGTGGTGTACGCACAATGAGGTATTTAGAGTCCGGATGCTTCGGTTCCTCGATGTCTTTCCCTGGCTGAGAGGTCCTGATGCTGTAATCGGCCACCTGCAGGAATATTTTTCCGATCCGGCGATCAACTTCCCTTCCGCGGTGAACTGGGGGATCAAGTACGTGGCGCCGTCCTGGATGACATCCAGGATGATCGCCCGAGCTATCGGAAGAAATATCGGTAAAGTGGCCAGGTATTTTATTGCCGGAGTTTCTCCGGAAGCGAGCCTGCCGGTTATCGAGAAGCTGCGGTCCAACGGGATGGCATTTACGATAGATCTTCTCGGGGAAACCGTCGTATCGGAAATCGAAGCTGACGAATACCTGGAACGATATCTTGAGCTGTTTGACTACCTGGACGCGGCCCAACCGGGGTGGGCTCCATTTTCCGGCGCCTCGGAGACGGAGGCGCAACCGAACCTGCCAGGTGATGTTCCTCACGCTCCGAAACCGGATAATCGGCAACCCGCGACCGCCATAAGGCTTGATTGGGGCCATTCGTGCCGGGTGAATGTATCGCTCAAGACTTCCGCAATGTATTCTCGGATGAACGCGTGCGCGTTCGAGCACTCCATCGAGAAGTCAAAGGAGCGGTTGCGTCCTATCCTGCGCAGGGCAATGAAAGCCGAAGCCTTTCTAAACCTTGATATGGAGCACTACGGGATAAAGGACCTGACGCTGGCGCTCTACCGGAGCCTTATGGAGGAACCCGAGTTCGGCGGATATCCTCACACGGGCGTGGTCATTCAGTCCTATTTGCGGGAGAGCGAAAAAGATCTTCGCCGGATGATAGACTGGGCCGTTCACGGTGGTTTTCATTTTACAATCCGCCTTGTGAAGGGCGCCTATTGGAACCAGGAAATAATCATTGCAAATCAGAAGAACTGGCCAGTCCCGGTATTTTTGGACAAGGCCGAAACAGACGCCAATTTCGAACGGCTCGCCGGGATTATTCTCGAAAACAGGGAATACGTGAAGCTCGCGTGCGCGTCCCACAACATCCGGTCGATTTCAGCCGTTGCCGAAATGGCCAGGGATGCCGGGGCGACCGACGAGCAACTGGAATTCCAGGTTTTATACGGGATGGGTGAACCGGTCGGCGATGCGCTTCGCAAAGCCGGCATGCACGTGCGAGTCTACTGCCCCATGGGTGAGATGTTGCAGGGAATGTCCTACCTCGTAAGACGGATTCTGGAAAATACGGCGAATGAATCCTTTATGAGGAAGGTATTTTCACAGGGGTGGACCGCGCCCGATCTTTTGACCGACCCCGCCGAAAGGCTGAAAGAATTAAGCGGAGAGCAACAAAAAACCGCGGAGCCGAGCGGATTGAGCCCCTACGAAATCGAACCCGTTTTCGACTGGTCGCGCGGCGAGCATCGGGCCAAATTTGCCGATGCTTTGAAACAAGTGCGCTCCGGCTTTCCCATACGGGTGCCGCTGCAGATCGGCGGGAAAAAGATTCATACGACATCCGAATTCGAGTCCCTGAATCCCAATCGTATCGATGAAGTTGTTGGAGTCGTCTCTTCGGCCGGCATCGGAGAAGCTGAAGCGGCGATTGCCGCCGCAAAATCTGCGTTTCCGGCGTGGCGGGAAAAACCTGCGGCAAAAAGAGCGGAATATCTTTTCAAGGCTGCTGCCTCTGCGCGGCGTAAACGATACGAACTTGCGGCGCTCCAGGTCCTGGAAGTCGGAAAGTCATGGAGCGAAGCCGATGCGGACGTATGCGAAGCGATAGATTATCTCGAATACTACGGCAGGGAAATGCTCCGGTACAATAATCCAAGGATAATGGACCCGGTGGCCGGTGAGACCAGCCTGCTGCTCTATGAACCGCGCGGGGTGGCTGTAGTCGTCGCTCCATGGAATTTCCCGCTGGCGATTTCCACCGGAATGAGTTCGGCGGCCGTGGTTACAGGGAACCCCGTTGTCTACAAACCCGCCTCACAGTCGCCGGTTACGGGCTATATGCTGGCTCGAATATTCGAGGAGGCGGGCTTGCCCGAGGGAGTTTTCAATTTCGTCCCGGGACCCGGAGGAGCAATTGGAGACTGCCTGACGGCACACCGCGACGTTGCCATGGTCGCGTTTACGGGGAGCAGGGACGTCGGCCTTCATATCATTTCAAAAACTTCGCAGGTTCTGCGGGGAGCAGCCTTTGTCAAGAATGTCGTCGTGGAGATGGGCGGCAAGAACGCCATCATAATCGATTCCGACGCCGATCTGGACGAAGCGGTCCTGTACGTCCTTCAGTCGGCATTCGGGTACCAGGGGCAGAAATGTTCGGCATGCTCCCGGCTGATTGTGCTCGAGGCAATCCACGACAGGTTCGTGAAGAGGCTCGAAGCAGCAGCCAACAGCATAAACATCGGCCCTTCGGAATTTCCACAAAATTTCATGGGTGCGGTCATAGAACCTGCCGCTTGCGACAGGATCATGAGGTACATCGAGATCGGCAAAAATGCCGGGTACCCTCTTTTCCAGCGAGAAATCAAACAGAGCGGCGGTTATTTCGTCCCGCTGTCCATTTTTACAAATGTTGACCCCGAGAGCACTCTGGCGCAGGAGGAAATTTTCGGCCCCGTGCTTTCCGTGATAAAGGTAAGAAATTTCACCGAGGCGCTGCAGGTTGCAAACGGGACGCAATATGCACTGACGGGTGGAGTATTTTCCAGGAGCCCCTCGAATATCGGCAGGGCAAAGCAGACCTTCATGACCGGCAACCTATACATAAACAGGGGCTGTACCGGCGCCGTCGTGGGACGCCATCCGTTCGGCGGGTTTAAAATGTCGGGTCTTGGATCAAAAGCCGGAGGACCTGACTACCTTTTGCACTTCATGATAGTTCGAAATATAGTGGAAAACACGGTCCGCAAAGGGTTCGCCCCTCTCGGGCGCAGCCCGGCTTAAAAGCAAATGACCCTCAGGGCGGATTTTTCCTGCTAAGAACCCTGTACCCGTTTTGCCTGGTCAACGAATATCTCATTCCTTTATATTCGAAATCATCTATATAGCTGTATGGAAGGTTCAGATCCTGGGCCGCGGACATTGTTTCGAGAAGAAAAGACAACAAGGTTGCGTATTCTTCCATTCCCAGGAGAAATTCCGTTCGCTCTATCGATATCTCGTCCAGCCCGAAAAAACCGCGGAGGCCGCGCGTTTCGAAATGGGCCTCCGAATCGCTCATAACGACACTGATGATCTGGTCGGGTTTCTTGCTGTTCTGTATCTGCAAAAAAACCGGATTGCCGGCATTGAGCATGTCAAACATCCCGGAGCCGCCGCCTTTCCCCTTTAGTGTTTCTCGGAAAGGCACGGTGTGCGGAAAATACATTCCAGTTGGTCGCAATAATCCATGGCGGTGCCAAAGCAATCGAAATTGCCCTGCTTGCGCTGAATTTCCCTTACAAGATCAGCCTTGCTCTTACCGAACGAATTGATTCCCAAGCTCTTCGCAAGCGCCCGGATCTCATTCATTTTCATTTGATAGCTCCTTATCTATTTTTTTGTCATTTGCCGAAATCATGCCGCCAGAATACATCGATCCCACTCTGCTCGGCCCCCACCTGTGTTCTTACCGACATGCTTTTGGTCGCCCGGTACTCGACCTGGACTTCATTACCCTCATCGCCACTAATTTCCCTGCCGTAAAGGACTTGAAGGTCCTGGGTTATATTTTTGCCAATCTCGACTATGCCTGTCTCTTTGCCGGTGGCCGCCTGACTCTGGTCATAGCTGAACCTGTGGTCGTACTTTCCCGTGTAGCTTCTGTAGCCGACCCTGTCAGGAGCAAGAACGTTGTCGCCAAGAACCCCCCTGATCGCGTTGGAACCCTCGGAACCGAGCCATGCGGCAGCGCCGCTCTGCAACTGTGAGTTCTGATTCGAGCCAAGGTCTCCCGCAGGACGTTCGAACATGAAATATGACATGATGTCAACCTGGTTCATGGCCGGTATGCTGCTTAACACCAGTTTCGGCCGGCTTAAGGGCCCCGAAATCAGGGCCTGAACAGTGACGTCCCTTATGTCCTTCTGACAAAGTATCCGGAGCTGGGGCTCGCCTTCGGGCGTACCGAGGAATACCAGCGATCCTTCAATTATTTTAAGCTCTTTTCCCTGGAAGTCATATACGCCCCTTGCGGCAGTCAACTCGCCGACGAGCATGACGGGGCCGGCCGGCTCCTTTTTCAACTTGAGCTCACCGTTTATTTCCGCCTTGAGGCCCTTGCCGGTCACCCACGTTCCGTTCTGCGGCAACTCGAGCTTCAGGTCCATGGTAAGCCTGTTCATAAATTGGCTCGAATGTTTCGACGCGGCCACCACGATCAGGTCGCCGCCGGCATTCGGTTCGATCACCTGGATATTTTGCGCGATATCCGTTTCCAGCTTGCCGAGGCTCATCTTCGCGTTCGAAAATAGGAGTGTTCCGGTTAATTGCGCCGCCTCGGGACTGTCCTTTATTTCGGCGTTGCCGGAGACTTTCCCGGCTATGCCGTAGAGGTCCGGAACTTGGAGGTCCCTGGCTTCGGCTTTGAAATTAAAGGTTTTGAAGCGCGGATAGTCTATCTGGCCCGTCACCGAAACGAGCCCGCCGAGGTGAGACACTTCGGCTTTCCTGACGTAAAGATTTTTCGAGTCCACCTGCCATTCGGCCTGGATGTTTTCAGCGGCGTGAGTCCAGCGTTTTTCCTGAAAAGAGCCGTCTTTCCATGTCCCCCCGCCGGTCACGACCGGTTGTTTTAGATTGCCGCCGCAGTGTATGTCTCCTTCCAGAAGTCCACCTGCTTTTGACAAAAAGCCGAGGAAAGGCAGAATCGCCTCGGCTTGAAGGCCCGGAATCCTGATATCCGAGCTGAATTCTTCGGAAAGTTTCATGTCGAACTTGGGTGGATTGAAGCTCAGGCGCAGGGGGACCCTGGCGGAAATCTCGATTGGACTCCGAACGGACGCGGCCTTCGCCGTCCCCTGAACAGTGAGAGAATCCTTTGAATAATTTCCCTGCAGGGTGAGAACTTCGATCCGCTGCTTGCCGCAGACGGTGCAGTCGGTCCCCTTGACGTTGAGTCTGCATTCAGGCTGATCGGGTCTGCCGCTTACCTGGATCTGCCCCGAAACTGTCCCGCTCAGTTGGTCCTTCAGACCAAGCAGTTCGGATATTCGCGCTGCGTTGATCGAATCGCCGGAAAGTGAAAGTTCCGCCTTGGATTCGGATATAGCGCCGCTGGATACCACTATTTTCTGTCTGCCCTGTTGAAAGCTTGCCGAATGGATTTTCAATCCGTCTTTTTCTACATCGAATTTTGCGTCCATGGCCACACTGAGGTCCTTCCACTCGACCTGTCCCCGGGTCGACACGGACAGGAGCGGAAATTCCCAAATCCTCTCAAGTTTACCGGAGAGCCGAGCAGATAGCTGATTCAGAATCCCGTCTCCTTTAAGGCGAAACGAGCATCCGCTTTTCTGCTGATCGAGATCGACGTTGAGCGAAGCGAATCTTTGGCCCCCGAGGAATACATTTTGAGCTTTCAGGGAAATTTCCCGCCGTTCTTCTTTTCCGTTGATCTTTCCCTTGCCTTTGAGGGCCAGTTGATCCGCCTGGTAGTCTGAATATTGAAAGTGCGGAGAGTTAATTTCACCGTCCCAGAAAAGGTCCCTCAGTTTTCCGTTCAGGTTTCCCCTGGAGATGACCCTCCCCTTCCCTTTCCACTCGGGGAAAAGAAGGGCGATTTTCTGTGCGTCTTTCAAATCGAAGTCGTAGACGGCTTTTATCTCTCCTTTGTTATAGCTGCCGGAACCTTTTAGAGAAATCGTTTCTGCAATATTCAGATCGGCTTCCACCTTGGCCTGCCAAAGTTCCGGGTTGGTAAAATTCCCCGCATTATAGTTGGCGTCGACGGAAATCCGCCCCCCCAGCTTTTGGTTCAGCCTGGAATCGATTCTCGCCAGGTTGCCTTTTTCCAGCATGATCTCGGCGCTGATTCCTCCTTTATGCGCCGTATCCGATAAACCGCGCAAATCGGCAATCAACCCGAACTTGAAATCCGCAAGAGAACACTTCACCGTGCTGCTTTCGATCGTCAGCACGCTTTGCTCGAACTTTCCGCTGAGACCGCAGGATTGGACCTTTTCGGCGCCGATATCGGATGGATCGAGGCTTGCTCTGAATCGAGCTTCCCGGAGGTCAAACCCTTCGATTGTCGCCTGGATTTCCATCCGGCCGTTGAGCCTGGAATCGGGTATATAAGACGACATATGGACTCTCAGGTCGGTGAAGTGTGAATCCAATTTGATGCCGGTTGGACCCGCGGCGGTTTTTTCTATTTCAACGATGCCCTTCAAGGCGCCCAAATCCGTTGTTAAATCGTGCTCGATTGACCACCTGCCCCCTGAGTGCATTATATTGATGTGCCCGGACAGGGCGGAAAGTCCGCCAAGATTGGGTTGAAGCAGCGGAACGGTATCCGCGGAAAAGTTCTGAACGACCAGATTTGCTCTTCCCCTGTCGAAGTTTGCAAGGTCCCAGCTCCCTTCGATCCCGATCCGGCAACCGTTGGGACCGGAAATCACCGTGCTTCGGACCGCCAACTCCTGTCCGGCAAGAGTTCCCGAACCATCGATATCCCATGTCGCCCATTCGCCCACCTGTGCCCGGGCATGAACGTCTTCGAAATCCAACCGAATTTCAGGGCCCGCCGGTCCCTGCACCGCTTTAAGATTTACGGCCCCGGAAATGCCCTTTATGGAAAGTATCATATTTCCCTGCTGGCTGGCTTCGATCGTGCCGGAGACTATCAGAATTCTTGGAAGCCGGATATGAGACCAGAAAGGCTCTTGTGCGTTCCCCCCACCCTGCCCTTCCGCCCTGGCCGGGGAGGGAAGCAGCCATTTGCCGTCGGATTTTTTTTCGAGTTGCAGGAAGGGCTTTTCCAGGTAGATTTCTTCAACTATGATGAAAGGGCGCTTGATTGACGGCCTGCATTTGACGCGGACTTTGCCGCAGTCAAGGACCTGCTTTCCGCCCGATTCGACCTTAACTTCGGACAGGTATATACCGGAGAAAGGCCTCCAGCGAAACGAATCGATTTGAACTCTGAGGTTTGTTGCCGTCTGAATCCGAGTCTCGACCCCGAGTATAACCGCCCTCTGGATCGAAGGTATATGCAGCGCGGCGATCGCAAGCAGCGCGAGAAAAAGCAATCCTCCCGATCCCCATGCCGCCAGGCGTATAAAAAAGAGCGCTTTTCGGGGCTGAGGTGTTCTCGAATTGTCTTTGTCAGGCAAAATCAGCTCCGTTTGGATTTTGGAATTGGACAATTATGAAGAATTTACCCATACAAATCAACCAGCAATATGCTCTCGAAAGAGGAAGATCATGAAAGCGATGGTGCTGGAAAGGTGCGCGCCCGTTGAAACGGCCCCGCTCAAGTTGATGGAACTGCCGGACCCGTCGCCCGGTCCCGGTGAAGTCCGGGTTCGGGTAAGTACTTGCGGCGTCTGCCGAACCGACCTTCATGTCGTGGAATGCGAGTTGCCTTTTCCAGGACATCCGGTCATCCCGGGGCACCAGGTCGTCGGAACAGTCGATATGCTGGGGACCGGATCGACAAGGTTCAGGCTGGGACAAAGAATCGGCATCGCCTGGCTGCGCCATACGTGCGGAAAATGTCTCTACTGCCTCAGCGGCCGAGAAAACCTATGCGAAAGCGCCCGCTTTACCGGCTACCACGAACCCGGTGGATTTGCCCAGTATGCAGTTATCGATCAGGATTTCGCCTATTCGATCCCGGATGTATTTTCAGATGAAGAGGCCCCGCCATTATTGTGCGCCGGTATCATCGGATATCGAAGCCTCAGGCGCAGCGGTTTTCGTCCGGGTGGAAGCCTGGCGATATACGGGTTCGGGTCCTCTGCCCATATTGTCATTCAGATTGCCTTGCATATGGGTGGCAGGGTTTACGTCTGCACCAGGGGCGAAAAACACAGGGAACTTGCGGCAAAACTGGGAGCGGAGTGGGTTGGTGAAAACCCGGAGGAGATGCCGGTGCTCGCGGAAAGCGCGATCATTTTTGCTCCCGCCGGCGGTCTCGTGCCAAAGGCGCTGGAGCGCCTGGCAAAAGGCGGCGTCCTGGCGCTCGCCGGCATCTATATGACTCCTATCCCGCAGATGGATTACGAAAAGCACCTTTTTTACGAAAAAAATATCCACAGCGTAACGGCAAATACTCGTGAAGACGGCGAGGAGCTTCTGAGAATTGCCTCTGAAATCCCGATCAGGCCCCGGGTTCGAATCTTTGATCTCTCTGAAGCCAACCAGGCTCTCATCAGGCTGAAAGAAGACAAAATGCAGGGTTCCGGGGTCCTGGCCGTCGGAAAAAGCCGGTGAAATTTCCCGATTTTATCGGTTGAATCAACCGACATCCCGCGATATCGGATTTCTCCTTGATATCAGATGCGCTTAAGCTATAAGATATAATTGTAAATTCTGGGAAAAACTTACCCCGATCATTTATCCCGCACGGTCCCAGCCTATTTGAGTGGTTTGTTTTCCAAGAGCAGAGCCGGGTTCGAAGGATATTTTTACCCCGCGCCTTGTGGCCGGTTTACCTTAATCTAAGGGAGGATTTTGCTTTGGACGGCAACGAAAAAGTTGGAGCACGCATAAAGCGGTTGAGAGAGGGAAAAAGCCTGAGCATCGATGAACTCTCTGCCAGGAGCGCCCTTTCCGTCGATTTCCTTCATGAAGTCGAGGAAGATAATGTTTATCCTTCCCTGGGGCCTCTCCTGAAGATTGCCCGCGTTCTCGGAATAAGGCTCGGAACTCTACTTGACGACCAGATCAGCCAGGACCCGCTCATCATGAGGGTTGAAGATCGCAGGGAAGAATTGACCATGCTTAAGGGCAAGGACAAGCCGGTCGCCCTCAAGTTCCATTCATTGGGACGAGGCAAGAAGGACCGGCATATGGAGCCCTTTTATATAGAGATTCTTCCGGAGCCCATCGAAGATAAAAAGCTTTCGTCTCATGAAGGCGAGGAGTTCATAGTGGTTCTTTCCGGTGAGGTGGAAATTTTCTACGGGCAGGAAACATGCGTTCTTAAACAGGGTGACAGCGTATATTACAACTCCGTGATTCCACACTATGTAAGTTGCCGTGGGGACAGGGCTGAAATTTATGCGGTCCTTTATTTTCCCGATTAGAAAACAGGGTCTGCAAGCCATGGGAACTTCACCTCTCCAGTCTCTTACTTTGGGACAAATTCTCGACAGAACGATAGCGGCATATCCGGATAATGACGCCGTTGTTTACTTCGACAGGGATTATAGGCTCACATATCGCGAGTTCGGCGAGCTTGTGGACCGGATCGCCAAAGGACTTATGGCACTGGGCGTTCAAAAAGGCGAAAAGGTGGCCCTCTGGGCCACCAACGTGCCTCACTGGGTTGCTCTCATGTTCGCCACCGCCAGAATCGGCGCCATTTTCCTTACCATCAACACCCTTTATAAAGCTGCTGAACTGGAATATGTCCTTGGACAATCCGATGCGGAAAACCTGTTTATAATCGACGGGTTCCGGGACACAGATTACGTCCGGACGGTTTATGACCTCGTTCCCGAATTAAAGACCCATCAAAGAGGATATCTGAAAAGTGAAAAGTTTCCGCACCTGAAACGGGTATTCTTTCTCGGCCACGAAAAGCACCGTGGAATGTACTCCGTGTTCGAGACCATTTCTCTTGGCGCCATGGTCTCCGATGACGCATACAGGGCGCGCCAGGCCGAACTCGATCCCCACGACGTCATCAACATGCAGTACACCTCGGGGACCACCGGTTTTCCAAAAGGCGTCATGCTTACCCATTACAACATCGGCAACAACGGATACTGGATCGGCGCCAACCAGGCGCTGGGGCCAAAGGACCGGATATGTCTTCCGGTTCCGCTGTTCCACTGCTTCGGGTGCGTGCTTGGCGTCATGGCGGCCATAAATCACGGAAGCACCCTTGTTATTCTGGAATATTTCGACCCCGTCCAGGTGATGGCTGCCATTGAAGGAGAACGCTGCACCGCTGTTTACGGCGTTCCGACCATGTTCATCGCGCAGCTTCAGCACAAGCTGTTCAGTAAATTCGATTTCAGCTCGCTGCGTACCGGCATCATGGCCGGGTCTCCCTGCCCCGTCAAAACGATGGAAGAAGTAATGGAGAAGATGTACCTGAAGGAGATTACCATCTGCTATGGTCTCACCGAAGCATCTCCCGTTATGGCTCAGACCACCGTCACCGACAGCGTCAGGAAGAAGGTCGAGACCGTCGGCAAGCCCATGCCTGAAATCGAGGTCGCCATCATGGACCCTGAAACGCATAAACCGCTTCCCCAAGGCGTTGAGGGTGAGGTTTGCTGTCGCGGATACAGCGTTATGAAGGGTTACTACAAGATGCCGGAGGCAACCGCCAAAACAATCCTTGAAAACGGCTGGCTTCTTTCCGGCGACCTCGGCATATTGGACGAGGATGGTTACCTGAAGATAACCGGGCGGCACAAAGACATGATAATCCGGGGCGGCGAAAACATATCTCCGCGTGAAATCGAAGAGTACATTTACAGGCTGGACGGCATCCAGGACGTGCAGGTGGTCGGTGTACCCAGCCGGAAATATGGGGAGCAGGTCGCCGCGTTCGTAATCCTCAAGGAAGGCTTTGATCTATCGCCTGAGGATGTTCAGGACTTTTGCCGTGGAAAGATTTCCAACTATAAGGTCCCCAAATATGTGAGCATCATTGAACATCTGCCCCTTACCGCCAGCGGCAAAGTGCAGAAATTCAAGCTTCGCGAAATTGCGGCAGAGCTATGGCCAGACGCCTGAGCCGCAGGATCGCGCGAGTTCATAGGCTATCCGATGCAAGCCGGCCGGTTGTTCCTCTCTATCGGAATGAGTGGCCGCTCGTTTTTAAGGACTTGTCCGTAAATAGGCCTTTTAGGGACCGCGCCGGATTTTGAGACCGATTCTGGTCGCGACGATTGTCTGAGTTTTTTAAGCGGCGCTGAATTGCCAAGGCTTTTGCTGCTTTACCATGGCATTTAGAATTGTCAGTAACTTGCGCATGCAGGCTGTGATAGCAACTTTGGGTTTTTTACCAGCCGCGCTCAG
>Ga0326728_10009887_pt1 | contig 22640 bp, 20 predicted proteins | sample MB3enrmetagenome_FD_207602 | JGI IMG/M metagenome (GOLD analysis project Ga0326728, IMG submission 207602) | Lab enriched peat soil microbial communities from McLean, Ithaca, NY, United States - MB31MN | ecosystem: Environmental > Terrestrial > Soil > Wetlands > Peat | place: USA: New York... | reverse complement strand
AGTCCAGGATCAGCCAGGACGGCATCGCCATCAGGCGCCGGAGAGAATGCATCACCTGCGGGTATCGCTTTACCACCTATGAGCACATCGAGGAATTTATCCCGGTGGTGGTCAAGAAGGACGGCAGGCGTGAGGCCTTCGACGCCGCCAAGGTGATTGCCGGGATCATGACCGCCTGCGAGAAGCGGCCGGTGAGCATGGAGGCCATAGAGACCGTCAAGGATGCCCTCATCCAGGATATCCAATCCAAGTGGGACAAGGAAGTTCCTTCTGCCTACATAGGCGAGCGGATCATGGAGGCGCTGCACAAGCTCGACCCGGTCGCCTACGTCCGGTTTGCATCCGTTTACCGTGAATTCAAGGATGTAAGCGAGTTCATGGATGAGATCAAAGGCCTGCGCCGGACCAGGAAGCGCTAGATACATTTTTTAAGTATGGAACAGGATATTTTCTTCATGAGCCAAGCCATTGCCCTTGCCAGGCAGGCCGTCGGCAGGACCGCACCAAACCCGAGTGTGGGGGCTCTGGTCGTGACGGACGGCCGGGTTGTGGGTAAGGGTTTCCATCCCAAGGCGGGTCTTCCCCATGCAGAGGTCTATGCGTTAAAGGAAGCACTCGGGAAGACTCTCGGCGCAACCCTGTACGTGACCCTGGAGCCGTGCAATCACTTCGGCAAGACCCCGCCGTGCAGCGAGGCCGTCATCAATGCAGGCATATCCCGTGTCGTGGTGGGCACCCTCGACCCGAACCCGATCGTGGCGGGCAAAGGGATTAAGCGGCTCAAGGATGCAGGTATCCATGTTGACGTGGGCATATGTGAGGATGAATGCAAGGACCTCATCGTCTGGTATGCAACATGGTTGATCAAAGAGAGGCCGTACGTTATCCTGAAGGCTGCAATCACGCTGGATGGCCGCATTGCAGCGGCAACAGGCGATTCAAGGTGGATCAGCTCGGAGGAATCCAGGCGCCATGTGCACGAGCTGCGGAACCGTGCAGACGGCGTCATGGTGGGTATCGGCACAGTTGCCACGGATAACCCGATGCTCACCTGCCGAATGGAGGGCGGCCGCGATCCGGTCAGGATAATCCTCGACCCGGAGTTCAGAGTCCCAGAAGATGCAAAGAGCCTGGGGCAGGGCTCTGTAGTGTTCACCGCAAAACCGCCCGATACCAGACCGGAGGTCGCCCGGCAGGGCGCCAAGGTTGTGAGGATAGAGGCGGACTCTCCCGGCGTGCTCCCCTGGACTTCAATGCTTGAACACCTTGCTAAGATGGGGCTTCATGCCGTTATGGTGGAAGGCGGCAGCCGTGTTTATTCGAGCCTGCTCAAGAGCGGATATGTGGATAAGCTTCTCCTGTTTATTGCGCCCAGAATACTCGGCGGAGGCATACCGCTGGTAGACTGGGGCAAACCTGAGCGGATTGCGGATTCCCTGAAAGTTGTGATAACGAAGGTGCATCTTCTGGGCGGGGATATCCTGGTGGAAGGGGCTTTGGAGGGCTAGTATGTTTACCGGTATCATCGAGTCAGTGGGAAAGCTCGTCTCAAAGCGTGTCCATGGCCTGGGTGTCGAGATCGAGATCGATACGGGACTGGATCTGTCGGGTGACGCACGGGGCGACAGCGTGGCCGTGGACGGGGTGTGTTTGACCATCACGAAAAAAAAGGGGTCTGTATTTGCGGCCAGTGCCTCACGGGAAACCATCTCCCGCTCCACCCTGGGAGATATCGGATTAGGCGCCAAGGTAAATATCGAGCGGGCCCTCACGCTCTCATCCCGACTTGGAGGCCATATCGTGCTCGGCCATGTGGATACCGTGGGCAGGATCCTCCAGAAGGATCCTACAGGAGAGTCGGTCCGTATGAAGGTGGGCTTTGAGAAGGCCTATGCAAAATATGTCGTGGAGAAGGGTTCGATCGCCATCGATGGTGTGTCTCTCACCATCAATGAGCTCTTTCCTGATGCCTTTAGCGTAAACATCATCGAGCATACGGCCCTATCCACTTCCTTGACACTCAAAGAGGCCGGTGTTAGGGTGAACCTTGAATTCGACGTTCTGGGCAAGTATGTGGAAAACCTGCTGAACAAGGACAAAGGCGGCAACCTTCAAGACCTTCTCAAGAAGCAGGGGTTTTTCAGATAGGAGCAGACCCGTATGCCTACGTGCACCGTGGAAGAGGCGCTTCAAGATCTCAAAGATGGCAAGATGATCATCCTTGTTGATGATGAGGATCGTGAGAACGAGGGCGACCTCACCATGGCGGCAGAATTTATAACTCCGGATGCCATAAACTTCATGGCCAAATACGGGCGCGGCCTGGTGTGTCTGGCATTGGCTCCGGATATCGCAGACAGGCTCGACCTGCAGCCCATGGTCAGAGACAACACGAGCAAGTTCGGGACAGGTTTCACGGTCTCCATCGAGGCGAAAAAAGGTGTGACGACAGGCATTTCGGCAGCCGACAGGGCCGTGACCATCCGTACCGCTATAGCCCCCGACAGCAGGGCTGTAGACCTTGCGCGGCCGGGCCATGTCTTTCCCATACGCGCCAAACAGGGCGGGGTGCTCGTCCGGACAGGCCAGACCGAGGGCTCGGTTGATCTGTGCAGGATGGCGGGCTTAAGGCCTGGGGCCGTGATCTGCGAGGTCATGAACGATGACGGGACCATGGCGCGCATGCCGCAGTTGGAGGTGTTCGCAGTAACGCACGGCCTGAAGATCTGCACCATTGCCGACATCATAGCCTACCGCATCAGAAATGAGATCCTGGTGCGCGAGGTGGTCCGCGCCAAGCTCCCAACCGAATTCGGCACCTTCGAGCTTGTGGGCTTTGACAATGACATCGACAACAAGGAACATGTAGCGCTTGTCAAGGGTGATATCTCTCCGGATGAGCCGGTCCTGGTCCGTGTCCACTCCGAATGCCTTACCGGTGACATGTTTCATTCCATGCGCTGCGACTGCGGCGACCAGCTCCACCGGGCCATGGAGATGATCGAAGATGAAGGAAAGGGCGTCATTGTATATATGCGGCAGGAAGGCCGGGGCATCGGGCTTATCAACAAGCTCAAGGCTTACCACCTTCAGGACAAGGGCCGGGACACGGTCGAGGCCAACATAGAGCTGGGATTCGCCCCGGACCTGAGGGATTACGGCATCGGTGCGCAGATCCTTGTGTACCTGGGGGTGCGCAAGATGAGGCTCATGACCAACAACCCCAAAAAGATCATCGGGCTTGAGGGTTATGGTCTGGAGATCGTTGAGCGGGTTGCAATCGAAATCCCGCCCACACAGGAGAACCAGCGATACTTGAAGACCAAGAAAGATAAGATGGGACATATTCTGGAGGTGGTATAGATGGCGCATGTCATTGAAGGCAAACTCCTCGGCAAAGGGAAGAAGGTTGCGATCGTAGCGAGCCGGTTCAACGACTTCATCACTGCCAGGCTCTTGGAAGGGGCGCTTGATGCACTCAACCGCCATGGGGTGGCCGACAAGGACATTACCATCTATCGGGTACCCGGCGCATTCGAGATACCATCGCTGGCCAAGAGGCTTGCCGCTCTCGCCGATACCGACGGTATTATCTGCCTGGGTGCGGTCATCAGGGGTTCCACACCGCATTTCGATTATGTGGCTTCCGAGGTCAGCAAGGGTGTAGCCCTGGTAGGGCTGGAGGCCAGGATGCCCGTGATCTTCGGGGTACTCACGACAGACACCATAGAACAGGCCGTCGAACGGGCAGGATCCAAGGGGGGCAACAAGGGATTTGATGCCGCCATGGCCTTGCTTGAGATGATGGACCTTTTCTCACAGATCTGAACCGTTTTTATGAAGCTGAGAACCCGGGCACGGGAGGTGGCGCTTCAATACCTGTACCAGATCGACATCACCAGCAGCCACACGGAAAAGACACTTAAGGATTTCTTTGAGCACTTCATCGAAGGAAAGGACATAGATCTTGTCCCCTATGCAAAAGAACTGGTTGAAGGGGTATGCGAGCACCTGCCCCAGATCGACTCCCTCCTCGAGACGGCCTCTGAAAATTGGAAGGTGAGCCGTATGTCCACCACGGACCGGAACATCCTTCGTATCGCCACCTATGAAATGGCATATCGAAAGGATGTACCCTATAAGGTGGCCATCAACGAGGCCATCGAGATTGCCAAGCGATTCGGGTCTATCCGGTTCCCCTCTTTTGCCAACGGAGTTCTGGACAAGGTCTGGAACGAGATATCGGCCGAGGTTGTGTAGAAACTCCTTCAGGCTTAACCGGCATGGAATCGCGGCCAAAAGCTGTTCCTATTTGATCAGCCCATGGACCCTGGAGCGCTCGACGATGAGCCCCTGCTGCTTGCTGCCTGTTATGTCCAGGGTCCGGGCCTGGATCAGGGTCAGGTCCACCCGGTCGAGCAGGGAATTTGTAATACGTACATCCTCCATGACAGCCCCTGTCAACGAAGCAAGGGTGAGGTTCGATTTGTTCAGTGAGGTGTGCACGATATAGGAAAGCCCGAAGTTTGCCTCCGTAAGGTCGCATTCGTCAACGATGCAGTTTTCTATGAGGCAGAAGAGGAACTTTGTCTTCCGGAGCCTGGCACCGGTGAGGTCGATGTTTTTGAGTGTGGAGTGGATGAAGGTTGCGCCATCCAAGTTTGCCTTCCTAAGCTCTTTATCGCTAATGGTGATGCGGGCAAGGTGACTGTTCATGAACGTAATCCTGTTCAAGTTGCACGTGCTCAGGTCAACGTCTTTGAGCGTCACTTCAGACAGGTGGGTACCCGAAAGGTTGGTGTTTTTAAAGATCGTGTCCTCGAGGATCGTCCTTTCCAGATGAGACTCCTCGAAGTTGGTGTCCGTGAGATTCGTCTTGCTCAGGTCCGAGCCCCTCAAGTTGGCACCACCCAGGTCCAAACCCGACAGATCAAGCCCCTTGAGGTATTCCCCTTCCACAGGGGTCCCCATGGAGATGGCTTCATAAAGCTTGTCTCTATCGAACAGATTCATTCGCCTGACTCCAATACCTTCTTGACCTCGGAGACCAGTGCGAACTCCGCCTCCGTGATCTGGCCTTCCTTGAGGTAGAAGTGCACGCCGTTCTGGGCACTCGTAATCATCTTGCTTGCCATGCCGATGTAGATGTTGGTGCGCTCATGAACGGTCCCCTCGATGTAGATGTTGCCCTGGTAGGTCTTGTGGATCTTTTCGACGATCTCCATTATCTTGGCATTCTGCTGGGTAAGGGTAAGCCTGAGTGTCTCTATGGTATCGAGGATCTTGTTATAGAGCATTTCCTGTTGCCTGCTCAGTTCGCTGGTGGCTTTGAGCACCCTCAATTTCGAAAGGGATGACTGGAGCTTGAGCAAATCCTCAATCTTTTCGGCAATTTCATCTTTGATCCGTTTCTGCTCCTGGTGGAGCACTGGGCTATGGCCGATACTGAGCTCCGTTTCAACCCCTGCGTCCTCCTGGCCGGCGGTATGGCAATAGATCCAGCAATCCGAGGAGACCTTGCTTGTCGCAATAAAGCCGTTGGCATTTTTAATTACTACCGGGCCCATTGCCGAGACCAGGCTGTTGCGGATATAATCATTTACGACGATCTCTTTTTCCGATTTCACATGGGCATCCTGGATGAATTTGGTATGGATGTTCCCATTTGCCGTAATGATTGCCTTCTCCTGACCGAGGATTCCACCGGCTATCTTAATATTGCCTCCGGCCTCCAGCACCACCCTGCCCACGGTCGTGGCTATGGTGATGTCTTCGTTGGCATGGATCTCATAACCGTCCCCGACCTCTCCCTGAACCACGACGGATCCGTTGAAACGGATGTTACCCACGGATGCATCCACATCATGCACCACATAGCAGGGCTCTACGTTCACAGCGTTTTCCAGCCAGAGGACCATGCCGTCAATGGCGGAATACATATGATTCCTGTCAGCCGAGGTTGTCACGTTTTTCCCTGACGGGAGTTTTGCTTCTTTTCCCGGTTTACTCGGCAGCTCCTCTCCTTTCACGCTCATGCCGGACTTGCCGGATATGGGGGGAATGAGCTCGCAGAGGATGTCGCCCTTCTTTACGTTCTGGATAAGATTCAGGTCCCTCAGGTTCACCTTGCCGGATGCATCTTCCGTGATATGTACCTTGGTGCGTTCGGTATTGAAATGGAATCTGATGGAGCCGTCTTTCCCTTCTCCGGGTTTCTCACCTCTTGCGATGATGACCCATTTGTTGAAGACATTTTGCCGAACGAGCTTCTCGACCTCCTCGGGGACGACACCAAAGATAATCCCACCCTCTTGGATGGCCTTGAGCAGATCCTCAACATTGAGGCCCGACACCTCCGGCGATGCCGGGATGACCTTCATGGATGCTACAAGTCCACCCTCGGTGATACTGAGCTCGACGCTATGATCCTTATCCACAAGCATGGATTCGGATTCTTATACTCAAAACTTTAAAAATTTTAGGGCATTTTGCAGAAGGAAAATCTTCCATTCATGAGAGATTACCCCAAAATCCTCTTTTTTCTTGACTGACACAGGTACGTCTGCGTACTTCTGTGCGAGATAGTACGGTAAAAGGCGGGGGTTAAGATGAACGTCCGCGACATAGAAAAGCTTACCATCAAGGGATTCCTGGATGCCGGGGAGGGCAGGGTGCTCCATGAGCTCGCCCTTGATGCCAGCAAGCGCGGGCCCGTGCTCGAAATCGGGGGCTATTGCGGGAAATCAACACTCTATCTTGGTCTTGCATGCAAGAGAACCGGCGGCATCCTTTTCTCCATTGACCACCACAGGGGCTCTGAAGAGCAACAACCGGGGCAGGAGTACTTCGACCCGGAGCTCTTTGATGAAAAGGAAGGGAAGATAGACACATTCCGTCTCTTCCGCAGGGCCATCGAGCTCTCAGACCTGCTGGAAACCGTAGTGCCCATGGTTACCACATCCGCCGTGGCGGTGCGCATGTGGTCAACCCCCCTCTCGATGGTCTTCATAGACGGCTCCCATACCTATCCATCGGCATTTTTCGACTATATTTCGTGGTCTTCCCACCTATTACCCGGCGGCATCCTTGCTATCCACGATATCTTCCCGGACCCGGCAAAAGGCGGCCAGGCACCGCACTACATCTATAAGCTCGCCGCCGCATCCGGTCTGTATGAAGAACTATCCATGGTCAAGACACTTGGGGTGCTGAAGAAGAGGGGGCCTTCGGATATACCCCGGGAGCTCTTTTCAAAACGTGATTGGTAGGGTGTCTACGTCCTTGTTATGGGTCCAGTAGTAGGTGAATGTCCTCTCAGAGAGCTTGTACCGGAGATACCCCGCATCAAAGAAGCCCCTTACTATCCTGTGGGCAAAGGCTTCATCGGTGCCGGTCTTGTGGGCTACCGAGGCTGACAGGAGCATAATGGGATCGGAACCGTTTCGTGATTCGCACGTACTTTCCTCGATAATATCTTCCGATAGAATCCTGTAGACGAGGTTCATCTTACGATGGCCTTCCACCAAAAGGTACTCATGGTCGGAGCAGGTACCTGCCCGGTGACGATCCAAGGTTTCCTTCCAGACGTTCTCATTGTACCGGTCATATTCTGCCACAAAGGCCCTCATTTCTTCCGGGGTGAGCTTTGATGTCTTCACTATCGGAGAGTTGGCGTCGTACAGACTCCAGTCATCGGTGAGGATCTCGATGTCGTAGTTTTCAAGCTCTTCACGTACCGTAGTGCCGGGGAAGGGGGCGAAGAAGTGGTAGCCATAAGATATGTCCAGTTCATTGGCAAAGAGCTGTGTCTCGGCAAGCGTCTCTTTTGTCTCACCCGGCAGGCCAACCATGAAGGATGCATGCGGGAGGATGTCCGCCTCCTTGCAACACCGCACGGCATTTCGGGCCTGCTTTAAGGTTATGCCCTTGCGGATCCGTTTGAGCATCTCGGGGTTTCCTGATTCTATGCCGAAGCTCACACAGTCGCAGCCGGTTTCCCGCATGATCTTCAGTGTCTCAAGGTCTACGGTGTTCACCCTGGCAAAGGCGGTCCAGCCGAAGTTGACGCCCCTGCGTTTGATCTCTTCGCAGAGCTCCCTGACCCTGGCCTTGTTGGCGGTGAACAGGTCGTCTGCAACATTGATCCTCGTGAAACCAAGATCAAGGATGTGTTCGATCTCGTCCACTACGAGAGAAGGGTTTCTGAAGCGGCCCTTGAACCCCACCATACGCCTGCCCAGACAGAAGATGCACCTGTTGGGGCAGCCCCTGCTCGTAATGATGCTTACCGGATAACCCAGGGCCTGGTAGCGGGATATGGGCAGCAGGTGCCTGGCAGGAAGCGGCAGGCTGTCAAGGTCACAGATGAGCTCCCGGGATTCGGTGATTACGACATCGCCGTTATCCTTGTAGGCAATGCCCTTAATGCCGTTTAAGGCCTTCTTATCAGGAAGCACGGGGATGAGCTCCTGAAGCGTCTGCTCGCCTTCGCCTACTACAATGAGATCCAGCTCGGGACAGGTTTTAAAGGTGCCGTGAATATCGAAAGATACGTGCGGTCCGCCCATCATGGTGATGACCGAGGGCCTGAAGCGCTTTGCGTCCTTGATGATGCGTTGGGCTTGGTTATGGATCATGGTCACCGAACCTGCACCCACCACGTCGGGCTTGAAGGCGGAGAGCATGGCTTCAAGCTTTTCAGGGGTATACCTGCTCACGATGTAATCGAAGATGCGCACCGTTGCCCCTGCGGCCTCGCATGCGGCTGCTGCGTAGGCAAGGCCCAGCGGCGGGGAGGGGGCCTCTTCAAGGGGATACGGTGTGGCGATAAGTGCGACTCTCATATATGTCCTTTAATCACCTTTCTTGAGGAAGAATAATCGATTTCAGCCAATATAAAAGGGTGTTGTTTTTGAGCATTTCCCTGTCGATTCCGATGATGTCCTGTTCAAGCTTATCCGGGTCGGAAAACCATTCGGCCCTGGTCTTCATGGGTTCATCCGGATCGAGCTTTTTTATGACCTTTGCGGGGTTGCCAGCGGCTATTGTATAGGCCGGGATGTCCCGCGTGACCACCGAGCCTGCGCCGATGATGCTGTTGTCTCCGATAGTAACCCCTTTGCAGACAATGGAACTGTCGCCCAGCCAGACATTGTTGCCGATGGTGACCGGGCTGGTGGCGCCGATGTAGTCGAGCCTGTCGTAAATGCCGTGCCAATCGGAGTCGGTGATGTAGACGCTGCTTGCCATCATGCAGCTGTCGCCGATGGTGATCCCGGTGGCGGCGCTCATGCGGACTCCAGGGCAGATGAGGCTGTACTTGCCGATGCTTATGAATCCGTCACCTTCTTTCTTGCCCCAGACGGTAAGCCGCACCCGGTGATCGGGTGTGGTGATGACGTTGGCAAAGTCACCGAGGTCGATGGGCCAGCCGAAGACCTGGACATACCATGGTTTCATGAACGTGCAGCCCTTACCCAGGTGCCGGAACTGGGGCCTGAGGAAGTGTTCTGCGTACCACTCGCGGAATTTCAGGTCGAGCCGCTTGAGGTAGTATGGACGATAATCCCTGCGCAAGGTGCTAAGCCCTCATGTCAAAAGCGTCGGAATAAAACGCCTTCTTGATGCTGAAGATGGGGTGATGCTTCTTGAGAAACCGATACATGTGGGATTTTGCGTCTTCACCGGCGGCCCAGAAGGAGTGGTTAAAGAGCTGGGAAGCCGGCGTGATGTGGTAGCTGGCGTCCGTCGCCATCATCACGGCAGCATTTGTCCAGGTGAGCTTCTCTGCGGGCCAGATGGCCATGTCAGGGAAGGTGAATCCGCACCAGAATGTGTTGTCGTCGTGCTTCTTGTTTCTTATCCAGCTTAAAACGGCGCCCGCCTTCTCGATGTCGCCCATGGCGGCAAGTGTCAGGATAAGTTCCGAGGTCTCGGCAATGGTAACCCAGGGGTTGTCGGAAACGCACCTTGTGCCGAGCCCTTCCACCATGAACTTGTTCCAGGACTTCTCGATCCGTTTTTTTGCTTCACCTTCCGTAACAGCGCCGCAGAGCACGGGGTAGAACCAGTCCATGGAAAAACGCGACTTGGTGCGGTCGAAAAGGTGTGGGCGGTAGCGCAGCGCATCTCCCAGTCTCTTCAGTGCCCACTGCCACCTCGGCTTGCTTTCTCCCAGCAGCAGGGCCAGGACCAGTGCACACTTGAGGCTCATGAAGATGGAGCTGCACGCGGTGAGCAGGGCCACCGGGTCTTTGGTGCCATGGGGGCTTCTGGCCCAGTAGACCTCGCCGCCCGGGGCCTGGAGGTCCACTGCAAAATCGATTCCGGAACGGATCGTGGGCCATATGTACTCGAGGAACGGCCTGTCCTGCGTGATGAGATAGTAGTGGAACACACCGACAGCGATATAGGATGACATGTTGGATTCTTTTGTGAAGTCTTGGGGTATCCCGTCCCGGTAGGCGGAGTACCAGGCCCCGTCTTCAAGCTGGGTGGATGCAAGCCATTCAAAGGCCTTGCGGGCCTCCTCATAATAACCGCCGATGGTGAGCCCGATGGCCGCCTCCACATGATCCCACGGATCGGTCTTCCCGCCGGTGTGCCAGGGTATCTCGCCTGTCGGCCTCTGCTCTGCGGCGATCGCATCGGCTAGGGCCTCGATATCGATGGGAAGGGTCAGCCGTGAGTGGGAAGGGGAAGCATCACGTTCCATAGGAATCACCTTTCTTCAGATAAAGTACAATGCTCTTGGCAATAAGGGGGTTCAGCACCCTGTCCAATGCCCGTGTCAGGAGGGGTTTCTTCATGATATCCCATACCAGGAACTTATGGTAGAGCTTTACGGGCAACGCATCCTCATTCTTATGACCGACCATACACTTGATCCACCAGTATGGGCTGTGCAGGGCATGGGCCCAGCCCATGTCGATGCATGTAGCCCCTGCGCCCTCCAGCAACTCTATGAGCTCTTTTTTATGGTAGATCCTTATATGCCCGCCCTTTTCGTTGTGGTAGTCTTGGGAAAGTGCCCAGCAGATACGCTCGGGCAGGTACCTCGGCACGCTCACCACTAACGATTTTCCGGGCTTGAGCACCCGGATGATTTCTTGGATTGCCTTCCCATGGTCAGGGATGTGTTCGAGCACCTCCGAGCAGATCACGATGTCGAACGACTCGTCTGCAAGCGGCAGTCTCGTGACGTCGCTCACCATGACAAGCGCAGAGCCCCCGCCGTCTTCGCCCTCATGCCGCATGATCTTGGTGGTATTGTGGGCCTTGAGTGCATCGTCCTTGTTCAGGTCGATTCCCACCACACTGACACCCCTGGCGCGGAAGGCCTCGCTCAGGTGGCGTCCGCCTCCGCATCCTGCATCGAGCACCTTTGAGCCGGGCTCAAGGTGGAGTTTTGAGAAGTCAACGGTGAGCAACGATAGCCTCCCGGTAGACCTCCACCACCTGCTTGGCGGTATTGTGCCAGGTGAAGTTCTTTCTCACCCTATTGTATCCGGCCTCGGCAAGCCTTAAGCGTTTGGCAGGATTGTCCAGAAGGTCGATGATTGCATCTTCCAAGGCCTTGGCATCACCCGGATTAACAAGTATTCCTGCATCGCCTACCACCTCGGGCAGGGCGCCGCCCGAGGTGCTTATGACAGGCACCTTGCAGGCCATAGCCTCGCCCGCCGGCAGGCCGAAGCCTTCGTAGATGGAGGGGACTACGGCTATCGTGGCCTTGGCGTAATAGTGTGCGAACTCGGAGTCGTCGATGCGTCCCGTAAAAGTGATGTAATCGTGTGCATGGAGTCTGTTCACCAGCTTGGCGATCACCCCGTCCTTTTTCGGTGCGCCGATGACCGTGAGGTGAATATCACGTTTCTTGCGGATGGAGGCAACGGCCTCGATGAGGAAGCGTAAACCTTTCAGGGGTGTATCGGCGCTGTTGGTGACCATGATGTGGTCATCAAGTCTCTTTACCCCGGGTAAGGGGTGAAAGATGTCCGTATTGATCCCGTTCGCCACGACGCGGAACCGGTCCTTGGGTATGGAAAAGGCGGCACTGATGTCGGACTTCGACGCCTCGGATACTGTGATGATATGGGAGAGCCTCCGGGAGACGCGGCCCTGCATACCGAGGAATGAGTACCACCTGCGCACCTTGAGCTTGCGCCAGAGGGCCTTTTCGGATGCTATCTCGACGTCGCGGTCCACGGTGATAGGGTGATGGATCGTGGCGACAGTCGGTATGCCCAAGGCCTTGATGCCGAGGATGCCGTATGCCAGGCACTGGTTGTCGTGCACAACGTCATAGCGGTGCACGTTATCCCTCATGAAGTTGAAATAGCGGATAGAGTTCGTGAACGGCTCAGGGAAACCACCGCTGGAGACGCCGAGCCATTCAAGCATATTAATGGGTGATCTGAGCTCCTTCAAAGAAGGGACGCGAAAGAGATCATCCGGATTGTAGAGGTCGAGGCTCGGCAGCCTATGGAGAGGGATGTCCTCATCAATGATCGGGTAGGGCGGACCCGAGACCACCTCCACATTGTGGCCGAGGTCTTTGAGCGCCCGGCTCAGCCTCTTGATATAAACCCCCTGGCCGCCGCTGGTGGGTTTCCCGCGATAGGTGAAGAGGCAGATGTTCAGCGGAACATCCTTTATTCTTCGCCGTGCCCCGGGGGAGAAATTTGCCCGGGTTGCTTCAATCGATGACATGGCACCACTACATCCTTTGCAGAAAAGTATACCCGCATGCACCTATGCATGCAATTCACGAGCAACACAGTATGCTAGCAACTCTGACCCATCAAAGCAAGGAAAATCCTAAAGAATTCTGCCGATAGTAACAAGCCCTCGCCGCCATTGAAACGATAAATTCCTTTCATTTGTGATATAATAGGTCTTCAGGGATTGCATGCAGAGAAGTTAAGATCCTTCTGAGACTCTTGTGGAGGGTGTATCATGAAAACGATCTCGGTATCATATCAGGATGCAGTAGCTTTTGTGAAGTTGAGCTCAGGCATGACGAATGCCTTGGATCTGGAGCTTGTCAATGAGCTGGATGAACACCTGGATAAGTTGGAACAAGACCCTAACGTGTGCGGGCTTGTCCTTGGGAGCAGCAGTGATAAATTCTTTTCCATCGGATTCGACATCCGGCACATGTTCGACTTCCCCAGGAAAGACTTTGAGGCATTTTTCAGGGCATTCAACCGCGTATGCCTCAGGCTGTATACTCTGCCGAAGCCGACGGCTGCAGCGATTACGGGGCACGCCGTGGCGGGCGGGTGCATCATGGTGCTGTGTTGTGATTACCGGTTCATCGGAGATGACAGAAAGTTCATGGGTCTCAACGAGATCAAACTGGGGGTCCCTGTCCCCTACCTTGCCGATTGTATACTGAGGGATATTGCGGGGACCCGTGCTGCACAGGAGATTATGGAGACCGGAAGGTTCTATGAGCCCCTTGAATCCCTGCGGATGGGTCTGGTCGATGAGGTGGTTCCGGCAGGGGAGGTACTCGACCGTGCAGCCAAGAAAGTAAAATCAATAGGCATCCGGCCTCAAAAGGCATTTGCCGGGATAAAGCGGAATCGGACGGAAGAGATTACGGTACGGGTACGCACTTTCCAGGAAGAAAAGCATAAGGCGTTCATCGATTGCTGGTATTCCGATGAGGCACGCACGCTGATAAAGGATGCAATGAAGAAGTTCCAGACTCAGTAGCTGCGTGGAGAACGGCGAACATCGATGATTCTCCTCTGGTCAGGCTGGATAAGGGTGCGCTTTACACAAAAAAAGTGTCCCATTTTTCATCATCCGGTGGTAATATAATGAAGATGCTTATGCTGAGGAGTTCTGACTTCCTCATAGGCAGTATCGTGTAATGTACCCATAGCCGCTCAAGGGAGGTTTATATGGCCTTACGTTCATTCCGTGTCGCCGGATGGCTTCTGATCCTGACAATTATTGTTTTTCTATCAGGCTGTGCACACGAGGCACCGGAAGAGCCGCCACCGGGCTCCTACCTGGAGGATATATATTCTACGGCGAACACGAACCCGGATGTGAACAAGTTCTGCTATGCCGGGTCTCCCTATCTCCAATATATAGAAACACGCATCCCGTTACTGCCTGATGATCCCGTATTCGTATTCAGAGTGTCGGGTGGATACTACGGGTATGCCTTCTCCTGCGTGGAAGACACCGATAAGAATGAGGCAAGCCTCCTTTACCTCAAGGGAAGGGATCTTGCCCTCAATGAGCTGAAGCGTTACAGGATATTTAGCCAATCCTTGAATGATACGGTCCAGAAATTCAGAGAAGCCTTGCCCCAAGGTCTTGACAAGAGAGATCTTCAAGCCATCTACTGGACCGCAGTTAACTGGGTCGGCTGGATCAATCTCAACCTTGATAAGCCGGAGGCCCGTGCAGACATACCCAAAGTGGAGGCCATGCTGGAGTTTTTCAATACGCTCGATGAGTCATATAACAACGGCACCGCACATGCAGCGCTGGGGGCCCTGTATGCAAACCGGCCCAAGGCAGAAGGAGGCGACCCTGAGAAGGCCAAGGAACAGTTCGACAAGGCCTTTACTTACTCGGGCAACAGTCTTTTTACCATCAATGTCATGTATGCCAAGTTTTACGCATGCCAGATACAGGACAGGGAGCTGTTTAAGAAGACCCTGGAGCAGGTCATTGGAACACCGGCAAATACCTATGCGGATAAGACCTTTGTAAACGAAGTGGCCAGAAGGAAGGCAAAGGTGCTCCTTGAGCATATTGATACATATTTCAAGGCAGCCGAAACAAAAAAGAGCCCTGAGGCAGGAACAACTCCTTAGCAGTACGAGGAAAAATCTATCCTATTTTTTTTACAGGGTATTTCTTGTTTGCTGCCTGCTCATGCCGGCAGAACAAGCGCAGGCCTGGCACGACAAAACCCATATAAGCATTGCGAAAGCGGCGGGCTATGAATACTGGTTCAATGGAGCGGGCGCCGACATAGCCAAGATAAAGGCCGGAAATGTAGAGTCTTATAACCACTGGTACGATAACACTAAAAAAGTTGAGGTCACACCGCAGATGGTGCTCGACCAGACTAAACGGTATAATAGGACGGATGAGGCAGCGGATGCTCAAGGGCATCTGTATGGCGCAATAATTGCCGCACTTCGGGAATATGAAAAGAACTCCGCTTCAGGTAAGTACGGCGAGTACCATATGGCCTATGCCGCTCACTATATTGGCGACCTGTCCAACCCGCTTCACAACATTCCCAATGATGAATTCAACATAAAACACCATCAGGCCAATGACGGTGTGGTGGAAAAGACCATACTCGACCACCCTGAAAGGATAAACAGGCACATATATACCATCACCTTAAGGGATAATCGGTTCGAAGCCGACCTTGCACGAGAGATCGCAAGGATAGCAAACATAAGCCGCAAACTGGGGTATAAGCTGCGGGCGGATAATAGAGACATGACCCCGGATGAGGCCTATATCCAGCTAGGGCACAGCGCCTCACTTTTAAGGGCTGTACTGAAGCACTTCAAGAAGGTTTGATCCTGATTCAAGATTCTTAGGCGGTATAGGCAAGACCTCATGCAGAAAAAGGGCGGGCCATGAAAGCCCGCCCTTTGTGAATGCGCAAAGTATTGGTCGGGGGGGCCGGGTTGTAAGGGTCATTCAGTCAAACAGGCCTTATTGAATCCAGCCCTCAAGAGACCCCACCACGTCTTGCCTTGCCGTGCCTGCCATGCCACGACTTGCTTTGCCCGGCCTTAACGAAGCCTAACCTTAGGACGATCTTTGCGCATCCGTAAGATGAATAATAATCCCCAGGAACGCCTTGTCAATAACGCCCTGTTAAAATAATTAAACCATATTTAATTTTCCCAATAGGATACAATCGGTAATCTAGGATCATTAACTTCAAAATATTTATCAACTTCCTGTTTCTCTGTTTCTTTCTCAGCATGAGAGAATGAAAATAGATTGATATGACCACATTTGCATTCTGCCGGGATTCTCACTTTAAAATCATACGGATCATCAAAGAGGTAATCCGGTAGGGGGATCTTAAGATCACAACTTGTGTTTTGGCATTTATACCAATGACCTCTATGGCTTGTGTTCAATAAGCACCATCCCTATTTATACCGAATCATTCCTATGAAAGAATGTCGTGCTTAAAGGCATAAACTATACATGGTTATAAGATGTTCTATGCCTGCCCTTATGAATTGTCTGAGCCACGTTCATGTCTTTAGAAAAGTATTTCCTAATGACTAATCGAGAAAGCATATCTGCCTCAATATGGAAATGGTCTTTGAGAACCAGGAGACATCCAATGGTTATTCCTTCACCGGTTTCTTTGTTTTGAGCAAAGCCCACGAACCAATTCCTTTTCCCTTTTGGTTGATCCCCATTAATACTTCCGCTCTTTGCTCCTATGGCTAGATACTTGAGCACTCTGTCTGATGATATTCTCCTGAAAGACTTTGCAACGGTACCCGATTTGACTGTCCTTTCCATCATAGTACTCAGATTTTGAGCAGTCTCTTTTTTCATGACTGGTATCTTTATAACATTCGCGTTCTGAGTCCATACAAGCCTGGGAGTAACCATACTACCGTTATTCATAACGGCTGTGACTATCTGTGCTGCATGGAGAGGTGACATTCGTGTTTCTTTATTGTACCCGCAGGCGAGCTCGGCAAGGTTATAATCATCCTTAGGCATTAACATTGTGCTTGGTGTGCTCTCAAACTCCCTCACAGGTGATTTCCAGAACCCCATTTTCTTGGCTGCGAGTTCAATAGGAGCCTCTCCAAGATAGATTGTCCCGAGTTTGGCAAAAACTATGTTGTTGGAGCGGGCAAAGGCATCGGCCATTGAGATATCCATGCACCATTTGTTTCTCTTATTGGTAAGCTGTCTTTTGTAAAGAGTGTGAGGATTGCCGGTGTAATAGAACTTACTCTCACTCGTAAATCTTCCCTGTTCCATTGCAGCTGTGGCGGTTACCAGCTTAAAGATACTTGCAGCAAGCTCCGCATCCAGGCCAATACTACAATCCTCTCCAGATGTATTTTTACCATAAAGAGCAAGGACATCGCCGGTATGAGAATCTATAACGACAATGGAACCGTAATACAGTTTATACTTGGCTGCTGTTTCAACGATGAACTGCTGAACATCCCAATCAATAGTGAGGTTATGAGTTCTTATGGTATTTCGATCTATGTGGATAAGATCTTGTTTTGTAAGAGCATGCGTATTCTCTTTTGCTGGTACAAGCTTTTTAGCAAGGACAGGTACTTGGGAGATCTTCGTACCAGATTTGTGTTCAGTAAAAAAGAAAAAGGGCATCATAATCAGAATGAGAATCACAAGGGAGCGAAGACGTAAAAACCTTCGTTTCCGTTTTTTCTTTAATAATGGGTAAGCATCAAATAGAAATTGTTTATCCATCATTAAATGGTAATCCCGCCCAGTATTTGTTCAGGCTTTTACCTAAGTGGCTCATGGAAGTCAATGAAGATATCCATGGATACAAGCCTCAGCAGGTTATATAAAAAAGTGGATTTGGGGACCGTTGGGTGCCGCAAGCCACGGCTTGATTGGGAATGGTTCTGTGTAGATCTTATCACGAGATCATGAGTCTCAGTCTTGTAAACTCCGGTCTTCACAATACCGATGGTAGATATATTGAGGATAGCATGCAGGAAACACCATATCTGAAAGGACGAGACGACCTAATTGACAACCTGAAGAAGATCCCTTTTCTGGAGCTCTATGAAGATAAGTTCCTTCAGAAGATTCTGCAACTGAGCAAAATACGCATATACACTCCCAATGAGGTGATCACCCGTCAAGGTGACTATGACTGCTGGCTGTATGTGATCCTCAAAGGTGAGGTCAAAATCATGAGGAATGAAGAACAAATAGCCAGACTCAATGCTCAGATGGGTACCTTTGGCGAACTGGCGGTAATCGACGGAGAAGCAAGATCAGCCTCGGTGTATGCTGTAACAGATACAACCTGTCTTGCTATTGACGGATCATTTCTGGACAGACTTGAAAAACAGGAAAAGATTGAGTTTGAGGCTGTTTACTATCGGCTTCTCTCCGTGATTCTTGCCAACCGCCTTCGTACAACCAGTGAAGAGCTGTCCCATCTGAAACAGGAGATTGAAACCACCCCAAAGGCATAAATCCGGGTTTTTCAAATCTGAGGACCAGAAATCATATCAAGTGGAATTCCCCATTCATTCAATATATTATGTCTCTTACGACATTATAGTAATGTGATAAATATACTATTGATTTGTTGCCTGAAAGCTGAACATCTTGGTTTCAAATCTATGGTATTCAGGCTATAGGCTCAGTGCGCCGCTCCTGGCACGTAATCTATACTACACAAAGGGACTTTTCATTTTTTTGGTTTCCATTTGCTTGCGAGTTTCTTTCCCTCTGAAATTTGAGCAGCGGTCATTTCCCCTTTTATTTCGTTAATGGCTTTCACTGCATCCTGATTTCCTTGTGACCCTGCTAAATACCACCACATATATGCTTGTACTAAATTCTTGGGAACGCCTAACCCTTGAAGATACATAACACCAAGGCTGTATTGCGCCCTGGCATATCCCTGATCCGAAGATTTTCTGAACCACTTCATCGCCTCAGCATTGTTTTGAGGTACTCCCTGGCCGTTGATGTATAGTAACCCAAGGTTATATTGTGCCTCGGCCAGTCCCTGTTCCGCCGCTTTCCTGATCCACTTTTCTGCCTCTACCCAGTTTTGTGCCACACCTCGTCCTGTGGCATACATTAAACCAAGGTTTTCTTGCGCTTTTGCATCTCCCTTCTGGGCGAGTGGTATGAGTTCCTTCAGAGCTCCTGCAAAATCGCCTTTTTTTAGAGCCTCATTGTAGTTAGCGAAGAGTGGGCTGAAAAGCAATAAGACGGCACATACAGTTATGAGCATTCTTTTCATATTATTATCCTTAAACTTGGTATTAGTTGATGCTATGCTTTTTATGCGGCATTACAAAGATAATCCTCCCGATTTTCTATATACATGGGTTATCTGTGCATTATTCCCTTCGATAGATAATATAATAAATTCAAGAACGACTTATTTATTATCCTTAATACACTGAATAATCAATAATGATTAATTAGTGTTTCTATGACCTTGTAATTATAACCACATCCGAACTCAACTCTCAGATCCCTCAGTCCAAACCAACCATCTTAATCCCACTCTTCTCCTCTCCAACCAACGCAGGACTATAGTGATCCTCTGATGAACTGTATAGGTAAACAACCATGGATCTTTAAATTTAATCTATGGCCTATAGAGGCCAAGGGAAAATGCGGAACAACATCCATATCAAACCCTAACCTGCCCCTGGAAACATCACCATACGGCTATAAGGACTTGGCCGATTCTAATAAAAAATATTTTCAGAGGCTTTAGTGTGGGTACTCCGATGGGACAGACGGACATCAAGACATGGTAACGATGTAGAACCTACCCGTACGCCTTCGTACACAGGGGGTGCCGGGGGTCACAAGGCAATAGGGATAGGTACGTACGATAGAGATTCAATCATGATTATTCATCACGAAGAAGAGGGGGATGAATTGGAAAAGTGGGACAGGAGTGGGACAATTTGTAGTCTAAAGAAAAAGGGCTCACAGGTAATATCCTGTGAACCAGCTTATTTAATGGCTCCTCGGGTAGGACTCGAACCTACAACCTAGTGGTTAACAGCCACCCGCTCTGCCGATTGAGCTACCGAGGAATGGTCAATGGACTGAATTGATAGCTGTGATTTGATTTCTTGTCAAGTGAGAATGCCGGGCTGTCGAGGGTAAAAAGGTAAGTTGTTTAAGGCCTTCGGTGCACGGTTTGCAGCAAATGGTATGAGAGAACAATGGTGATTTCCCTCCTCGGTATGCAGCCGGAGGTATACCGTATTTCTGATCACCGTTTCCTGTTCACTCGGCTTCATTCAATATACGTCAGTAATCCTTTGTATCGCTCCACTGTCCCTGAATACACCTCCCGGAGACGCAAGATGAGGGCCTGGGTGATGGGGCCCGGGCATATGAGGTCGTGGTCTTCAATTCGAGCAAAGGGCTGCACATGTCTCAAGGTGCCTGAGAAGAAGGCCTCATCATACTCACACAGGTCCTGGGGGAGGATATGCGTCTCCTTCACGGTGTGGCCCATGTCTTTCAGTACGTCTATGACCACCCTCCTGGTGATGCCGGGAAGGACATTCTCCTTGGTGGGGGTCTCCACACAGTTTCCCTTGGCAAGGAATATGTTGGAGGTGGGACCCTCGGCAACAAATCCGTTGGTGTCCAGCATAAGGGCCTCATCGAATCCCTTTTTACGTACCTCCGTTCTGGCCAGGAAGCCGTTTACATAGTTGCCCAACACCTTGGCATGGACCGCTGCCGTCTGCGGGTGGAGCTTCCGATACTGGGATATGCCCACGCTCAACGGGGTGCTGAATCTATCCGGGTTCAGGCCCAGAGAGCCATAGTCAAGGCAGAATATTGCCACCGATACGTTCTCAGGCGGCCTTGGGCCCAGATCGATGTCGGTATAGTAGGCATAAAACTTCGCTATGCCGTTTTTAACTGAATTGGTGCGTGCCGTGGTGATAATCGCATCCTTGATCTCTCCCCGTGTGAAGGGGATGTTCATATATGTCCTCTCGGCGCTGGAGAAGAATCTGTCCACATGCTCTTGAAGGCAGATCAGTGCCGGGCCGTTCTCGGCAGGGACAACGGCCATTACATCGAACACGGCGGAAGCCCTGCTGAAGCTCTGGGAAAGGAGTGAGATCCGGATCTGGGTCCAGTCCACAAACTTACCGTCCAACCATGCCATGATCGTATGTGCCATGGTGTATATCCCTATATGGGCTTTTTTTAAGTGTCAAGAGAGCGATAGATGGATGCGGCCAGTGATCAGGAGTGACTAGTGAGTGAACCTGTCCCACCCTTCATTATATTATCATGCACGGTAAAAGCGAGTCTTGATAATAAGACCTTCCTTCTGTATATTATGCGGTTACTCTGATTGGTAGGGGGAGTGACTTCATGAGTTCAGACATCAAACACGATAGGCTTAAAGAGTGGGTTGCAGAGGTTGTCGGCATGTGCAGGCCCGATTCGGTCTACTGGTGTGACGGCAGCAAGGGGGAATACGACCGCCTTATGGCAGGCATGGTGGCAAGCGGCATGGCGACACCCCTCAAGAAGCGGCCCGACAGCTACCTCTTCAGATCCCACCCGAGCGACGTTGCCCGGGTTGAGGATCGAACGTATATCAGCACGCCGGATAAAAATGAAGCCGGGCCCACCAACAACTGGATCGACCCGGCCGAGCTCAAGTCAACCATGAAGGAACTGTACAAAGGAAGTATGCGAGGCAGGACCATGTATGTGATCCCGTTTTCCATGGGTCCCATCGGTTCGCCCATCAGCAAGATCGGCATCGAGATTACCGACAGCCCGTACGTTGTGTGCAACATGCACATCATGACACGGGTGGGCACAAAGGTCATAGAGGCCCTGGGTACAAACGGCGAATTCATTCCCTGTGTTCATTCGGTCGGTGCGCCGCTGGAACCGGGTCAGAAGGACGACCTCTGGCCCTGTGCCCCGATCGAGAGGAAATACATCAGCCATTTTCCGGATGAGAACCTCATCTGGTCGTACGGATCTGGCTATGGCGGCAACGCTCTGCTGGGCAAGAAGTGCCTGGCCCTGCGCATAGCATCCGCCATGGCAAGGAGGGAAGGGTGGATGGCCGAGCACATGCTGATCTTAAGGCTCACGAACCCCGAAGGCAGACAATACCATATCGCAGCGGCCTTCCCGTCAGCCTGCGGTAAGACGAACCTGGCCATGCTCCAGCCCACCGTTCCCGGCTGGAAGTGCGAGACCATAGGCGACGACATCTCCTGGATGAAGATCGGTCCTGACGGGAGGCTCTATGCCATCAATCCCGAAGCAGGCTTCTTCGGGGTAGCCCCCGGGACTTCCTATGATTCGAACCCCATGGCCATGGATACCCTGCACGAAAACTGCATCTTCACCAATTGCGCGCTTACGGATGATGGAGACATCTGGTGGGAAGGCATGGACGGCGAGCCGCCTGCCCATGCCATCGACTGGAAGGGCCGCGACTGGACGCCCGGGAACAAGGAAGTTGCCGCCCATGCCAATGCCCGGTTCACCGCACCTGCAAAGCAATGCCCGTGCATCTGCGCCGACTGGGAGAAGCCCCAGGGCGTTGCCATCGATATCTTCGTTTTCGGCGGCAGGAGGGCAGGGGTGGTGCCGCTCGTGAACGAAGCATACGGCTGGGACCACGGTGTGTTCTTAGGTGCCACGGCTTCTTCCGAGACAACGGCGGCCAACATCGGCGACATCGGCGCTTTAAGGCGTGACCCGTTCGCCATGAAGCCCTTCTGCGGCTACAACATGGGCGACTACTTCCAGCACTGGCTGAACATGGGTGACAGGCTCGGCAAGAATGCACCCCGCATCTTCTATGTGAACTGGTTCCGCAAGAGCCCGCAAGGCAGGTTCCTCTGGCCGGG
>Ga0326728_10009886_pt1 | contig 22642 bp, 17 predicted proteins | sample MB3enrmetagenome_FD_207602 | JGI IMG/M metagenome (GOLD analysis project Ga0326728, IMG submission 207602) | Lab enriched peat soil microbial communities from McLean, Ithaca, NY, United States - MB31MN | ecosystem: Environmental > Terrestrial > Soil > Wetlands > Peat | place: USA: New York... | reverse complement strand
CACCGCAGGCTCACCTTCCAGGTGAAGATCCGAAAGCGCGCCTTGCGCCCGACAATCCGCCTTCTGACTTCCAGTCCGAAATCCCTTACGGACGGATCACGGCCTCCCTGGCGAGCGGGAGACGGTAGAATGAAAACGCGCCATGTGGAAACGCCTGCGGCTGACGCTGGAGATGATCAAGTTCGAGCATTCGATCTTTGCGCTGCCGTTCGCGCTGACGGGCGCGCTGCTGGCGATTCGCCAGGGCGGCCTCGATGGCGGGGAGATCGCGCGCAAGATCCTCTGGATCGTGCTCGCCATGGTGGGCGCCCGCTCAGCCGCGATGGCCTTCAACCGCCTGGTGGATGCGGACGTAGATGCGCGCAATCCGCGCACCGCCATGCGCCATCTGCCTACCGGACGGTTGAGCCGCGCCTTCGCGTGGAGCTTCGTGGCGGCCGCCGCGGCGCTCTTCTTCTTGGCCGCCGGCGAGCTGAACCGGCTGTGCCTGCGCCTCGCGCCGGTCGCCCTGGCCATCGTATTTTTCTACTCGTTCACCAAGCGGTTCACCTCCTTTTCCCACCTGGTGCTGGGCTTCTCGCTGGGGATCGCGCCGGCGGCCGCCTGGATTGCCGTGCGGGGCTCGCTCGATCCGCGCATCCTGTGGCTGACCGCTGCGGTGACGTTCTGGACGGGCGGCTTCGACGTGATCTATGCCTGCCAGGATTACGAGTTCGATTGCGAGGCGGGCCTCTCCAGCGTGCCGCGATCCCTGGGAATCGCAGGCGCCTTGTGGGTGGCGCGCGGACTGCACGTGCTGATGGTGCTATGCCTGCTGGCATTGGTTGCGGCGCTGCGCCTGGGTCCCCTGGCGCTGGCCGGCGTGGCCGTGGCGACGGGGCTGCTGATTTACGAACACAGCCTGGTGAAGGCCTCCGATCTCTCGCGTGTGAATGCGGCTTTCTTCACCATGAATGGTTATGTGAGCGTGTTATTCTTTCTCTTCTGGGCCGCCGACATACTCCTCATCCGGCCGGGTGTCTGACCTATGTCCATCACCATTGACGACCCCCGCCTGATTCCCATCCGGGAAAAGGTGGAGGCGGGCGAACGGCTCCCGGTGGCGGATGGCGTGACGCTCTACGGCACCCACGATATCCTGACGCTGGGATACCTGGCCAACCTGGTGCGCGAAAGGCTGCACGGCAATCTCACCTATTTCAACGTGAACCGGCACATCAACCCCACCGATGTGTGCGTGGCCAGTTGCCGGCTGTGCGCTTTCGGCAAGCGCGTGCGGGATCCCAAGGCCTACACGATGTCGCTCGACCAGGTGTGGCAGCGCGCCGGCGAGGGATGGAGCGAGGCGGTGACGGAGTTCCACATCGTGGGCGGGCTGCATCCGGAGCTGACGCTGGAATGGTACTGCGAGATGCTGCGCGGCCTCAAGCAGCGCTTTCCGGGCGTGCATCTGAAGGCCTTCACGATGGTGGAAGTGGCGTACCTCGCGCGCCGCACGAAGATTTCGATTCGCGAAACGCTGGAGCGGCTGCGCGATGCGGGCATGGAGTCGCTGCCCGGCGGCGGGGCCGAGATCTTCAACGAGCGCGTGCGGCGGATCATCTGCGACCACAAGATCGATGGCGACGAGTGGCTGGAGACCGCGCGCACGGCGCACCGGTTGGGCCTGCGCTCCAACTGCACGATGCTTTACGGCCACATCGAAAACGACCAGGACCGGGCCGATCACCTGGCGCGGCTGCGCGGGTTGCAGGACGAGACCGGCGGATTCGTGACCTTCATCCCGCTGGCGTTCCACCCCGATAACACGGCGCTGCGGCACATTCCCACGACCACCGGTTTCGACGATATCAAGAACATCGCGGTGGCGCGGCTGATGCTCGACAACATCCCGCACATCAAGGCCTACTGGGTGATGATGACGCCGCGCATCGCGCAGATCGCGCTGCGCTTCGGAGCCGACGATATCGATGGCACCATCGTGGAGGAGCGCATCTACCACGATGCGGGGGCCACCACGCAGCAGGGTTTGCGCCGGGCCGAGCTATTGCAACTGATCCGCAAGGCCGGGCGCGAACCGGTGGAGCGGGACACGCTGTACCGGCCCGTCCAGCGCGCCGGGGCCACCTTTACGGTGCTGGTGTAGCGGGCGATCGCAAGAACTGAATCAGGCCGGCGGGATCGTCGGTGATGATGGCGTCCACACCCGCCGCGATCTGCCGGCGCCAGGCGAATGGGCCGTTGACGGTCCAGACATATACCGGCACGCCTGCCTGGTGGGCCGCCTCCACTCGCCGCCGGGTCGCCAGCCGGTAATAGGGCACCGCGATGGAGGCTTCCGCGCGGCGCGCCAGGGTGGCGAAATCCGCGGAGGCGCGGGCGAACAGCGCGCCCAGGGCGAGCTGCGGCGCCTGGCGCCGGGCGGCCCGCAGAACGCGGAAATCGAAGGACTGCACCATGGCGCGATCGGCGAGGCCGCGGGCGAGAACGGCATCGAGGACCAGGTGCGCGAACGGCTCGGGAGCGGGCGATAACGCGGGCCGCCGGGGATTGCTCTTGATTTCGATGTTAAACAGGAACGCGCCGAGCGGAGCCAGCGCCAGCACTTCCTCGAGCGTGGGGATATCGGGCGCGCGCCGCCGCAGATCCTCGAAAGTCAGCTCGCGGATCTTGGGCCGGCCGCCGCGCAGCCACGGGTCGTGCGAGATTACCGGCACGTCGTCAAGGGTCGCGGCCACATCCATCTCGATGGCATCCGCGCCCACGGCGATGGCATATTGAAAACCGGCCAGCGTGTTCTCCGGCAGCACGGCGCGCGCGCCGCGGTGGCCGTGCACCCGGACCGGACGTGGAGTTGGCACTACACTACAATCATGGCACTGGGGCGGCGGCAATTCCTGGCGGGAGCGCTGGCGGCCGGGCAGGCGCGCGCGCAGGCGCGTTCCGGCGACACCGCTCCGCCGCGCGCCACGCCGCTGGTCTGCCTGTATTCCCAGGCGCTGATCGAGATCGATTACATCGAGCTGCCGCAGATCGTGCGCGGGCTGGGTTTCGAGGGCTGCAACCTCACCGTCAAACCGGGCGGGCACGTGAATCCGGGCGCCGCCGATGTCAGCCTCATGCCGGCCCTGGAGGCGATGAGCGGGGTGGATTTGGAGGTCCCCATTATCACCACCGCGCTCACCAGCATGGCCGATCCGACGGCCGGCGAGGTATTGGGGCTGGCCGGGGTAATCGGGGTGCCGTTTTTCCGGCCGGGGCCGTGGCGGTTCGAGGCACCCTCGCCGGCCTTACAGCGCGCGATTGCCGGCCTCGCGGCCGTGGGACGGTCCAGCAAGATGGCCATGGGCATTCCGAACACGGGCGCGGCGGCAGGCGCCACGGTGGCCACGGTCAGCCGGATCGTGCGGCCGCTCGACCCGCGCTGGGTCGGTTTCGATTTCGATCCCTCGTCCGCCGCGGCCGAAGGCGGCCTGGACGCGGTAGCCGCCGCATTCGCCATGGCGCTGCCGCGCCTTAAGATGGTGACCGCCCGGGATTGCCGCAAGGACGCCACCCCGTGCCCGCTGGGCGAGGGCGTGGTGGATTGGCAGCACTTCTTCGGCCTGCTGGCCGGCGCGAAATTCACCGGCCCGATCACGCTGCAGATCGAGCATAAACCGCCCGATAAACTGGCGGCCATCCGGCGGGATGGGGAGTTTTTGCGGAAGTGCCTGGAGGCGGCGTACCGCTAATTGATCATGACCAAGCCGCCCTGAATGGTGACCGTCGCGCTGCCGCTCACCTGGATCTGGGGAGCCTGAAGAACGATGCCCGTGGGATCCAGCTTCACGCTGCTGGGGCCCACTGTCAGCTCGATGGATTGGGCTGCCTCCGTGGTGCTCTTGCCGGTGCTGATGCTCAGGCTGTGGTTGCCGGTCTTGATCGTGATGCTCATGTCGCCGGTGATGGTTTCGGTGTGCTTGCCGTCCACCTCGATGGTGCGGTCGTTCTGGACGGTCTGGGTGTCGTCGTGCTCAATCACGGTTTCCATGTCCTTCTCGGCATGGACGGTGAACATCTCGCTGCCCATCTTGTCCTCGAAGCGGATCTCGTTGAAATTGCCCGTGCCGCCCCCTTTGGAGCTGCGGCTCTTGATGCCGCTCTGCGTCTGGTTGTCGGGCAGCGTGTAGGGAGGCATCTGGTCGGCGTTGTAGATCCGGCCGGTGATCAGCGGCCGGTCGGGATCACCTTCGAGGAAATCCACCACCACCTCCTGGCCGATCCGGGGGAGGGTTATCCAGCCCCAATTCTTGCCGGCCCAGGACTGCGCGACGCGAACCCAACAGGAACTCTTCTCATCGCGGCTGCCGATGCGGTCCCAGTAGAACTGGACAATCACGCGGCCGTACTTATCCACCCAGATCTCTTCGCCACTCTTCCCAACTACAACGGCGGTCTGCGGCCCTTCGACTACCGGCTTGCGCGCGCGGCGCGGCGGGCGGTAGGCCACCGATTGCGGCACGGCTTCGAAGGAATTTTTATAGGAGAACGGCTCCGATTGCGGAGCGCGGTAGTTGTTGTCGGAGGCTTCGTGCGTCACCGAAAGCGCGGCGTAGGCCACATTCAAGTCTTCGCGATAATGGTCCGCCAGGGTGAAACGATATCCGGCCTGGAGGGCGCGGCAACGGCTGGTGCCGCGCACCGTGAGCAGCGGGGTCTCCTGCTCTTCCAGACGGACACGCGCGTAACGCTCGCCCTCCGAGCGTTCCAGGTACTTGCCGGGATAGTCGTAGACCTCTTCGGAGTAGTTGCCGGCCAGGGACACCTGGAGATCCACGTTGGGCTTCTCGAAGTCGTAATCTTCGAGGGCGATCTTGCTGGTATGCGCTTCCTCGATCCTCTCGAGAGTTAGGATGCTGTCTTCGTCGCCCCAACCCTCGCGGGCCAGCGAGTAGTGCACGGTAGCCTGCTGGCAGGGCGCGAAAGCGGACGGGCGGTCGGCCATGACCAAGGTGTGCTTGCTCTTGGTGTGCTCGAAGAAATAGAAGATGCCCTCTTCCTCCAGCAGCCGCGAGATGAAGTTCAGATCGCTTTCCCGGTACTGCACGCAGTATTCCCGCGGCGGATAGGAGCCGTTCAGCTTCAGCTTGAAATCGGTGACGCCCCGATTCGTCAGAACCTGCTCGACGATATCCGGGACGCTCAGGTTCTGGAAGATCTGGCAATTAGCATACAAGCCCAGAAACCAGATCGAGGGCACCAGGGTCCCGCTGTAGGCTACCAGCTTGTCTTTCCCCTGTTCCAGTTGCGTGAGGCGGTTAAAGATGCCGTGAATATAACGGGTCTCTCCGTCCGCCAAATGGAGGCTGATGGCCGCCGGGCTGCGCAGCAGAGATTTGAGATTGACGGAGGAATTCTCCGAAAGCAGGCCCACCTGGAACTCGAACGGCGCGGATACCGACTCGGTTCCCGTGAACCGCTCCAGCAGCAGCTCGGTCTCGCCCAAACTGGTGGAGATTTGAATCGGCCGGCCTTCTTGTGAATAAGCCATAGTATTCCTCCCGGGTCGGATTGCGGGGACGGCCCCGCGACATCACGCGTAAACGAACGCGCCGTTTTCGCCAATCGATACGTGAATCCCCTGAGGCTTCAGCCCTTCCGCGATGCGGCCCAGCAACTGCTTCGAAATGTCGGGCAGAAGCGTGTTCGTCAGGATGTTGTCCACGTTGCGGGCGCCGCTTTCGACCTCCGTGCAGCGGCGGCCCACCTCTTCCACCAGCGCCTCGTCGTAGGTGAGGTCGATCCTGTGCGTCTCCTTCAGGCGCCGCTGAATCTTGCCGAGCTTGAGAACGATGATGCGCCGCAGCGCCTCATCGCGAATTGGAAAATACGGAATGATCACCAGCCGCCCGAGAAACGCCGGCTTGAAAGTTTTGTTCAGCTCGGGCTTGAGCGCGTTGATCAACCCGGCGGCGTCCGGCATGGTTTCCGGGTCGGCGCAGAGCTTCATGAGCGTGTCGGTGCCGGAGTTGGAAGTCAGGATGATGATAGCGTTCTTGAAATCGATCTGCCGGCCTTCGCCATCCTCCATCATGCCCTTGTCGAAGACCTGAAAGAAGAGCTCGAGCACGTCGGGGTGGGCCTTTTCGACCTCGTCGAGCAGGACCACCGAATAGGGCCTGCGCCGCACGGCCTCGGTCAGCACGCCGCCCTCGCCATAGCCCACGTAACCAGGAGGCGACCCTTTCAGGGTGGAAACCGTGTGGGCCTCCTGGAACTCCGACATGTTGATGGTGATGACGTTGTGCTCGCCGCCATACAGCAGGTCCGAGAGGGCCAGCGCGGTCTCGGTTTTGCCCACGCCGCTGGGACCCACCAGCAGGAATACGCCGACGGGCTTTTGCGGATCGTCCAGACCCGCCCTGGCCGTACGGATGCGCTGGCTGATTCCCTCCAAGGCGTGACCCTGGCCAATGATGCGCTTGCCCAGGTGATCTTCGAGATTCAGGACAGTGGCGACCTCGTCTTTTAGCATCTTGCCGATGGGAATCCCCGTCCAGGCCGAAATGACCTCGCCGACGATCTGGGCATCCACGCAGATGCGGATGAGCGCGTGCTCGCCTTGCAGGGCTTCCAGTTCGGCGTTGAGAGCGGCGAGCCGCGCGCGCGCGGATTCGAAATCCGGAGGCGCGCCGGCGGAAGCGGCCCCGGCGCCTGCGGAGGTTGCCGCGGCTACGGGCGGGCCTTGCTCCAGTTGCCCGCGGATCTCGCGAATTTGGCCCACCAGGTCGCGCTCCTTTTCGAAGCGGGCGTTCAATTCCGACAGGCGCTGTTCGGTGGCGGCCTTCTGCTCGGCGATGCGCTCCAGGCGCTCGGCGTGGTCGGCGCCGAGCGCGGCCTCGCGCTCCAGCACGCGGGCCTGAACGGCCAGGTCGTCGAGCGTGCGAAGGGCGTCCTCGATGGCCGGGGGGATGGAACTCTGTCCCAGGGCGAGACGCGCGCAGGCGGTATCGAGGACACTGACCGCCTTATCGGGCAGTTGGCGGTCCGGCAGGTAGCGGTGCGAAAGCCTCACAGCCGCGGCCACGCCTTCATCCAGAATGCGCACTTTGTGATGGTTTTCGAGCGCCGGCACCGCGCCGCGCAGCATGAGCCGGCACTGCGCCTCATCGGGCTCCTCGACCTTGACGAGCTGGAACCGGCGGGCGAGCGCCGCATCCTTCTCGAAATATTTCTTGTATTCGGACCACGTGGTGGCCGCGATGGTGCGCAGCTCGCCGCGTGCCAGCGCCGGCTTCAACAAGTTGGCGGCGTCGTTCTGGCCCGCCTGGCCGCCCGCGCCGATCATGGTGTGCGCCTCGTCGATGAACAGAATTACGGGCGACGGCGAGGACTTCACCTCGTTGATCAGGTTCTTGAGCCGGTTCTCGAATTCGCCCTTCACCCCCGCTCCCGCCTGGAGCAGGGCGAGATCGAGGGTGCGAATAGCGACGTTGCGCAGAGGCGGCGGCACGTCGCCTTTGACCACGCGCAGGGCAAAGCCCTCCACCACGGCGGTCTTGCCCACGCCGGCTTCCCCGACCAGGATGGGGTTGTTCTGGCGGCGGCGGGTGAGAATATCGACCACCTGGCGGATTTCGAAATCGCGCGCCAGCACAGGGTCGATCTTTCCGGCCCGCGCGTTCTCCGTGAGGTTCACCGTGTATTGATCCAGGTTGGGCGTCTTGCTGCCCGGCGCCGCGCGCGGGCCTTCGGCGCCCGCGGGCGCCGCAGCGGCCGCTGCGGTGACGGTTTCCTCGCCCGATGCGGCCACGATGGAGCTGAACTCCTTGCGCAGCGAGTCCGCATTGATCTTCTGAAATTCGCGGCTGGCCTCGCGCATGATCCGCGCCAGCTCCTCGTCGGATGCCAGCGTCAGGATCGCGAACCCCGAGCGGACTTCGACGGCGTCGTATTCCAGCGTGCCGAACGTCCAGGCATCGGTCAGCATCTTCAGGACCGACGGGCTGATGGCGGGCGTGCGCGCGTTGCCCGATTTCAGCTTGTCGAGGCTGCGCGTGAGTTCGGCGGCGAGACGCGATTTGTCCACGCCGTAGTGCCGGATGATGCAGGCAAAGTCCGTATCGCCGCCATCCAGCAGCTTCATCAGGAAGTGCTCGATTTCGACGTCGTAATGCGTGCGCGACAGGCACAGGCCCGCAGCGGCCTCGAGCGCGTTGCGCGTGGTCTCATTCAGCTTCCCGATCAGCGATCGTAGATTTACGCTCATATATTCCTTTCTCGTGCCCGACCTCTAATTCAACAAAAAGACTGTGTCCCCGGGATCGCGATCGAAGCCCGCCTTCGAGTGGATCCAGGTAAACCAGCCGAGTTGCGGCGCCGCTCCGGTCTCGCGGCCCAGCTCGCAAACCGGCACCTCTTCCCGCTTCAGAATCAATTGCACTTCGAACTCGATATCGTCGCCGCAGAAGGCCCGGGTCAGCGCGCGCAGCGGTTCGTAGGCCGCGCCGTTAGGGAGAAACTCCAGGTATTTCGCGGCATCCAGGGGGCCCAAGCGGATACGCACGCGCGACTGCTGGTCCCAGATCTCGTCGCCGGCCACGGCGCCCCAGCCCAACGAGCGGGAGTCTTCGTCGCCCTGCTCCAGGCGGCACTGGTCCTGCAAATCCAGCGCGCGCCAGACTCCCATGAACTGTTCGAGTTCCACCTCCACGCCGAAATAGTCCGCCAGCAGGGATTCGAGCGCCAGCGTGGGCCGCGGCTCCAGGGCGAGCAGGCCTCCATAGAAGATCAGCGTATGGTCTCGCACGGGCCAGCGGCGCTGGAGGTTGGCGGTCCCGATGCCGATCAGATCCAGCAGGATTTCGGACAGCGGGTCCCGGTTTCGCTCGTAGCCGGCTGTGAAATGGTGGACTTCCCAGGCCTGGTAAAAGAGCGAAACGAGGCGATGATGGAAGATATCGAGGAAGTCCCGGGCCACGGCGTCGCGGGCCCGGACGCGCCCGGCCACCAGCTCGGTGTAATAGTTCGGCAGTACGCCCAGCGGACCGATGAGGCCCATGAAGTTGACCGTCATGCGCGGTGGCGAGACCTCGTCCCAAACCAGCGCCTCGATCTGGCTGGCTGGAAAAGCCAGGGAGGGATGAGCACCGATGCGCACGATTTCGTCCCGCGGAGGCGCGAACGTCCCGATCGCGGCGCGGCCGGGCTGGAAACGGCCCAGCAGGCGCACGGCCTGGAAGAAGTTGAAGACCCAGGGCTCGCGCCGGAGCCTCTCGCCCAGCGGCGACCGCGCTACATCAAGACTTTCTGTCCGGACCGGGGAGGCCATTTCTTCAGAATTCCTCTTCGCTGCTTCGTTCGCACGACGAGCTGGCTGAAGCTGTTCATGGACGTATAGCGTCCCAGAAAACTGTCGAGCACGCTCGAGAAACTGTAGGCGCCGGAGCCCACGAACTGCTCTTCATCCAGTTCGATCTCCACCTGCGTTCCCCGCGCAAAAGCGACGCCGTGCTCCGAGACCAGCCGCGCAAAATGGGGGCGGCTCTGGATCCCGGCGATGCCCGCGATCTGGCGCTCTCCGGACAACGTCTCGGCGAAATTGTGCAGCCGGAGAATCTCCTTAAAGGCGTCCACCCCCTCGGACGCCAGCGAAAGGCAATTGAGCGAGAGCTGCGAGATCAGGCGCCACAGGATCTCGTGGCGGGCTGGCGGATCGATGGCCGGGGTGGGCTTGACCAGCGCGACGATGCGCGTGATGGGGCCGCCGCGCTCGAGCTGGAAATCTCCCGCTTCGCTGCCAAACGGAAGCAGCGACGGGAGGTCGCGGTTGGTGCACGTCAGCCGCACGGTGACGGAATCCTCTTCGGGCTCGATGGGGCGGCCGGCCAGGTCCACCAGTTCCAGGTAAACGTCCGTGCCCTTGTCGGTCCGCCAGCCCGACGGGCGCCGGGAGGCGTACCAGAAGGGCTGCTTGCCATCGCGGCCGCCGGCGTGGCGGAAAGCGTAGAACGGCTCGTAGCGGACCGGTTCGGGCGAGGCGGAGACGACCCCGGTGACTTCCTCCACCGCGAAGATATCGACGTTCTGCTCGCGCCGGGCGTCCGGCACGATGCGGTATTCGAAGCTCTTCTCCTCCAGCAGAATGGGCTCGGCGGTTTGCGCGAACAGGTTGACCACCGGCGAGCAGCCCAGGCGGAAGGTGTTCTCGGAGACGCCGAGTTCGAGCATCTGGCGACGGTCGGCCCGCTCGAAATCGGAGAGCAGGAAGATGACCTCCAGGCGCGGGCCAAATCCCGCCGCGGCGGCCTGATCGAAACCCGCGAGATCCAGGAAGGAGAACTTCTCCGGAAACGTGAACCACTCCTGCAAGAGCCGGTATGCCAGGAAGGAGCGGCGCGGCAGGGGCAGCATGCCGTCCGCCATGTCGAGCCCCGCCTGCTGCAGGAATCGCGGCGCGAGCGCGAACCGTTTGCGTTCCGGGCTGGCGAGATCGCGGATGACGATCTCGAGGCAGTTGTTGGTCAGCAGCTCGATCAAGGTGTGGACCAGCGTGCCCTCTCCGTGCAGGAAGAAGCGCAGCGTGCGCAAGTCCAGGCTGGAGAAGTTGACATCGGGTAGGCAGGCCAGCTCCAGCCGGAGCGCCCCCACCGCGCCCGAGGCCCGCACGGGCGGCTGGATGCGGTCGGGCAGCCTCCATTGCGCGCTCTTCACGGTGACCGGCCAGAGCGTGGTCTCGTAGCACGTGCGGAACTTGCAGGGCGCCCCGCTCACGGGCTGCGAATACAACAGCGAGCCGCGCTCGATCTTCAGCCCGCTGGTGAGCTTGCCCTGTTCGGGATCGAGGTGGAACTGCACCACCGACATGGACGGGATGGGCCGTAGATAGTTGGGATAGAGAATATTGAAGAGACCCTCGACGATCCGCGGAAACTCGTCGTCGATCTTCAGGTGAACGCGCGCGGCCAGAAAGGCGAAGCCTTCCAGGAGGCGCTCGACGTGCGGGTCCTCGCACTTTCCGGCTTCGAGCAGCAGGCGCCCGGCGACCTTGGGGTACTTCTGCGCGAACTCCGCGCCGAGCTGCCGCAGGTAGCTCAGCTCGCGTTCGTAATAGAAGAGGAGTTCGTCACGCACTATGCTCGTCCTTCACCTCGTACGAACCCCGGAAGACTTCCAGGACCGTATCGAACGAGATCCGCTCGGGCGCGGGATCGATCATCAGAAAGGCTTCCACGTGAAACTGGATGGCCGCCCGCTGCTTGCTCATGCGCTCGTACGAGGTGACCCGCACGCGCGTGAGCCGGGGCTCGAACTGCGAAATGGCGTTCTCGATCGCGTGCAGCAGGCGCTGTTCGTCCTGCGAGGAGTTCAGCGTGATGCTGGTGATGTCGGGCAGCCCGTAAAAATAGAGCGACTTCCGCAGCTCACGGCAGCAGGCGGGCACTTCTTCAATGGTGCGGACGGTGTTGAGAATCCATTCCACCTGGCGTTTCACCGAGGCGCGCAACTGGCGCAGGGACTGCTGACGCGTGAGAGGCGCCTCCACGGCCGAATGGGGATCGAGATCGATCAGCCGGTCGAGAAGAGATTGCTGGACGTTCCGTTCCGTTGGCTGGGCCATGGCATCACCCGGCGGAGCACTCCAGCGCGCGCACGGGATCCAGGCGGCATATGCGCGCATAGATCCGGCGGCACAACTCGGGGTCGTTGCCGCTCGCCTGCAGGCAGCTCAACAGCAGCGACAAAGGGTATGCCAGAGCCTCTGCGTCTTCCCATTCCTCCAGCCGGCGGCTCTCGATCTCGGCGGCCAGTTCCTCGAGAATGGGATAGGCGACCTGCCCGCGACTGGTGGCCATGAGCAGGTGCGCGAGCTGCGCGCGGCGCCGGAACCGGGCGCGCCCGGAGCGCTCGGCGGCGAGCTGGCGCGAGATGGTCTGCACGGCCTCGGTCTCGTGCCCCTGCCGGGCGGCCTCCAAGGCGAGCGCGAACGCATCCTTCGCGGCGGAGCCATCTTCCTGGGCGGGCTCCAGCATGGGCGGCACCTGGTCCAGTGTCACGGGTGCTGCCTGCGGTTCCGGCGCGGCCTTTTCCCCGGCCGGCTCGGGCGCGGCAGCCGCCGGAAGGGGCTGGCCGGCCAGCACCTCGTTTTCGATCCACGCCCGGGTTTCCGGATTGGCCACGGGCGTGTCGTCGGCGAGGTTCATATCGAGGAGGCCGGGCAAGTCCTGCAGAAGGCCGCGCAATTCCGTGCGCACGGCGCCGGCCACGAACCCGAACCACTGGCCCTTGTTCTCCAGCGCTTTGACCGCGTAGCGCTGCGCGTCGAGCCAGCCCCGTCCGCACGGCAGCTCCATGGCGGCCTCGGTGGCCTCCAGGACGGCATCCCAATCCTCGGCCGCCCAGGCCTGTTTTAACCGGGTGCGAAGTTCGGCCGGGGGTGCTTCGAGCATGGCGGCGTCGATCTGCGGGCCGTTGTAGCGGATTTCGCCCCAGCGGCAGCCGCGCAGGATCAGAAACGGGGCGATGTTGTAAACGTCCTGCCGGCGCAGGTAGCGCGCGATGGCGGCCAGCCGCCGGAGGGCATCTTCGATGTCGGCGGGCTCGATGCCGGCGGCCGGCGCCGGGGCGGGGCGGACCGCCCGGGCGGGTTCGGGTGCGGCGGCCGCGGTGGCCTGCGGCGCGGGTGCGGGCGCCGCTGCGGGAGCCTCTGCGATATCTTCGGCCGGCGGCGCCGGCGCCGCGCTGGGGCCGCCCTTGCGGTCGATGAATGACCGGACCGCATGGGAAAGTTCTTCGAGCGCCGTGCGAAGTTTGACGAAGCTGGGGGCGAACTCCCCGAATTTCTCATTGCACAGGTCGTTGAGGGCTTCGAGTGCTTCGAGCGACTCGTTCAGGCTGGCCTGGAGGGTCTCGCAAAACAGTTTCGGAGTGGTGTCCACGGCGGCATCGAAATCCTCGGCCGGGATCTTGCCTTCTTCTTCGATGAGCCGCTTCCGTAGCGATCGTTTTTCATCGCTTGCGGCGTCCTTCTCGTAGCCGATGGTCCGGGACTCTTTGTAGCGGATCCAGCTCAGGCCGTTCGACGTGACCGGCAGCGTCCGCAGCACCTCTTCGAACTTCGCGCCGAACCACTCGAGCGGAGCGGCCCGCACCTCCACGTCGCCGTCTTCGATTTCCGGGTAGAGCGTGTCCCAGAACTCCGCGACCAAGCCGCGCAGGAACCGGAACCCGGCGGGCACGATGCCGAAGCCCTCGCGCCGCGCGTGGGCGTCCACCAGCCAGACCGCGAGTTGGAGGTCCTTGCTGCGCTTGGCGATGGCCTCACCGGCCAGCTTGATCACCTGCGGGTAATCGGCGACCTTCAGCGCGCTTTTCCACTCACCTTGGGGAGCGTCGTCATCCGCACGGCGCGCCTCCCGGATCTTGTCAGTCAGCGGATCGTAGCGCAGATCCACGCCGCTGGGGTGGGGGCCTGGTATCGGAGTGAGAAGGTCGTCGCGGAGCGGCATGCTGGGATCAGGGGGCCGGTGCCACCAGGGTCTCGAGGGGAGCTTCGGCGGATGCGAACCGCAGTTGCCGGATCTCCAGATACGGGACCAATTCCCCGCCGTCCACGAGAAGCATCTTCAAGCCGAACGGCACGGGGCCATCGGGGGTATCCTCCCACTCGGTGGCGCGCCCCAACTTCACATCATCGCGGGCGTGCCGGAACGAGTGAGGGTACAGCACGGGCACGATGACCTCGCCGAGATCCCGGCCCTTGAAAGAGGGGCCGGTCGCCACCGTGGCCGTCGCCCAGATCAGGTCGCGCAGAAGCCGCGGCGGCTCCATTTTTATAGAGTTGATATGCTCGAACGGGAGCCAGACATACTCGCCGGCCACAAAGATCTCGAGGCGCGGGCCGATGCGGTCATCGGCGTCCTCGATCGTCTGGAAGGGCTTGCCGTTGAGCGTACCCGGCGCGGCGTTTGCGGACCGGGCGGGATACGTGCGCTCCTCGAAGATCTGTTGCCGCTGCCGCTCCGCGGCCAGCGCGGAGCGGTACAGCAGCGCGCCGGTTTCGGCGTCGCGACTGGCCCCCGCGAGCACGTTGAGATGTTTGGCGGCGCGGTCAAACTCGCCCGCGAACGCAAGGAGCTCGAAAAGGAAGGTGCGGCGCCGGGTGTCGGTGGGATTCTGGCGAATCTCCGCACCCAGCGCCTCGATCGCTTCCTTCAGCTTGCCCGCCGCCAGCAGTTGGGCCGGTTCCATGTGAAGTTATCTCCCGGGCTGTCAGCCGGAATGGCCGAGCCGGACGTCCCAGTTGCCGGGAATAGGCGTGCCTTTTTGCCCCTTGCCCGTCTGCGGGGTATACTCCAGGGCGACCTTTCCGAAAGCGAAGGAAACGGATTCGGTGGGGGTATCGTCACCCCCGGACGAACCGCTCCACTGGATGCTCTCCACGAAGACTTCCTCGAAATCGAATTTCAGGTATTCGACGGCCTCCCCGCCGGCTTTGCGCAATACGACGTGCCCCTCGTCGAAATGAGATCCTTTGCAACAATTGGTAAACAGATTGGCGGAAGCCTTGTCGGTCTTCTTCATGATGCTGAAGCTGCTGATGCTGACCTTCCCGCCGCCCGAGCCTTCGGTGCCTGAGCCGATCGTCGTGGGGTTGCTGGCCCCCCAGGAGAAGCTGTAAATCTCGAATGCCTTCTTGTCTTTGTAGACCTTGTCCGTGGTTTCGCCTTCGACCGGCGGTGTTCCGCCTTTAAGGTACATGAAGCAATCAAATGCCATCGAATTTCACTCTCCTCTACAGAAACGAACTAATTCTCCCGAGCCTCCGGCGGCCGCGCGGGACGCCGTGTAACGTGTAAAAGACTGGCCGGCGCCTTCTTACCGGGCAGATTGCGGCAAATCGGCTACCAGGCGCATGGAAACCGTCAATTCTTCCAACTGGAAATGCGGCTTGAGAAATGCGACCGCGCGATAGGCGCCGGGTTTTCCGGCCACCTCAACCACATCCACACGGGCTTCCGCGAGCGGGTACTTGGCCTTCATGGAGGGCGAGGCGCTCACGGTATCGACCACATAGCCCGAAATCCAACGGTTCAGGAACGCCTCACACTCCCCGCGGGTCAGATAGCTGCCGATTTTGTCCCGCATCATGGCCTTCAGGTAGTGCGCGAAACGCGAAACGGCCAAGATGTAGCTCAGGTTCGTGGCCAGCCTGGCGTTGGCGTTGGCGGCGTCGGTATCGTACGTCTTGGCCTTCTGGCAGCTCTGCACGCTGAAGAAGGCCGCATAGTCGGTGTTCTTGCAGTGAACCAGCGGCACGAAGCCGAGGTCCGCCAGTTCCTTCTCGCGGCGATCCGTGATGGCCACCTCGGTGGGGCATTTCATGGCCACATCGCCCTCGTCGGTGAGGAAGTTATGGACTGTCAGGCCCTCCACCTTGCCGCCGCCTTCCACGCCCCGGATAGTGGCGCACCAGTTGTAGCGCGCGAAGGATTCGGTGATGCGCGTGGCGAGGGCCCAAGCGGCATTGCCCCACAGGTACTTGCTGTGGTCGGTGCCGTCCACGTGCTCTTCATAATCGAACTCCTCGATCGGGCGCGTGGCCTTGCCGTAGGGCTCGCGCATAAGAACGTGGGGCATGCACAGCGCCACATAGCGCCCGTCGTCCGAGGCGCGGAAGCTCTTCCACTTGGCGTACTCGGTGGTGTCGAACACTTTGGCCAGGTCGCGCGGATTGCCCAGCTCCGTGAAATTATCCATGTTGAACATGGAGCCGCTGGCCGCGGAAATAAAGGGCGCGTGGGCCGCCGCGGCCACCTGGGACACCCTTTGCAGCAGCTCGAGGTCCTCGGGCGCCTTGCCGAACTCGTAGTCGCCGATGAGCGCGCCGAAGGGGTGCCCGCCGAAGATGCCGAACTCCTCTTCGTAGACCTTCTTGAACATGGCGCTCTGGTCGAACTCGGGGGCCCGCTGGAGGTCGCGGAGCAGGTCCTTCTTGCTGGCGTTAAAGACCTTGATCTTTAAATTCTCGCCAGTCTCGCTGTTGGCGATCAGGTACTTGAGCCCTCGCCAGGTTCCTTCCAGCTTCTGGAACGCGGGATGGTGAAGCACGCGGTTCAATTGCAGCGAGATCAGGTGATCGATCTGCGCGATGCGCGCGTTGATCATGGCCTCGGAGTCCCGCGAAAGCGTCATCGACCCTTCGAGGAACTGCGCGACGAACTCCTTGACGAGCGTCTTGCCGCGTTCGCGGGCATCCGGGTCGCGCGCCAGCCGTCCTTCTTCGACGATCTGATCGAGCAGACTCGTGGTGACGGTGGTCTCGGCCGCGGCCGGCTGGTTCAGGGGTGCCTGTTGGGGATCACTCATGGCCGCCTCCTTCGCCGCCGCCCACTTCGGTCTTCAGCTTCTCCAGCTTCTCCGTGTTTCGCAGAGCGTCCTGGAGCAGTTCGTCCAGCTTGTCGTTGCCCTGCAGGCTGCCTCTGAGGTCGGAGAGCCTGGTGCGGAGATCCAGCAATTCCTTGAGGGGTCCGATTTGCTTGGCGACCTGGGCGGGTTCGAAATCCTCCATGCCCCGGAAGCGCAGATCCACCTTGAGCTGCCCGGCCTCGGGATCGTCGCTGAGCTCGTTTTCGACCGAGAAGGAAAGGTGGGGTTTCGTAGCCGCCAGGACGGCATCGAAATTATCCGGGTTGATCTCCACGAATTTCCGGTCCTTCAGCCGAGGCAGTGGTTCCTCGGGCATGCCGGTGAAATCGCCGAAGACTCCCATTACAAATGGCAGTTCTTTCTTTTCGATCGCTCCCCCGGTTTCTACATCGTAAGTGATATGGACACGCGGGGAACGAACGCGATCGAGTTTATGCTGTAGGCTTTCAGGCATCCAGGCGCTCCGATTCCGTTGGCATTAGTTGCATTAACTTGTGTCGAGGCGGGGTCCGCCGCTCGGACGCATACGGCCCGGCACACTATTACTTCACGACTACTCGGAAAAAGCCTACCACTACTTTGGACCGCAGTAAAGGCCAAACTGCCTGTTACGGGTTTTTCACCGGGAGAGGGAACCGCGGCATCTCCAGAAACCCTTGCGAAATCAGGAGCCGCAAATAACCGGCAAATTCGTGCGCGGACATCTGGGGAGCGACGCCCTCCTGAGCCTGCATTTCGGCGTAAATATCCTTGGCCGCGCGGTGGCCGTCGCAATTCCCGATAACGGCGGCCAGCCACGGGCTGATATTCGCGTCCGAAATGAACGGAAAATCGGATTTAACCCGGAACTCCGAAGGGACCAGCTCGCGATCGACCAGCCGGTGAGTTACCTGTAGCGAGAGATGGGAGGCGATTTGAAGCTGTGAGTTAAGTAGCGCCTCCTCGAAACCCGGCCGGGCGGAGGCCGCCACCCAGCGCGTGAACCATTCGATCGCCTCGCGGCCGGCGGTCTTGGCTTTTTGGACCCTCCCGGTCCCGGCGGGGCGGGGTTCGCCGTGGCGGCTGATGTCCACCACGCCGTAGAAGAGTGCCGTGACTCCCAGTCTCTCGAACAGCTTGCTGCTCTCGCCCAGTTCGCCAAGTTTCCCCTTGGCCTGGATGACCGCCTTCAGGACGTTCTCGGGCTTGCGCTGGGTCTCGATGGCGATCAGGGCGACGTCGAACTGCGCTTCGCACTCCCCCAGCCACTTCCGGATGCGCTGTTCCAGTTCCTCATCCTTCCGGTCGGTAGCGAAGGTCAGGCAACGGAAACGGCCGCCAGGACGCAGATGGCGCGGCAGATCCTGGATCATCCGGCACAGAATCTGCTCGCCATCCTCGCCGCCATCCCGGAAGAGGAGGCGTTGCCGGCTGGCCGGAACGTACGGAGGGTGGGCCAGAATGCAATCGAAGGTGCGATCCCCGATGGCCTCGTAGAGGTCGCCTTGCGCCACCGTGACGTTCTCCAGGCCGTTCAGCCGGCGGTTGAACTCCGCAAAATGAACCGAGCGAGCGCCCAGGTCGGTGGCCCACGCGTGCCGGGCGTAACGCGACGCCCCTACCAGGGCCGCGATGCCGGTCCCGGAGCACAGGTCCAGGCATTCCTCGCAGGGATCGGCGGGCAGGATGGACAGGAACCGCGCCGTGTTGTCGGTGATCGCGGGATAGACAACGTCGGGCGGCAGCGGTTCGCCCAAATCCGGATCTCCGGGTGTACTGCGGTCGGAAGCGATGTAGAGGCCTTCGACGGGATACAAATGCGCCGTGGCGTACCACAGGTCGGGGTGCTTCACCCTGGACGCCACCAGCCCTAGCTTTTCCAGATGGTGGAAGGCCTCCTCATCCAACCCCGCTTCAATCCGTGCCCGGGCAAGCGGCTCACCATCCAGGAATAACCGGATGAGCAGCGCCAGATCGTCTTCGATCTCGCCCTGGGGATTCGCGCCGGCATTGAAATCGAAAATCGAAGGGATCCCGAGACGCTGGCAGATTCCAGTCTCCGAATAGTGCGCCTGTTCGAGCACATGGCGCAGGCCTTCAAGATGTCGGGGGGGAACGTCGTAATTGGGAAGCATAGAAGTGGTTGGGAACTAGCCGCCGATCAGCACGGTGGGCAAGCCGACCACGATCACGCCGCCGTGGGCCGTCTGGTCTCCGATCCGGGCCGCGGGCAGCTTTCCGATCATGACCGTCGTCGAGCCTTTCGCAATCGTGTCCGGAGGGCCCACGCAAACGGCCATATCGGTCACGCGGGCCGCCGGCAATTTGCCGATCAGCACCGTCGGGCACCCGGGCGGAAGGATCGGGCCGCCCACGTGCGGGACCGGGCCCGTCGAGAGCGGGCACGTGTGCATGTCTGTCACTCGCGCGGCCGGCTGGCCCATAACGGCAGTATTCCACTCCCTCCCCGCCGGCGCAACCCAAATCTCACGCCGTGGTGGTGCCGGGGCCCCATCGCCCGGCCAGGGCCGCCGGGGGAGAGGCGATCGACTGGAACCGCACCAGCCGCACCTCATCGGTCTCCTTCAGAGAGGCCAGCGGCATGATGCCCGATTCCAGGATGCTCTCCGCGGAGACCTCGGACATGTAAAACTCGGCGCAAGGCTGGGCGCGCTTTTCGCCCTCGCACGTGCGAACGTCGAAGGGCAAACCTCCGAGGTTCAAGTGCATACCCGGCCGGAACTGCCAGCCGCGCTCCGCGAACGACTGAGCCAGGAGCACCGTGCAGGCGAAGGCCGGATTTCCCCACAGGTAGCGCTCATGCTCGGGAGGGTCCGGCATCTCCTCGAACGCGAAGCGCTCGCAAGCATCCGTATCCTTCCCATAGGGCAGTCTCAAGAGGAAGCGCGGCCAAGCCAATCCGATCCACCGCGCCACGGCATTGCGCCGCAACGCCGCCCAGCCGGGAGCAACCGGCTCCCGTCTCAGAACGGGATCCGCTCCGGCCAGCCACGGCGCGCCCAGGGATGCGGCCATGGTCCCCAGCCGGGCCAGCAGGTCCAAGTCGTCCGCCGAGGGGCCAAATCTATAGTTGCCGGTTAGCAGGGACCAGGGATCGCCGCCTACCGCTCCGGCCGATTCCAACAATGTTTGACCGATGACGGACTCCCGCCAATCGGCGGACCGGCCGAGGTCGCCTGCCAGCTCATCCTTCGAAACATCGATCAGGTACAGCCTGAGAGTCTCGCCGGTGTCGATCCGCCGCACCAGGAAGAGCAGCGACCGCCAGGCGGCTTCCAGCGCCTGAAACTCCGGGAAATGCAGTAACGCCCGCATCTGGATGGAAGCGGCCTGCTCGATGAGCGCACGGCGGGCGGCGGCGGCCGGTTCTTCGGCGGGTTGCAGGTGCGGGGCCACTCGTTCCCTCAACCAAAGCTGGAAATCGTCCGTCACTTCGGGGCGGCGGTTTTCGGCCCGCCCGGCGGTCTCCTCGATGGCCTGGTCGAGCAGGCCGTTGAGTCCGAGGCTGGGAGGCTCGGAAGCCCGTTCCGACGGGGGCGCGGATGGCGGGGGCCCCGATGCCGCGCCGGCGGCTTCCCGGAGGCCCGCGAACATGTCCAGCGTGGCATAGAGGAGGTCCGGGTGGAAGCCGTCCAAGTCCCGGAAGCGAATGGCTCCCGCTACCGGGATACGGGCCTCCACTCGCCATTGGGCCATGACCGCGTCGAAGTTGTCGCGGTCCACTTCGACGGGCGGGCGGATTCCCCCGATTCCACCTTTGGCGCTTCCGCCGAAATCGCCCAGGATGGCGATACGCATGGGCACTTCCGATCCCTGGGCTACCGGTGCGAGATGGCTCTCTGGAGCGGCGTCCAGCGCGACGTCGGCCCATGAAGACGCTGGCATTGGCGGCATACCTATCCGTCTAAGCGTAACTCAATCCAGCGCGAAATCCAGCCAAAATTCTATGCCATCGTTTCGGATCGCGATAGGTGCATAATATAGGGCAAACCCTATGGCCAACACGCAGAAGCTGAAGGGCCGCTACGAACTCAAGGAAACCCTGGGGAAGGGCGGGATGGGCGTGGTTTACCGCGCCTACGATGGAGTCCTCAAGTGCGACGTCGCGCTCAAGACTTTGCGTGAAGCTCCGGATCCCATGGAACTCCAGCTCTTCTACCGCGAGTGCGAGGTGCTGGTGGCCCTCAATCATCCCAACATTGTCCAGATCCTGGACATCGGCGAATTCGAGGAGGAGGGCCAGTCCAAGCCATATTTCGTCATGCCGCTGTTGCCGGGCATGAGCCTCGACAAGCTGATCCGCGGCTCCGGCACGCAGCTCACCGTGCAACGCCGCGTGGAGATTCTCTCCCAGGTTTGCCGGGGACTTCATGCCGCGCATGAACGCGGCCTCGTCCACCGGGATATTAAGCCCGGAAATATTTTCGTGATGCCGGACTTTTCCGCGGAGATTATCGATTTCGGCATCGCTCACATTTTGAGCGCCGGCGCCACCGGGCAAAAGGGGACTTTGCTCTACATGGCGCCTGAGCTGATCGAGGGTAAGCCGCCATCCGCGCTGTCCGACATTTTCGCCCTAGGCGTGGTGGCGTACGAGCTGTTTACACGCCGGCGCCCCTTCGATCGCCCCACGGAGAGGGAAATCGTCGAGGCCATTCTGCACGAAAGCCCCCCGCCGGCTTCGGACCTGGATACGTCCGTCAATCAGGCTCTCAGCCGGGTGCTTCACAAGTCGCTGGCGAAGCAACCCTGGCACCGCTTCTCGACGGCCCGCGAGTTCGCCGACTGTCTGGAGAAGGCCCATCGCGGCGAGGCCATCGAATTCTTCGACAGCGCGCGCATCCGCCCGCGCATCCAGCGCGCCAAGGCGGCGTTCGAGCAGGGCGACGACCAGTTCGCCATGGAGATCGTGGGAGAGCTGGAAGCCGAAGGCCACCTGGATCCGGACCTGGCTTTATTGCACCGCCAGATCGATATCGCCGTCCGGCAGAAGCGCATCCGGCAACTGGTGGAGAGCGCGCGCAGCCGCATCGAAGGTGAAGAGTACCCGCTCGCACTCCAGAAGGTCCAGGAGATTCTCTCGCTGGAGCCGGATAACGCGGAAGCGCTCAGCCTGAAGGCCAAAATCGAGAGCGCGCGGAGCGAGGGGCAGATTGAGGGCTGGTTCCGGCTGGCCCGCCAGCACATCGACAACAACGCTTTCTCCCACGCTCGCGAGGCGCTCCAAAACGTGCTCCAGATCCGGCCGCAGGATACGCGCGCCTCCGGCCTGCTGGCGGACGTGCGCCGCAAGGAGCAGGAATACCTGCGGCTGCGTCAGGAAAAGGAGCAACTTTACCAGCTCGCCGTGGAATCTTATCAGAGAGGGGATGTAAGCGGAGCGCTCACCAAGCTCGAGCGGGTGCTGGAGATGGAGCGCCGCGCTCCCGACAGCACGCAGCAGGATCGCGGAAACGCCTATCAGAACCTGTTCAACCAGGTCCGCTCGGATCACGACGCCATCCAAAACTCCTACGCCGAGGCGCGCCGGTGCCTGGCCGACCAGAATATCGCCCGGACTCTGGCGATCTGCGACGAGTATTTGCAGAAGTATCCCGGCCACGCCCTGTTTCAGAGCTTGAAGTTCGACGCGCAGGAGCAGCAGCGGCTGCAGCTTTCCACCTACATCGCCGAGGTAGACCGCCGGGTGGAAGGCGAGACCGATCTGGAACGCAAGGTCGGCATCATCACGGAAGCGCTCGACCGGTTCCCGGGCGAGCCGCATTTTGAACGCCTGTTGCGAATCATCCGCGAGCGTCTCGACCTGGTCAACGGCATTGTCGCCAAGGCGCGCTACCACGAAGAACGCGGGCAGTTTACCGAGGCGCTCGGCCAGTGGGAGATCCTGCGCACGATTCACACGCGGTACCCCGGCCTGCTATTTGAAATCGAGCGGGTCGGCAAGCGCCGCGATCAACAGGCGCGAACCGAAAGCAAAGGCCGGTGGACGCAGCAGATCGACGCGCACCTGGAGGCCGGAGACTACGAGCGCGCGCTGGAAACGGCCCGCAGTGCCCGGCAGGAGTTTCCCGGCGACGGTGAGTTGGAGCCGCTCGAGCAACTCGCTCTGCAGGGCCAGGAGCGCTGCGCGGAGGCCAGGCGTCTGCACGCCGAAGGCGAGCGTCTTTTTGATCGCGGGGAGTTTGATGAAGGTCTGGAAACCCTCCAGCGCTCCTATGATTTGGATAAGCAT
>Ga0326728_10009885_pt1 | contig 22643 bp, 12 predicted proteins | sample MB3enrmetagenome_FD_207602 | JGI IMG/M metagenome (GOLD analysis project Ga0326728, IMG submission 207602) | Lab enriched peat soil microbial communities from McLean, Ithaca, NY, United States - MB31MN | ecosystem: Environmental > Terrestrial > Soil > Wetlands > Peat | place: USA: New York... | reverse complement strand
CACCCCATGGCTTTGGGGGTAAACCTACGGTGGGACATCGGCTTTTTACCTCTTTCCTCTTTTTTTTACCAGCCGGACGCAAAACCATGATCATGCCGGCCGTTTAGCACGCCTTCCAGACTCATGGTCAGGAAAACATGACCGGGCTGGCCGGAGAGCGCGTACAACTGTTGGGTGAGCGAATAAGCTGCAGGAATCCCTCCGAAGAAATTGATGCGGCGCGGGGCGAGGAGCGCGGCGGCTTCCGGCAGATCGGTGTAGCGCAGGACATTCAGAAAGTACGGGCCCTGCCGGTGGCTCTCCGGAGGATCGATGAGGACCACTTCCGCGACCTCCGGCACCAGGATGGCGGCATATAGGGCGAGGCCGGCCGAAACACCCTTTCCGCACACCACGACGCGGCCGCGGTCGACCTGCGGATCGTTGAGGACGGCGTGAGTTGCTTCTATAACGTCGCGCAAACGCATGGAATCCACCGTTTGGCCGATGACGATTGCGTTCCGCATCGCCTGCCGGCGGTACGACTCATCCCAAGGCGTTGCGCTCACGCCGCGGGGGTATACAATCACAACCACAGCAGTGTGCGAGGCACGCGCGCCCAGAAGCGCCCGCGAGATGGAGGATGTGGTTTCACCCTCTGAAGCCACATACAGCAGGGCCGGCCTGCCCGGCTTCAAATCTTGCGGCCGGTCCACTTGCAGGCGAATCGGGATGCCGCTGTCGCCTTGGAGCGAGCCTTCTGCCCAGCCTTGCTCGCTTCCGGAAGCGGCCAGTAGCTGGCTTGGCGCGCGCCGCAACACATCCGCGACGTCAACCAGCACGTGCTCCCTCAGATCCGCGAGAAGGGCTTGCTTGCGAGTCTCCCATGCCACGCGCGTGGCCGGCGCCTTTAACATCGCGGGCGGTGACAGCAGTTCGGGCAGCAGATAATTGCGTGCATCGGCCGGCGCGCCAGAGGAGAATACGACCAGATCGCGCGGGTCCGTCTCTTCCACGGCAAGATCGATCGGGCGCTCGGGGATTCCCATCAAATACTTATCGAAGAAACGGACCATTTCAGAGCGCTGCAATTCAGTGCCTTCGTGCCCCGCATCTTCGCCCAAACTTCGCAGCGCCTCCGGCTTCCCGTAGGCGCGGTAGAGGGCGCCGATCTGCCGTTCGAACTCCGGATACGCGGATGGAAAGCCCGGGTCCTTCTTGCCATAGATCATGTACACGGGCCGCGGTGCAAGCAGGCCGCCGAGGTCGAGCATATCGTGCCGGTAAATGTTGCCAAAAAACATGCAGTCGCATTTCTGTAGATAGGTATAGTCACGCAGATGCGATACATAGGTGATAATGCTTGCACCCGGAACAATGACTTTCACGCGCGGATCCAATGCCGCCGTCAGCCAGGACATGGCACCGCCGCCTGACCTCCCGGTCATGCCAATGCGGTTCACATCGACTTCCGATCTGGTTTCGAGATAATCGATGCCGCGTGTGGCGTTCCACACCTCCGCGCCCCCGGGCGTGTACCCCAGAGCATACCAGTCGAACATGCCATAGTCCGAAGGCCCGTGATGGATCGCGTAGGTTTCGGAAATCTGGATCGGATCGACTGCCAGCACGACGTAACCGTACCTGGCGAGCGAGGCTGGGTACTTCTGGTACCCAGTCTTCGCCCCGTACGGCGAGTAGAGGTGCCCGCAGAGGTACACGACGGCGGGATGTGGCGAGTGGCCGCTGGACGGAATATAGAGATTGGCGGTGACGTAAATACCCGGCAGGCTTTGATACGCCAGCTTTTCGATTACGTAATCGCGCTTCACGATCTTACCCGTGATGACCGCTTTGAGGGGTGTCCTGCGCGGCCATGGAGCCAGGCCGAGCATTTCCTGTAATTCCGCCCGGCGCTTCTCACGTATCCGTTCCCACGCCTCGAGGGAGGCGGTATCCCGGCGGCCCTGCTCTGTAATCCGCGCCGCCTCGCGTACGCAATAATCGGTCACGGCACGGCGGCTCAGGTCGGAATCATCGGCGGAATGGGCGACCGTGGTGAGACATAGCAAGGCCACGGCGCCTAAGGTCAAAAGGCGTGTGCTTGGCATAATAAAGCTAATTCCTCTCCCAGAAATGTGATTGCAGTTAACTACAAAACCCTTCTCAAAAGGAAGACAAGACGACGACATCGTTTCGCTCTGCCGCACGCGTAGGCACCGCGTCCCGAAGACGTTCACAAGGATAAGGCAGGCTCGCAACTTCAAAGACCTAAAGGGGATCACGCGCTATCACACCTTTCGGACTAAGAGCATAGGAGGCCCCTCACCCCTTCGCCGAGCCTTGCGGCTCGCGAACCAGGATCAAAATGGCGGCTGTAGCCACAAGGGGGCTCACTCCTGCAGCAACGAAGACGGGGTAGTAGGAAAACCGGTCGACAATCGATCCCGCCGCGAGCGTGAAAATTATTCCCATAACTGCACCGCAGAACCCGGTGAGTCCCGCGACGGACGCCACGACATCCTGGGGGAAAATGTCGACCGGAAGTGTCTGCCCCATCGTCGCCCAACTGGTGTACCCCCATGTCGCCAGGCTGATCAGGGCCAAAGCCCAATACGCGTTGGACGCCAGCGTGACGGGAATCCCGGCAAGCATGGGAATGGTGCTAACCATGCACATTAGTTTTCGTGCACGGATTACGGGCATGCCCCGCTCAATCAAAAACCCCGACCCGAACCCCCCAGTAAAATTTCCCAGATAGGCTGCGAGAAATGGAATCCAGGCAAAGGCCCCAATCTGTTTCAAGCTGAAGCCCCGCGCATCGCTTAGATATTGAGGCAGCCAGAAAACATAGAACCACCAGATGGGATCTGTGAAGGAACGACCGAGCGCGATTCCCCACAAGTTCACGTCCTTGAGCAGATCGACGTATCGCCCGGCTCCTGATCGGGGGGAAGTGGGGGCGGTGCCCTGCCCGGCCCTGATCAATTGTCTTTCCTCCGTGGCGACGCGAGGGTGACTGCTCAAAGGGTGGTAGTTGAAGAGCCAGACGATGAGCCACAGCAGCCCGAATACCCCTGACACCACGAAGGCGGAGCGCCAGCCCAGCGTCGCAGCCAAAGCGGCGATGAGGGGCGGGGCAATGACGGTACCGACACTCGAGCCGCTGTCAAAAATCGCCACGGCAAGTCCCCGCTCCCTCGCCGGAAACCACTCCGCCACAGCTTTGGTGGCCGCCGGCCAGTTCCATCCTTGGCCCATACCCAATGAGAAGCGGAGAAATTCAAAGGAAAATACCGAGTCCGCAAATAACGTCAACATGCTGGAGACCGACCACCAGATCACCGCGAGTGCCAGTCCCAGCCGCGTCCCCAGCACATCAATAACGATGCCTCCCACCAGTCGCGCCAGCGCGTAGGAGATTTGGAACGACGAAACAATGTGCGAATATTGAGTGTGATTAAGATGCAGTTGGTGGGTGAGTACGGGTGCCAGGACGGAAAGCGTCTGACGGCTTATGTAGTTGATCACCGTGGAGCCGAAAAGCATCCACACGATCCACCAGCGAAGACGCTTCGTTGCTTTTGTGCTCATTTATGCCAATTGGCCTTTCGGCATAGGTTCGGAAAGAAGACGAGAGGCGGTAGCCCAACTGTCCCGGCGTCAACCCGAGGTCCGCACTGAGCGCCATGGTCGCCACCCAGGGCGTCCCACGACCGAGGAAGTTCAACCACCGCGAAGGGAACAGCAGCCACAAAATGCGCCACTGCGCACTCGTGCGGCCTTTCTGGTCCGTCTACATGTTCAGCGAATCGACCGGCCGCCGTCGATGGGCAAGGCCACTCCCGTAATGAAAGATGCCTCGTCGCTCGCCAGAAACAGGGCGGCGTAAGCGACCTCTGGCGGGTTGCCCAGCCGCCCCATGGGGTGCTTGGCCAGCACGTAATCCATGCGCTCAGCGGGATCTTCGTAGCGCGCCAGGATCGTATTAAACATTTTCGTGTCCTGAATGGTTGACGGGCAGATGCAGTTTACACGTATGGCGAGCGCAGCGTAATCGAGCGCCATGGCGCGCGTCATGGCAAGAATTCCGCCCTTCGATGCCGAATAGGCCACGAGATGGTGATTGCCGCGAATTGCGTTGATGGACGCATTGTTGACGATGGATCCCTTCCGGCGCTTCAACATTTCCGGCACCGCACGCCGGCAGCAGAGGAATACGCTTTTCAGGTTCGTATCGATGAGTTCCTGCCATGTCGCATCGCTGGTTTCTGCCACCGTGCCGGGCATCTGGATGCCGGCATTGTTGAACAGAATATCAAGCCCGGCAAATTCCCTTACGGCCTCGCCCACCACGTGCTGGATATCCGCATCACTGGACATATCGCCCTGAACCGCTCTTAACCGCCCCGGCAAACCCCGTGCCTCCTGTTCTAAAGTATTTGCCTCGCCGGCCTCGAAAACGTTGGCGATGACCAAAGCCCCTTCCTCTGCGAACAACAGCGCCGTCGCGCGCCCAATTCCCGTTCCCGACCCGGTCACGATGGCAACCTTATTCTCGAGCCTTAGGCGTCCCATTCGGCCTCGTTTCCCCGCCACATTCTTTGTGGGAGGTGGAATTTTAGTGAATAAGCGGTAACCAACATCCAAACTTATGCTCGCCTCGCAAAAGCCGAACTTGCGCCTGTGTATTGCAGCCAATTGCTGTATAGGGCACTGGTGCCGCCATACACGGGCACGCCGGTTTGGGAGTTCATGACCACCGGCAAGTGCTCCTGGATCTTTTTCACGGCAAAAGCAGCAGCATCGAGGAATGGCGCACCGGGTTCGGCATCTACCGCGCTCTCCAACGCGGCGGCGATCACGCGCGCAATTTCGCGGCTTTCCTGAATGAAACGTTTTCCAATCTGCCCGAACTTCACGGACTCGCGTGAGAGTGAGAGTGAAACGTAATGGTGACTCAGGCAGAGCATGTTAATGTCGAGCGTTTCCACCAGGTCCATCGAGCGCTCATAATCTCTGGGGTGGTATATCAAAGGGAGGCCACCCGGCCGGCTGCCTCCTCCAGCAATGCTGTCGCCAGTGAAGAGCAATCCTTCCCGCTCCCAGTAAAAGCAAACCGACCCGAGCGTGTGCCCGGGCGTGGGAATGACACGCAGTTCTATGCCCCGACCCAGGCTCAGCACTTCGCCTGCCTGAATTGTTCCGGTGACCGGCGACGGCTCGACCAGCTTTTTCCAGTGCACCCTTGCCGCCTCCGCCATGTGCGTCCGGCCTGTGAGTTGATAATCCTGAAGATAGAACTCATCAAACTGCTGATCCGGATCCGCGGCCACGGCGGCATCTTGGGCGGACAGCCAAACCTCGCAGGCCGATGCTGCCACCATGCGTGCGTTCCCCCCAGCATGGTCGAAATGCCCGTGAGTGTTCAGGATCAATCGCACGTCTTTGAGGTCGAGGCCACGCTCTTTGAGCGCCGGGGCAATAAACCGTTCGGGCGCATCCACGCATCCTGTATCGATCAATGTCAGGCCATCTCCCTCCAGCAGATATATTTCCACGTGACCTCTGGGCTCATAATATGAGCCGATCTGAGTCACTTGGGGGTGGAACGTAAAATCAGTGTGCACGTTCGGACCTCCGCAATTTTGATAGGGCCTGACGGGATGGAAAGCTCAATTTTACTTTTCCCCACATGGCAACATGCGGGTTGGCCAAGGTTCCGCAGAAAGCTAGCGCCAGGAGCGCGGCATAGGCCCGGGCCTGGAAGCAGGTGCTGAGCCTTGAATTCAGATCAATCGCGACTCGGCCGGGGGCCCTGGGACTCAGAAGTGGAGGAATGCGTTCACAGTGGGTCGTGGGAGTAGGCGTCGGGATGTCAGAGTTAGGCCACCGCATTTTGCTTCGTGCTTTCGGATCCGCAGGAAGAGCGAATGATGATCTGGGTCTCGAGCATGATTTGCCGGCACGGAATGCGGGGCTTTTGGACACGATCAAGCAGCAACTGGGCGGCCGTCTGCCCAACTTCGAAGGCCGGTGGCGCGACCATGGTCAGAGGAGGTCTCAGTGATATCGCCAAGGGCATCAGGTCGAACCCCACAATTGCAATCTGGGTCGGGATGTCGAGATCACGCTCATGGATGGCTTGCAGGGCGCCAAGGGTCAAGAGATTACTGGCGACATACACAGCCCTCGGAGGGCAGGCCATGTCCAGAAGTTGTTGCATCGCCGAGTGGCCGGTCGCATGCCGGAATTCACCGCATACGATCAAGCTTTTGTCCAGCGGCAGGCCTGCCTCACGGAGCGCCTCTTCATAGCCCGATTGCTGGTCACGCGCGCTTGAAAGCGCTAACGGTCCATTAATCAAGGCGATGCGCTTATAGCCGAGTCGGATTAGGTGTGTCGTGGCGATATACGCACCGTCCCGATTGGCGACGGTGACCTGATCGACGCGCAAACGGCCTGGCAAGCGGGACACGGCAACCAAGGCGATTCCCGCGTGTCCCAACTCCGCATATAGGGGAGAGGGAGCGCGGCTGGGAGCGAAGATCAAGCCGCGCACGCCCTCGGCTCGAAACACCTCCAGGCGACGCGCCTCGAGATCCGGACTTTCGTTGTAATTGGCCAGAAGCAGAGAGTAGTCGGTTTCCCTGAGGACATCCTCAACCCCGCAAATCATACTCGTGTAAAAGGGGTTCTCAATGTTTGGAATCAGGACGCCCACAGTACGGCTGGAGCCCACCCGCAGGTCGCGGGCAGCGCGGTTGGGGCGGTAGGCAAGGGATCGCGCGGCGTCAAGAACGCGCATCCTCAGGAGTTCCCCAACGCCAGCCCCACCCGAAAGGACGCGCGATACGGTGGCGGTTGAAACGCCTGCACGTTTAGCCACTTCCTTCACGGTGGCGACCAACGGCGGTTGTTGGACTGAGGTAGTTGCTCTCATCGTTGCAAGCGATTTCAGTCTTACAGCTTTTTCTGGCTCCTGTCAACATCTAACTTGCAGCTAATACAGGCACCTGTAATGAGATCGTGCCTGTAATCGATTGCTCAGCTTGAAAAACGACGGCGCTCAGGACGGGCATTGGCCAAACAGATCATCCGCGAGTTTAACTCAAGTTTGCTTCTTCAACCATAGCATCCATTGCCGCCAGTCCAGCCCGTGCAAATCGTGGACTTTGCCTCCCTCCAGGGTGCCTCCGAAGGCATCGAAGATCTTGCCCAATCTCATGCCAATCCATTTGGCGTCAAAAGTGCCGGGCGCATCGGTAAGGTCCAGGCGGAAAGGGCGTCCTTCCAGCATGTAAATCAAGTACGCCTCGGCCGGTTCGCCCAGACACCAGACGCCTTCTTCTCGATGATCCACCACATCCAGCGGGCGCATCCGCGGAAGGTCAGTCGCCAGATGGGTGCGAATAAAATCCTGGACCGTAAGGATATTCTCGCATCCCAAAGGCATATCGTACTGGGAAGGATACTCGCTTACCGTGTCCAGCGTCCGCACCAGCATCGATCCTCCTGCCATCAGGAAGGCCGAGGTCTGCTTTTGATCGGCGTAAATGTTGTGAATGATCGCCTTGTTAGGGTAAAGGTCGCGGTACTCTCGCACCTGACGATAAATCTGCAGAGGGGTCATTTGGCGCGACGCTCCGACATATCGGCCAGGGACCTCATGACCACCCAGCGGCGCATTGATCTTGTCATCGCCCGTGTAAAACCAATAGCGCACATCGATGGTACCGATCCGAGGGGCATAGCGAGGGGAACGCAGCATGGCGTCCACGACATCCTTGGTAGCGCCCAACCCAATATGCACCTTTCTGGCGGATTCCTGCTCCCATTCCACAATAGTCTCAAACCAGAATTGCAAAAAGGCAAGGGGACCGGTGTATTCCGAGCCCGGCAGAAACACCACGTTGCGAGAGTCTTTCAAATTGTCAAGACAGTGGCGGATTAATTGGCGATGCAGCTCCCTTCGCAAGGGATGAGTCACATCGTAAAAGACGTTAGCCGCCGGCGTGCTATCGGGCAGATCCGTTGCCTGGATGCAGTTCACAGGGCGCCAAGGGTAGTCGGCATAATGGGCTTGAGTCTCCAGCAGATTGTGTTGATTGTAGAAATTGAAGAGCAACACGCATCCCTTGCGATCGCAGAGCTCGGCGAACTCCCTCAGCCTGGCAAAGTACCAAGGGTTGAACTTTGTCAGGTCGTATAGGGGCAGTCCGTCCCAGGCTTGGCCCTGGTTGCTGCGGGCCCAAGGCATCTCGAAGTACGGGCCCACCGCTTTGCCATCGGCGCGGCGCTGTTTGTCATGGGCGTCGCGACGGCGGTCATACCACAGGGGAGGATTATGTTCAAATCCCGGACAACCGTACTGCACCATGTTGTCAGTGAGCTTGTCCAAATCCTCGGTTCGGTTGGGGCCCACCCGGCCCGGGTCATTGCGGATGAGGCTGGGGCCAAGTCCAATGTCTGTCCACCACCCCGTGGGCTGGCCGCGGTAACCACCCCACCATTGATTGGCGCGGGCATAGCCCCATATGACTTTGCCCTCCTGGGTGTACCAACCGTTGGAGGTTTCCAGGTAGAGGTAGTCTCGACGGGTTTTCGGCTTCGAGGCCTTTGCTGAACTGGATGACGGCTTGGACGCTTGGGCGGCCGCGGAAAGGGCACTTCCCGATGCCGAAACCAGGGCCGTTGTGGCCAGCGGTACGTTCATCAACTTTCCCAAGAAGGCACGACGGTTAACCGCCGAAGCGGCATCTTCGTGCTTTTCGGTGATCGATGTGCGGGTTGTGATCCCCATGGATAATCTCCCCGTCCAGACGTGTTTTCCAAACACTGGTCACGCGTTTTGGCATTCACCTGCTCATTGCTGGGAATTGCCAACCAAACTATCCCTACCCGGGCCGGTACGCAGCGCACGCTTCCCAACAGCCGATGCTGGGATGGCAAGCGGCGCGCCTGTCTTTCCTGTCGAAGCGCATCTTGCGTAATCGTTTACAGCCTCAACTTGCCATATTTCTTGTCGGGTGTCAAGGTGTACGTCGGTTTACATGGGGCTTAGTCTGGAATTTTTACAAAAATTGTGCTTGACAACGGCTTCTGTGGTGGCATAATCGGACCCCACTGTAATCGATTTCATACTTCCATCGTGAAATGTGGATGACTTTTTTATCACGCTGTTGAATGGATTGAGAAACGTCCCGCTTAAAGGAAAACACCATGTCGCGAAAGATTAAAGCGCCGGTTAGACTGCAGGAAGAAACTGTGCGGTCCGGCTTTGCCCGGCGTTCTTTCCTGGGTCAATTAGCGGGAATTCCGGTCGCCGCCGCAGGGCTGGCACAGGCCGCCGGCATCCAACCGGCTCAACCAGGCGCGTCGCCGCGACCGCAAGAGAAAGCCCCGAGCGGAGGCGCCAAGTCGGGCGCGATTGGCAAAACGCAACGCGTCGACGGCGAAGTCAAGGAACACCGCGACCCGGAAACCGGCGCTCGGGTGATGCAGTTGACGGGCGACGGCTCGGACAATGTTCATCTCTACTTCACTTCAGAGTCCTTCCTCGCCGGGGGGGCGGAGCGGGTGGTATTTGGCTCCAACCGGTCCGGACGGTTCCAGTACTACCTGCTGGAAATTCGCGAACGGCGGCTGGTCCAGATCACCGATGCCAAGAGCATTAACGGTGCCCAGCGAGCGTGCCTGGCCCCCTCCGGGCAACTGTTCTATTTCGATGGACCGGCGCTGCATTCCGTCAAGGTTGACACGCAGGAAGTCCGGGAGTTGTACCGCGTTCCCAAAGGGTTCAATCCGCATTTGTTAACTTGTACGGCCAACGGCGAATATGTGGCCTTTGCCTACGGGGCGACCCTCGATGTCAGCACTGCGAGCGCGCGCATTTACTCGGCCATGGCCGAGACATACTTCCAGCACCCGAGTTGCGTCATCATGCGCGTCAAGACGAGCGATGGCCAGGCGGTAGCGGCATGGGGGGAGCACATGCACATCAGCCACGTCCTGATCCATCCCCGCCTGCCGGATCTCATCCTCTTTTGTCAGGAGGGAGGCAGCCTGTCAAACCAGAGGATGTGGACCGTGAATCTGGCGGTGGAACGCAACCGCAAGGCCGAACCGCTCTACCTGCAGAACCGGAATGAGTACTGCGTCCACGAGTATTGGACGGGCACGGGAGACGTAGGCTTCCAATACGAACTGGATCGGGAAGGACACCGGGAGTATTACAACTGCTTCGTGCGGCCGGATGGCACCTGGATGCGGCAGTACCTTCTGCCCGGTCCCCGGCCAGGACACATTCAGTCCAACTCTGCCAACACGCTGGTTGTGGGCGATTGCGGGTACCTGGGTCCCGGCGACCGGGATGGCCAAAACTTCATGTCTTTGATGACCCACCCGAACGGCGCGGCCAATGTTCGCCGCCTGTGCCGCCGTCGGCCCGGCCAAACCGAGGAGAGCCACGGACATCCCGTGTTCAGCCCCGATGACCGTTGGGTGCTGTTCAATTCGAGAATCGGCGAACGCGACAACATTTTCATGGCTGATGTCGAGAGTATTTAAACGCGAGGGCCCGGTCGTGACCCGTGGGCCCTGCAAAGCGATGGCCATAGGCGCTACGGTCCGGAGCGCACGGAAAAAGGAGATGGCCATGTTTACAGCGACACCAACTAATATATCTGGAAAAACGGAACCTGCTATTGAACAACAGAAAGAGGGTGCGTGTTTGGGCATTGCCCGATGTTCCTTCCTCGGTCAGTTAGCGGGCGTTCCGGTGGCCGCAGGAGGGGTGTCATGCGCCGCCAGAACGCCAGTGGTTCAACCAGGCGCGGCGCAAGGTCAGAGGAATGTGAGTCACAGGCCACGATCCATGCCCGTAGGATTTCCGCTCAGTCTGTTGTTGGCATCAGCCAGCTTTCCCCAAAGCGCCTTTCGGTCCATCACGTTGAGGGTTAAGAAGGTCCTCGGCATCCTCTGCGGCGCTGCGATGATACCGCCCATATCGCGTCTTTATGATTCTGCTTTGAGGCCTTGGTTGCGGCCATTCAGATCCACCTCCCTTTTCCGTTCATTCGTGCTGTTGCTGGTCTGCGTCCCGCCCGTTGCAGCCGAAAACTTTGTCTTGGTCCGAGGCGTCCCCCTCATCGACGATTTCGAAATCGGCCGGCATCCCGTTACCAATGCGGAGTACAAGCTGTTCGTGGACGCAGCTCATTACACCCCTCCCCAGCACTGGGCTGGCGGGGTCATCCCCGCAGGTATGGATAACTATCCCGTGGTCTTTGTCAACCGGTACGATGTGGCTGCTTACACCAAGTGGCGGACCAACCGAGAGGGTCGTATCTATCGCCTTCCCACCGCCTCCGAGTTTGATTACGCTGCGCGCGGCAATGCGCCCAAAGCCACTTATCCCTGGGGCGAGGGTACACCCGAAGGCCAGGCCAATTATGATGCCGACGGCACGCGCGCCTTCCCGGAATGGCGAAGATACCTCAAGCCGGTGGAAAGCTACCGGCCCAACCCACTGGGCCTCTACGATATGTCGGGCAATGTCTGGCAAATGCTGGAGACCTACCCGGACCCGGCGATTGAGTCCTACGTGTACCGCATCGAATCCCCTGTGGAACTGGAAAGGACGATGGCCGGCGGCTCATGGGCACGCGGCGCCTATTATCTGAAGTGCAGGGTGCATGGAGCGAACCAGCCCGGCGCGCGCCTCCCCGATATCGGATTCCGCCTGGTGCGCGAACCGGTAGGCCAGACTAGTTTCCATCGCCAGCCCAGGCGCCTGATCGCGGCCAATGCCGGCAATGGCGCGGTGTACGTGGGTTGGCAATCGCTTCCTCAGGATGCCGCGGACGCCGGCTTTCACGTCTATCGTTCCACGCGGCGAGATTGGGCTGGCCAACGTATCACCACCGCACCTATCTTGAATTCCACCAACTTCCTGGACCCCTCTCCGGGGAAAGGACGCCCGTATTATCGTGTGCGCGCCGTGGACGCGGATGGCAAGGAGGGGCCGCCGTCCGAGTGGGTGGGCATCGATCCCTCGCCCAACCGGAGCAGCCTTATAGCCGTGTACGAACCAACCGTAAAGCAGGGTGGCATTGTGCCGATCTTCGGCGACTTGGATGGTGATGGCGTACTCGACGTTGTGCTGAAGCTTGACAACGGCATCCGGGAAATGTCGCGGGACCCGGGCGTTCCGGTGGAAATCGAAGCCTTCACCAGCTATGGCCGCAGCCTGTGGCGCCGCCCCCTGGTGTATCACGATCACTGCTTCGGCAACGCCAACAACGTGCCGGTCGTGGTTTATGACGTTGACGGCGATGGAAAGGCGGAGGTGATCGCCATGATCCAGGAAGGGGAGAGGCTCTACCTTGCCATTCTGGACGGCATGACCGGGCGGGTGCGCCGGAAGACTCCCTGGACTGAGATGTATTCGGATTTCTCGAAATCCTCCACTCGTGTTCACATGGCCATCGCCTATCTTAACGGCAAGACCCCTGCGATCGTAACCCAGACCGGGCTTTACGAGAACGAAATCCTTGATGCTTATGATGCCCAGTTGCACCACTTGTGGCAGTATCGCAGCTTCGGCGAGACCAGCGGCAGCGGCTCGCACCGCATCAGTGTGGCCGATGTGGACGGTGATGGCCGTGACGAGGTCTTTGACGGCACCACTCTCCTCAATCCGGATGGCACCGTACGCTGGTCGATTTACCGCGGACACCCAGACATTGTGTCCATCAATCACATTCTGCCCGGCTCTAAAGATCGCCAGGTCTTCTACGGCGTGGAGACCGCCGTGCATGCCGGCGCCTACCTGGTGGACGCCAAATCTGGCAAGACCATCTGGAAGCTCAACTGCGAGGACGACCCGCGCTGGACTCATGCCCACATGGGGTGGGTAGCAGATATCTGGGCGGGTTCTCCCGGAATGGAGATGCTGACCAACCGCGACGGCCACACTGCCAAGGACGAGGTGCTGTTCGCGGCGGACGGCAAGATCCTCATGAATCCCTTCCCGCCGGGGTGGCAGCCGGTGAACTGGACTGGCGGCAAAGTACGCGACCTAATTTCTTCCGACGGGGCCATGATCGGGCAGTTTAACGGAAAGGACGTGGTTGCAGCCCCTAGTGGTGTGGGGGGCGGAAAGTGCGTGATGACCGCCGATCTCTACGGCGATTTCCGCGACGAGATGGTCTGCATTGTGAACCACAAAGTGCAGGTGTTTTCCAACATCGACCCGGTCGAGCGGCGGGAAGTGACCCGCACCGAAAGTCGTGAATATCGCCTGTGGTTGGCGCGAAACCTGGGCGCTGGTTACGGCATTTACTTCGAATGGGAGCCGGAATAGAGACTGCACCATTGCAGACTTTTTTATAGCGGCAATTGGCTGTGCGTCATGTGAAGAGGTGGTGGCTTACGACACAAGGCCGATGTCGAGAGCACTTGAACGCGAGGGATGGGTGATGACACGGGGAGCAGTCAAAGGGAATGGTCAGGGGCGCAGGTGAACCATGAAAAGACGCGATTTCCTTTCGGGGTCCATGGCGGCTGTGGGTTTTGCGGCAGTCTCCGCGGCGGAGTTTGAGCCCTGTATCAACCAGCAGACCATGCTGAGTGCGCCTTTCGAAACCGCATGCGAGGCCTGGGCCGAGGCAGGGTTCAAGCACGTGGAGTTGTGGTTACCGAAGCTGAGCCAGGCGGGAATCTCGGCGGATACGGCTTCCTCCGTGTTGCGGAAATGTGGCCTGACCCCCGTTTGCGCGTGCTCTTCGGACTCCAAGCTGACGGCAACGGAAGACGAATTCAGCCAGGGCCTTTCCGAAATGCGGAAAGGCCTCGAATACGGTCAGGAGTTGGGGCTCCGAAGCTACGTTATATATTCGAAATCCGTGGCGCGGCCCGGGGGGGAAGACCACAAACTGGCGGCCGAGCGCCTGGCGCGGGTTGCCGAAATGGCAGAGCGCTACCATATCCGGCTCGCGCTCGAGTTCTTTGCGGGGTCAAATCTACTGGGCTGCCTGCCCACCACGCTAGGAGTTCTGCGTGCGGCCGGCCATGCCAACGTGGGCGTGTGCCTGGATACCTTCCATTTCTTCGTCGGTTCGAGCAAAACCGAAGATCTCGACGATTTGCGGCCGGGCAATATCGCCCACGTTCATTTCCATGATGTGCCTGCCGCGACACCCCGGGAGAGGCTGGTGGACGCCGATCGTCTTCCCCCGGGCGAGGGGTGTCTCCGGCTGGACCGCATCACGGCTGCGTTGCGGCGGATACAGTACCGGGGGCCGCTTAGCGTCGAACTCTTTGGAGCGCATTTTCATGACGGGGATCCGAAACAGGTGGCCGCGCGGTGCTTTCGGGCCGTCCGCCGTTACATTGTCGCCTAGGACAAGGCAGAAATGGTTGAGGAGGAGAACACCAACATGAAACGCAGAGATTTTCTCACGGTGGCGCCTGCCCTTCTCGCGCCCCTCGCGCTGGCACAATCCCATCAACACCCGATCCGCATTGGGTGCATCGGCGTTGGCAACCGTGGACATTCCCATGTCGAGACGATCCTCGGTTTGGATGGCGTCGCCATCCGCGCGATTTGTGATATTGACCCCAAGCACCTGGAACTCGCCCAGTCCCGGGTCGTCGAGGCTGGCCAACCGAAGCCGGAAGGCTACACGGAGTGGAAGAGGCTCTTGGAGCGCAGGGACATCGATGCCGTCGTGGCCGCCCTACCCATTGATCTCCACGCCGCGCTCTACTTGGACGTCATCGCCGCCGGCAAGGACCTTTACGCCGAAAAGCCTGTCGCGCTCACTCCCGCCGATTGCGATACCGTTATCGCCGCTGCCAGAAAAACCGACCGCATCGTCCAGGTGGGTTTTCAGCGCCGCGCGGATCCGAAAATTATCGCCACCATTGGCCGCATACGGGAAGGCGAGATTGGCGAGATCGTCGAAGGACGTATCCTCTGGTCTAATGCCTACGGGCCACTAGGGGGATGGTTCGGCCTACGGCACCGGTCCGGCAACTGGATGGTCGAGCAGGCCGTACACAATTGGGATGTCATCAATTGGGCGGTTCGCTCGCGCCCGGTTTCGGCGATTGGTCTGGGCCGCTCCGACCTCTTCCGCGGAGAGCCCGTGGTTGTCGACACCCTCTGCAAGATCAAGGCCGTACAGCCCGACCGCGACATCACCGATTATTACTCCGGCGCGGTGCAATTTGAAAACGGCGTGATCGTTAGTATCGTGCATAGCTGGGCCGCTCCGGACCGCTTCAATGAGGAATACACACGTTTAATCGGCACGCGCGGTGGCGTGGACATAAACTCCGGAACCTTCAGCTACCGCCGCGACCTCAACATTCCCGACCGCCCGGGCGTCTCCGCCACGAACCAGGAACGGGACACCGCCTCCATGAAAGCGTTCCTCGATTCGGTGCGAACGCGCAAGCCCCCGGTGGCCAACCTGGAACACGGCCGCGATGCTCTGCTGCTATGCCTGCTGGTCCGCGAGGCCGTCTATCGGAGAAGACTCGTGACGATGGAGGAATTGGTCGACTGACCGTGCCATCCCCCTCTGAAGAAGGCAAAGGAAAGATATGGATACTCGTAAACTCGAACTCACTCGGTAAACTCTAAACGAAAGGATTAAGGAGGAAGGAATATGAAGCACATGATAGGATCTGTTCTGGCAGGAGTTCTGTTCGCTCTCCTATTGACATCAACCAGCTTTGCCCAAAGTACCTTCGGGTCCATCACAGGAAATGTAACTGACCCGAGCGGCTCCACCATCGCCGCCGCCGATGTGGTCGTTACCAATCAAGGCACGGGAACGATTCGCCGTGCCAAGACCGATTCAGTGGGACTGTTCGTTGTTCCGAATCTTGATCTGGGGACCTACCAGGTTCGCATTAGTGCGCAGGGCTTCGTCTCATATGGGCGGGGGGACCTGGTCTTGCAGGCCAACCAGATTATCAGCCTTGACGTGCACCTCACGTTGGGTAAGACCTCTGAAGTGGTGGAGGTAAAGGCAGCCAGCCCGATCATCGCGACAGAGACGAATGACCTCTCGGTTTCCATGACTGGGTCCGCGGCCGTCGCATTGCCATTTGTTTCCCGCTACCCTGGAGATTACGGTGTTTATGGTTATAGCACGTTGGCCACGGGGACATCGACCCAAGCGACCAATAGCTCCGATTCGCCAGTTATTAATGGCGTGCGATGCGACAGTGGACTCCAGGCTACGATGGACGGAATTGCGGTGACGGCTTGGTCGTTTGGAGCCTCCGTGGTGCAGATGTCCATGGACATGGTCCAGGAGGTCAAGATGGAAACCGCCGTCGCGCCGGCGGAGTTCCCCACGGCAGGCAACGTCATGGTGGTGAGCCGTTCGGGCACCAACGCTCTTCACGGTCAAATGTTCGAGGTTTACAACGGAAACGCCCTCAACGCGCGCGACTTCTTCTCCGCCACGGTACCCTTTCGGGTATACAACAATTTCGGAGCCAGCGCGGGCGGCAGGATTATCAAGAACAAGCTTTTCTTCTTTGGTGATTATCAGGGCTCGCGCGAATCGGCCACGAGCCCTGAAACGGAGACCGTACCGACGGCTGCTATGCGGCAGGGGAACTTCAGTAGCCTCAGCACGCAGCTAACCAACCCGTTGACCGGCCAGCCCTACACAGGCAACATGGTTCCGGTCAGCTCCTATGCGCAGGCAATCCAGAATTACATTTACCCGTTGCCGAACTCGGGTGCCGCAGGGGTGATCGCCAACGATTATAACGTCAATGAACTGGCTAACACCGGCTTCAGCGATTACAACCGCTTCGATGCCCGCGGAGACTATTACCTGAGCTCACGGGATGTTGTTTATGCGCGCGTGTCTTGGATGCGGCTTCCCTATTATCTTACTAACGCTTATCCGATTCAAACATTCGAATGGCGTTACGGAGAGGACGCGGTGCTATCGTACAATCACACGATCTCGCCCACCGCCATGAATGAGTTCCGATTTGGATCCACTTACCAGCGCATTCACGCCTATAACATCAATATGTCGGGCACTGCCCTGTTGTCGCAGTTCGGCATTACGGGCGTTCCGACCACCTCCGCCTTCCCCACGGGTCCTGAATTCGCAATCTCCCCGATGACGACTTGGAACCCTAATAGCCTATCCGACAACCCGGACAAGAGTCTGGAAGCAATGGACAACTTCACATGGTCCCGAGGCAGGCACACAATGAAGTTCGGTATGGATTATATTCGTGAGCGTTACGACGGGGAATCCATTGGCTCAAGTACGTATGGCGTTTATAACTTCACCGGTGCTTACACAGGATATGGTTACGCTGACTTCCTGATCGGTATTCCGGCGACCACCCAACTGGCCATCCCAACTCCTCCTCGCCACTTCCGAGGGAATACCTGGGGAATGTATGCACAGGATCAGTTCAGGTTCAACAAGAAGCTCACCCTGAATTATGGCATTCGCTGGGAAATCCCCTCCACCTATTCCGATGCCCGCGGAGAAATGTATAACTATGACCCAAAGACCGGGGGCCTTGTGGTTCCGAATAATGGACTGGCCATGGTCAATAAGTTCTATCCGGCGAACATTCCGATCATTACTGCTTCAGCAGCGGGCTATCCGGCAAACTCGTTGATCAATACGTACCATAAGAGCATCTATCCGCGCGTCGGATTTGCCTATAAGCTGAATGATCAAACCGTCGTGCGCGGAGGGTACGGGATATACACTAACATCATCAATAATGTACTGAGCAGCACTTTGGCGGGCGGGCCGTTCTCTGGAAGCCAAAGCTTCAACAATTCCATAACCAATTACGTGCCCGCGTTCAGCTTCCCGTCACCGTTTCTGCCGGCGGGGACGACCGCGACACAAAGTGTCACGGGAGCCAATCCGAACATGAAGACTCCCTATACCCAGCAGTGGAATCTGACGGTTGAACGTCAGGTGGGCTCTCTCGGGTTGCGGGCGTCGTATGTAGGGAGCCGAAGCGTCCAACTTCTCTACGGAGTAAATCTGAACGAACCGCCCCCCAGCACGACTCCCTTCTCGACCAAGTTGTACCCCAATCAACTCTTCAGTGGGATCACATATTATTCCAACGGCGGCTTTGAGTCTTACAACGCCTTAGAACTCCTTGCCGAGCGGAAGATAGGCAAGAACCTGACGTTCAGCAGCGGGTTTACGTGGGGTAAGGACCTGACGGACGCGCAAGATGCGAATGGCGCTGGCGGGAATGCTTTTAGCGGCCAAGTGCTACAGAACCAGTTTTGTCTCGCCTGTGAGAAGTCAAACGGTGAAAATGAGGCTCCACGCCGCCTCTATGGTTTTGCCGTTTACCAACTGCCCGTGGGCAGGGGCCAGCATTATCTGACCGCCGCAACCGGCGTTGCCCAAGGGTTTCTGGGCGGCTGGCAGGCGAGTTGGACGGGTGTATTGCAGCCGGGCCAATACTTTTCGCCGAGCTTCTCGACCTTTGATCCGTCGAACACCGGCGTGATCGGAGGGGTTCCGGACCGCGTCGCGGGAGCTCCTTTATACCCTGCACACCAGACTGTGACCAATTGGTTCAATGCCAACGCGTTTGCGGTTCCGGGTTGCCCGTCAACGGATCCGATGTGTACCAATAAAGCAGATTTTGTTGCCCCGGGGAGGTTTGGGAATTCGGGCTTTAACATCCTTACTGGTCCACCGGAACGTACTATTGACATGGCGATGTCGAAAAGCTTCCCACTCTCCGACCGCTTTACATTTAAGTTTTTTGTGCAGATGGCTGATATTCTGAATCACCCCATCTTTAGGATCCCGCCCACGAGTGTCAATACGCCCAGCACGGTAGGCGTCATCAACAGCACCGGAAAAGCGTTTCTCGCGGACCCCCGTGTACGGACCACTTACTTTAGCCTTTACCTGATGTTTTAGTCCGTGGCGCGAAGTATGACGACGCACCTGGGCCGGCGACCGAAGCGAGTCCTCTCGCAAGGTCGCCGGCCTGCGGTGTGTCCCGACTCTAGTCACAACTATGCAGGGTAAAGAGTAGAGGACAATAGTGAAACGCCGCGCTTTCATAAAATCCCTGGTTGCAGGGTCGGCAGCTAGCGGAGCCATTGCGCACAGGGGGGATACTGCGGAAGAATGTCTCCGCGACCGCTCTTTCGTCTCTGGAGTTCTCCAATTTCACGCCGCCGATATTTACGATGGCAAGGTATATGGGATTTTCGATCCGCTGAAGGTGAGCGAGACGGTTGCCGCCATCACCATCACGGGCGGCACATTTACCTATGTGATCGACCGGGCTAACGGACAGATCACCTCCGTAAGAGCGCTGGGCGATGAGTTCGTAGCCCCCGGAACATCCTTCCCGAACCCCTACGTCGGGCTGATGCCGGAAGACGATCCCGGAGCGCGTCGCGAAGGCGGCGAGGACCGGCCGCGCTTCGGCTACGAAAAGTCCTTGGAAATCCGCCCGCTGTTGTGGTCGGGGGGATTGACTGACGCGCTGCGGTTCGATGCAGCGGAGGGCACGGGTATCCGCACTGATCTGCTGCGCGCGGACCCGGAGTGCGTCGGGGTACGCGCGCGAGGCAGATACGGGGAGAGTCCGGTATCGTGGACGATCGACTATCTCGTTGACGTTGATGGTTTCACCAAGGTAACCGTCGGCCTGACAACTTCAAAGCCAGTGCAATTGCGCTGGAATTGTTTCAACCACGCGATGCTCGCCAGGGAGCCAATCGGGTTCCTGACCAAGGTGAGCGATCCCGAAAAGTCTCCCAGCGGCTTGCAACCCGAGCCGACGGTGTCGATTGAGAACCTCGAAGCGGATAAGCCGGTTTTCGAATCACATTGGAACGCATTCTTCCACCTCGGCAACCGCGTTACCGGCATCGAGTTCTCCAAACAGGATTTCGCGGACCGGTATAGTGGGTATCGCGATTCGGCGGTGAGGCTGGAAAACGGCAAACGAGTGGATGTCGGCGTGGTGGAGACCCAGGACGGCCGCCAATTGAAGAGTTGGGACTCGCGCGGAAGAACCGGCGTTTTCACCCAAGTGTACATGCGCGATCGCGCCTTAGAACTGGAAGAGTTCGACATCCGTAACTCGACGTACCCGCTGAACCCCGGGGAGGTCCGCAGGCGCGTCTTCTGGCTCCAGCCAACGCCGGCCAAGCATCCGCGGAACGACCTGAACAGCTTGCGCGTAGCGTGGCCGGGGCCGCACCAGATCCGCATGACGCGTTGGAATGGTAGCCGAACATCCTGGGACCCGCCCACGGACGAACAGGTAAAGCTGTGGGCGCAGGTGGGCGTCAATCTGATCATCGGCGGGGCGGACTACTGGTCGGGAGACTACGCCCGCCCGCTTGAACCCGAAAAGACCAGACACTTCCTGGAAACCGCACACCGCTACGGCATTAAAGTGATCCCGTATGTCACTTTCTCCGATTTCAACTTTGCCGCGCCGGAATACCAGGAGCACGCGGCCGAGTGGATGGCCTCGCAGAGCATTGAATTCGCCAACGAGACAACGCTGATGTGCTTCAACGCCATGGGTTGGAGAGACCATCTCGAAAAGCAGTGGGACCAGTTACTGTCAAACTTCGACTTCGATGGCCTCTACATTGACCATTGGATCGGCACCCGCTTTTGCTGGAATTCCCGGCACGGCTGCGGCGGCTACCTCGGCAGCTTCGCCACCGAGGGATACCACGATTTCGCGAAGCGCGCGCGACGCATGGTAGCCCGTCACACGGCGGGTAAAGGCATCATGTTGCTGAACGCCAACATGCTGCTCTTTTCCGGCGTTGTTCCGTGGTTCGACATCAGGCTGAACGGAGAGAACGACGACCCGCTCAAAATGCGTGAGGAAACCCTCGTGACCACCTGGAACGGCGGCGGACAAGGCGTTCAGTCGCTGGCCATGTGGCGATCACAGGACACGATCTCGATGGTCAACCTGATGACCACACTCGCCATTCCCTTCCGTCTGAACCGTCGGATGACCCCTCGTGACGCGGAAGAGTGGAGGACCTCGCAGGCGCCGGAACTTGCCCTCGCACGCGAGTTCTGGGGCATCTGGCGCTTCTTCGGGTTGAACGGGGCGCAGAGGTTCTCTAGTTTTGATACCGGCGAGGTGCTGCGAATGACCCAGCCGGGATCGATCGTAAACGGATTCGCGCGCGACGGGCGGGCGCTAATCGTCATGGGGGTGGAGGGGGGTAGGGGCATCCGCGAAGAGGAGCTCCGGATACTGGATCCAGCCGCCGTTGGGCTCAAGGACGGTGTGAGCTACCGGATCGTAGACCTTCGGAACAACCGTTATCTCAGTCGAAGACAGCTTCGTTCCGCACAACTCGCCAGCATCCCGGTGCGGTTGGCGGATGACGATCCATCGATCCTGCTGGTCGAACCCGATCGAGGGCAGCCGGACCTGGTGTGGTTCCGCGGCGCTGACGCAGTTGCGGACTTGTCGCGGGACGGCGGGTTTGAATTCAAAGTGAGGTCGGTCGTCGGATCACCCCTCGAATTATACATGGACACAGCCGGCAGGGACTTGCACGCGGCAACTCCCGGCTTCGAACGCCGGGTCGCAGGCGACTTTGTGGTCTTCGCCGGATTCGTTCCGGACGATGGGATCATTCGACTAACGAAGTGACCTGAACGTGACAAAGCTCTTGCCGCTCGCCTTCGCCATTTGCTCGGCTGCTGGCGCATGACCATCGATCAGGGACTTTTTCACAACCGTAAGCTGCTGGCCACGTTGATGCAGCAGATGGTCCAATACAACTTGAGGCTCGGGCAAGCCCCTTCTGCGGCTGATCGGAAGGAATTTGGCACCGGACTCGTCCGCGCTTTGGCCGAAGCCGCGACTGGTGGAATGCCGGAAACAGGACACTAACAGGGTTGGCCGTTCTCGAAGCGCAAAGGAGGTTCACCCCCATGAACATTAAGCAGATGGTCTTGATCATTGCCGGTGCTTTGGTCTCTACGATGTTGTGGGCCCAGACGGGGAACGAGGGCGTCGAAGCGCCGACAAGTGAAAGCCCCGCCCACTCCCCGTCAGAGTGGGCTCCTGGTCCCGAGAGGACTTCCCTGCCGGAGTGGGCCACTCCAGGGCGTATCCGTTTTGCGCGCTGGGACGGCGGTCCCTTGGAAACAGCGAAGTATATACTCTCTGGATACCCCGGTTTCAACCCTCCGATCCCAGATTACATCTACGCCTTGGCCAACTGGTACGATCCTCGCACCGTGAGCCTGCTTCGTGAAGCTAACGTGAATCTCATCTGGGTCACGTTCAGCAACGGTTTTTCAAACCAAACCGAGCGTCCGCAGCAGGAGTTAGCACGCCGATACATTGAAGAATGCCACCGGCAGGGAATCCACGTCATAGCTTATGAGTCAATCGCCAATATGTTTTGGGAGGACATGTATGAGCATATGCCCGAATCTCGCGACTGGGTGAGGTTGGGCAAAGACGGCAAGCCCGTTCCTTATGGTTCCGGTAATTACACGAAGATGGGACGCGTCACGCGGTACATGGCCGATGTGTCCAACCCTGGCTGGCGGGAACTCCTTCGCAGGCGAATCGATCTGGCCATTGACGCCGGGGCCGACGGCGTT